>ORJL010563941.1_pt1 | contig 18832 bp, 11 predicted proteins | sample 1779941 | NCBI WGS metagenome assembly ORJL01 (sample SAMEA104232317, study PRJEB22302) | groundwater metagenome | biome: forest; feature: aquifer; material: groundwater | place: USA | collected 2011-08-07 | depth 5.8 m | reverse complement strand
GCGCCCCCGCGCCGCCCTACCGGCGCCGCTACACCGCCGAGCAACTGCACGTCGCGTACCCGCAGGCGCGAGCGTTCTTCTTGGCGAAGCGGAAGTACGACCCGGAAGAGCGCTTCCAGAACCTGTTCTATCTCACGTACGGGCGATGACGCCAAGGCGCTCTCTCCGTACTCCGTACCATGCACGGCGCCGCGCGGGATCCCGTGGAGAGCCGCTCATGTCCCCGGTCGATGCCACCGTCCGCGAGCAGGAGGAGACGCGCTGCCACCACCGCGTGCAGCGGATCGCGCGGGCCAAGGAGGCCTCCGGCGGCGAAGCGGCGATCATCCTCCATGCCCAAGGGTTCCGGCACCACAACCAGGACCGGCTGCGCGCAGGCGAGCGGCTGGCCGCGGGGATCTGCTTTCTTGTTCTCGCCGCCGCGGGATGCTCGCCCCTGGTGCACCGCCTGGGCGGCGCCTGGGCGCACGCGCCGGACGAGATGGAGCAGGGCCTGAGCGAAGGCGCCCGGACCCTGGTGCGCAACGCCTTCGCAGGCCTCGATCCCGCGCGCCTGCGGGACTTCCACGTGCATGCGTTCGGCGGCGGCCCGGGATCGCCGAATTCGTACCGCGCCGGCGCGCTGTCGTGGCTCGATCCCTTCGGGCGGGCCAGGTTTCAGGTGCTGATGAGCGCCGCCGCGGTCGTCGACCTCGACGCCGCCGACCGCGAGTACGCCGACCGACTCGTCGACCTGGCGAGCCACATCCCGGGGCACGGGAAGTTCCACCTGCTGGCCTTCGATCATCTGCATCGGCCGGACGGATCGGCGGACCGGTACGGCTCCGAGTTTCATGTCGCCAATGAGTACGTCGTCGATCTCGCGCGGCGGCATCCCGATCTGTTCGTACCGGTGATCTCGGTCCATCCCTACCGAAGTGACGCGGTCCAGGAACTGGTGCGTTGGGCGCGAGGAGATCAGCCGGTCCGGTTCGTCAAGTGGCTGCCGAATTCGATGGGGATCGACCCGGACCCGAAGGACCCGGCTCTGCGCGCCAAGGTGGAGGCGTTCTACCGCGCCATGGCCGCGGAGGGCATGACGCTGCTCACCCATACCGGACACGAGCAGGCGCTCGCGACGTCGAGCACCGAGCAGGAGTACGGGAATCCGACGAAGCTGCGCCTGGCCCTGGACCTCGGCGTGAGGGTGATCGCAGCTCACTGCGCGGGCTTCGGAGACTATCCGGATCCGGCTCGGCCGGGCACCCGCGTGCCTGCTTTCGATCTCTTTCTGCGCCTGCTGGAAGACCCGAAGTATGCGGGCCGGCTCTTCGGCGAAATCTCGGCGCTGACGGTGTTCAATCGGATCGGATTGCCGGGCGGGCAGGACCCGCTGCGCCGGCTCCTGGAGCGGCCGGAGCTGCACCCGCGCCTGGTCGACGGCAGCGACTACCCGATCCCCGCGGTGAACACGCTGGTGCGCACGCGCAAGCTGGCGCACCTGGGGTATGTGACCTGGGCGGAGCGGGAGCTGCTCAACGAAATCTACGACTACAACCCGCTCTTGTTCGACTTCGTGGTGAAGCGGACGCTGCGGCACCCGGAGACGCGGGCGCGGTTGTCCGATTGCGTGTTCCAGGCGCCGGACGCGCTCTGGAACACGCGGCCGGAATCCGCGCCCGGCGACCGCTGAGCGTAGCGGATCGTCCGCGCGGGCGAAGCCGCGGAACCGCCGGGCCTGGGACACGCCGCCGGATCGCCCAGCGCGACCGCCGCCGCAACCGACGGCACTACGGATTACGGGGATTGTCCATGATCGGCAGGAAGGGAATCCCCAGGTGGTGGAGCTTCCGCCGGCCCGCGAGCACGTGCCTGGAGTGCCTTGCGCGAATTGACTCCGCCCGGCGGGCGCGATAGAATCCTCGCACCTTTCGTCTTCCCATTCGCTGCAGGGAACCGGCTGCGGAGAACCTTCATGAGACTCATGACATCGGTACCGGTCATTCTCGCCCTCTTCGCCGCTGTCGCGCCGGCCAAGGAACCACCCCAACTGAGGGAGCAAGCGAACGCGATTCGTCCGACGGACGATGAAGTGAAGTTCAAGAAGATCCCCTGGCTTACGGACATCTTCGAGGGGTTCGAGGTCGCCAAATCGGAGAAGCGACCCGTCCTGCTTTACTTGGTATTGGGCGACGCGCTGGACGACTGCTGAACTTTCGCCCGCATGTTCCGTGAGAGCGTGCTGTTCAATGATGACCTCATCGATCGGGTTTCCGGCACGATGGTGCCCGTCGCAATGGACGTCCAGAGGATACTGAGCCCAGAATCGAAGGAGGCGCAGTTTCTCCGGCCCATGATTCAGCCCGGCGGGGGGCAGAAGATCAGTACCGGCTCGGTTTCGGGGATCTGGATCTTTTCTTCCGAGGGGAAGGTGCTGGGCCGTCCCTTTGTGGGTGTCGAGGACATGGTCCGGAAAACCGAAGCGATCCTCGATGGGGCCGCGCAGGTGCATGGGCCCGTCGAGCGCCGCAACACCCGGCCCGTGGAGACACACCCCTACCGGGGCAAGGGATTCATGCCCGACGGGAGCGTCTGCCTTGCCGAGTATGTTCGAGAAGGGGAGCCACACACCTATTCGAACATCAAGTGTCCCGTCCGTTCGAGTGCGGTGCTGACCCGTGAGGAATTCGCAGCGTTTTCTCCCTCGGAAGCTACCCGCGGGGCGGAATGGGATTTGCCGGAGGCGGTTGCGAAGAGACTCTGCCGCGTCACCTCCTCCATGTGTTACCAGCACGCGCCTCAGCCGGATTGGGTCACCCGTGTCGGCATTCACGCAAGAGTCAGCAACATTGCCGGGGGTGTGGCGTCGCTGAGCTACACGGGTAGAATCTCGACGCGATACATTGCCGGCGACTTCAAGAAGATCTCGAAGGGTGTACCCGGCAAGGGGGTGATCTCGGAACAGGAAATGACGCTCACCGGCGAGGGCGCCTACGACCTCGAGACCGGGAAGATGCTCTCCGTGCTCATCGTCGGAACGGGGGCCATGCGTCAAGATTGGAAACCGAACGGTACGGTCGCGATCCACGGGTTGATCGAGTGGGTGCACGATGATCCGCAGGAGTCCTCGACTGCGGGGCCCCGGGACGAGTGAGCCAGCCTCGCGGCAGGCGACGCTCGCCCAGTCCACGGCGCCCCTCGGGCCAAGCCCAGCCGCGGCGAAGACCCAGGAGCCTGGGGACGCGAGTGGCCCGAAAGACCGGGGAGCGCGAGGGGGAGGGCGAAGCCTGCGCTCGAACCGGGCAGGGAGCCGGTTCAGGTCGGCGTAGCGCTCTGCGCGGTTCGGGCTGACGCTACTCTGGCGTTGGCCCGAAGAAGTCGTCGACCCGCGGATTCCGCCCGCGCGCCTTCGCCCGATCAGCCTCCGCCTCCGGGCCGCGCCCCAACCGCTCCAGCAGCCTGGCGCGCCGCCACAGCGCCTCCGCGAGCGTGGGGTCCACCTCCAGCGCCTTCGCGAAGTCCTGCAGCGCCCCGTCCGCGTCGCCGCGCCTCGCCCGAAGCCTCGCGCGGTCGACCCGCGCCATCGTGAACCCCGGATCGATCGCCAGCGCCCGGTCGAGGTCGTGCCGTACCGCGTCCCACTCGTCGCCGGGATCCAGCCCCGCCGCCTGCGCCGCGGCCGCGCGATAGTATCGCGCGCGCCCCCGCCACGCCCACGCGCTCGCGTCGATCGACGCCCGCGCCACACCCGCGTCCAAGTCCGCCAGCGATTCCGCCCACGCCGCCGCACCGGCCTCCCCCGCCGGCACATGCCGCAGCGCCCACTCCGCCCTCAGCGCCCCGCGCGAGATCCACGCGTCCGCGCGCGCCGGGTTCGCCGCCGTCTCTTTCCCCAGCACCGCCAGCGCCGCCTGGCACGAGGCCGAGCCGTCCAGCCCCCGCTCTTCCGCCGTAATCGCCGCCATGGCCGTCGCCGCACCGGCCCGTGAAGCCGCTTCGGGCGCAGAAGGCGTGGCCGTCAGAGCCGCCGCGTACTCCTCCGTCGCCGCCCGCAGTTCCCCCTGCGGGTCCTCCCCGCGCAGCTCGAGCACTACCGCACGGTTTACCCGTACGTCCCCCAGGCCCAGCCGCGCCGCCGCCGTCTCGCCGGCCGACCGAAACCCCGCCTCCGCCCGCGTCAACCACGGCTCCGCGTCTCCGCCGGTCCGCATTTCCCACACCGCGCGCTGCCGGAGGATCGTGCCCAGCCGCACCCGCAGCGCCGGCGGCTCCGCCGTCTCCAGCAGCGCCACCCCCTCGTCGTATCGCCCGCGCGGATCCTCGCCGCGCGAGTGCAGCCACGCCCCGAGCCACCACAGCGCCTGGCTGCCGCGGTCGATCCCATCCTCTCCGCCCGGGCGCAGCTTCAACACCTCGCGCGCATCGCCGGCCGCGCCCTCCAGGGACGCCCGCGGGTCCCCGCCGGCGAGGGTGCTCAACCCGGCGAGCGTCAGCCGCACGCCGAGGCGCCACCACCATCCCTCCACCATTTCCGGGGCGAGCTCCGTGCATCGCCCGAAGTCCACCTCCGCCGATTCGAACTCCGCCCGCGCCTCCGCTCCCGCCGACGCCTGCGCTTCGCCCAGCAGGACCCGCAGCATCCCCCGCGACAGGAACAGCGACGCGTCCCCCCGGGACATTCCCGCCGCACGATCGCAGTCCGCGATCGCCTCGCGATAGCGCGCCCGCACGTCCTCCCCGCGCGCCGCGAGCAGCACCGCAACCCGCTTGCGGGTATCCGCGCGCGCCGTCCACCCGCACTGCAGGCCCGGCAGCCGATCCACGAGCACGGTCTCGTCTTCCAGGCACAGCTCGAGCACCGGCATCGGGTCCTCCCCCTGCGCCTGCAGGAAGTTGGCCAGCGCCGACAGCGTCATCACGCGCGTCAGCCGCGCGTCGCCGTCGCCCGGCGCCGCCTTGACCGCCTGGGCGTGGTCGGCGAGTGCGTGATCGTACAGCGCGCGCTGCGCCGCGACGTCCTGCTTTTCCTCCCGGGCGAGCCTCAGCCGCGTCGCTCCCAGCCCGGTCCACGCCGCCGCGTCCGCCGGGTCAGCCTCAGCCGCCTCGCGATACCCGGCGAGCGCCGACTCGAAGCGCGGCACCGGGTCCTCCCCGCGCAGCCGCAGCCAGTCCCCCCAGAGGCCGTTCACGTTGCCCAGCCCGAGCCGCGCCCGCCTCACCGCCGAGCCGCCCGCTCCGCCCGCCGTCGCGAAATCGGCCGCCGCAGCCGAATACCGCGCGGTGGGGTCCTTCCCCTGGGCCCACTCGCGGTTGCCGATGACGACGAGCGCGTCCGCCCGGCCGAACCGCGGGTCGGGCCAACTCGGGTCGGCCGCGATCGCCGCCCCCCAGTCCGCCAACGCCGCCTCGTCCTCGGGCCGGCGCGTCGCGACCTCGCCGATGGTGAACCGCAGATACGCGCGATGGGCGAGCATCTCGGCCGAGTCGTGCTCCAGCGCGACCGCGCGGTCGGCGTCGGCCTTCGCGCCCGCCACGATCCGCTCGACGTCACGCCCCGCGAGCCGGCCAAACACCGCGGTCTGAAGCCGCAGCATCGCCCGAAAGATCCACATCCGGGCGAATCCGCCGTTCAGCTCGATCGCCCGCGAGACGTCCGCCTCGCCGCTGCGGAAGTCCTCCGTCGGGTCCTCGCCGCGCAGGCTGCGGGTCGCGCCGAGAGTCACGCGCGCGCTGCCGCGACGGAAGTGGTTCTCGTAGTTGCCGGGCTCCCGCGCGAGCAGCTCCTCGTAGTCGACGAGCGCTTTCAAGTAGACGGGACGCGGGTCCTCGCCGCGCACCTCGGCCTGGCGCCCCCACTCGAGGAACGTGTCGCCCCGGCGGCCGAGGAAGGGCAGGTAGCCGCGATCCGTCATGAGCCCCTGGGTGCAGGTCTCGACCGCCATGGCGTAGTCGCCGCGGTCGTTGAGCGACTGGGCGAGGCCGCCGGAGGCTTCCTCCAGGCCGGGATCGAGGCGCAGGGCCTCGCGCAGCAACCGCTCCGTCTCCGCGCGGTCGGTCTCGCGACCGGCGTGGAGGAGGAACAGGCCTTGGGCGCAGTGCAGGTGGGCCGGGGGGAGCGGATCGGCGCCGGGGCGGTCGGCAAGCCTGCGCAGCCCTTCGAGGTCGGCGACGATGGACTCGCGCAGCGTGCGCGCCGGCGCATCAGCCGCCGCGAGTTCGGCGTCGGGGATCGGCGGGCCGGCCATGGCCAGGCGCCGTTCCTCACGCAGTTGCTTGAGGCGCTCGGCGAAGAACCCGGAGCGCAGGATCGCCCGTTCGTACCGGCTGCGCGCGAAGTCGGGGTCGCGGGCGAGCGCCTTTTCCTGCTCCGCCTCGGCTTCGCGGAAGCGGAGGAGCGCCCGATACAGCCGCCCGAGGTGGAAGCGCGGCTCGGCGAGGCCGGGAGCGCGGGCCTCGGCCTTGCGCACGGCCTCCTCGAGCGGGGCGAGGAACTCCGCCTCTGCGTCGGCGAGCGCGGCGCCGCTGCGGCGGACCACGAGGGCACCCTCCAGGTTGGCGCGGGCGAGCGCGCGCAGGTCGGCGACCACCTGCTGCTCCAGCCCGGCGGAGGAGCGCAGGACGGAGCAGGCGAAGACGAGCGCCGCGAGGGCGACCCCCGCGAGCGCGCCGGCGGCCTTGTGCCGGCGCATCCAGCGAATCGCGCGCTCGACGGTCCCGGCCCGGCGGGCGAGGATCGGCTCCCCGCGCAGCATCCGCCGGCAGTCGTCGGCGAGCGCCGCTGCGGTCGCGTAGCGGTCCTCCCTTTCCCGGGCCATCGCCCGCAGGCAGATGGTCTCGGCGTCGCGGTCGACGCCCGGCCTGTGGCGCGAGGGCGGCGGCGGCGCCTCGCGCGCGACCTGCAGCACCACGCCCATTGGGCTGTCGCCTTCGTACGGCGCCCTGCCGGTCAGCAGGTGGTGGAGGAGCGCCCCCAACTGGTAGACGTCGCTGAGCGCGTCGACCAGGTCGATGCGGCCGTTGGCTTGTTCCGGGCTCATGTACACCGGCGTGCCGAGGATCGCGCCGGTGGCGGTGAGGCCTCTGTTCCCAGCGTCGATCGTCTTGGCCAGGCCGAAGTCCATGACGGTTGCGCGGCCATCCCGGGTGCGGATGACGTTCGCGGGCTTGAGGTCGCGGTGGACCACGCCGTGGTCGTGCGCGTGCTGGATCGCCTCGGCGGCGTCGGCGATCAGGCGGACCGCTTCGGGCGCCGCGAGCCCGCCGGGATGCTCACGCGAGACGCGATCCAGGCTCTCGCCCTCGACCAGCTCCATGGCGATGTAGGAGGTGCCCTCGGCTTCGCCGATGTCGTGCATCCGGACGATTCCGGGGTGATGGAGGCGCGCCGCGGCCTGGGCTTCGCGGCGGAAGCGGAGCAGGTCCACGACCCCGGCGGCGCCGCCTGCGTGAAGCACCTTCACGGCGCGCTCGACCTGGAGCCCCGGGTGAAAGGCGCGGTAGACCACGCCCATTCCGCCGCGTCCGAGCACGTCGCGCAGTTGGTAGGGGCCGAAGACGCGGCCGGGACCGACCCGCGCGGGCGAAGGCGCGGTCGCAGGTTCGGTGGCGGTCCCGCGGTCGATCAGGGTCGGGACCTCGCCCGTGCGGGTCGCGTCCGCTGCCGGGGACGGGACCGCCCCGGGGCCCGCGAAGAGATCGTGCAGGGTCTGCGAGCCCGCCGCGGGGTCGGCCTCGGCGGCGGCGAGCAGGGAGTTGACTTCCCCGGCCGGCGCGACGCCGCGCGCGAGCGCCTCGGACGCGTGGCGCCAGGCGGCAGCGCGGTCCGAGTGGCGCGGGTCAGCGCGAAGGAACTCCTTGGCGTGGGCGGTCATGAGCTGCGAGATCTGCAGGTGGCTGAGCAGTCGCGATTCGGCGAGGGCAAGCGCGAGCGAGATCGCGGGCTGCCGGCCGGCAGCGACACGGCGCGCCGCCTGCAGTTGCGCGCTCGTCACCCGCCCGGCGTCGAGGACCAGGCGCGCGAGCACGTCGTCGGTCGATCGGTCTTCCATTTTCGTCAGCCCCCGCCAGACCACGCTGGCTCGGTTGCTCGAGCAGGTGCGGGCAGCGCTGCGCGGATGCGCCGGGCGCCCTCAGAATTTCATCTCCACGCCGAAGGACGCTCGCGTGTCTTCCACCTCCAGCCGCTCCGCAGCGCGCCCGGTCGTGTCGAAACGCAGCACCTCGCGGCCGAGGTCCACCTTCGACCGCTCGTGCGCGGTCTCCAACATCACCGACCACCGCCCGTCGATGTCCCATCGGACCCCTCCCGCGACCCGGCTTCCCCAATCCGACCGCCCGTCGTTGCTGTCGGCGAGCGACCCGTTGGACCGGACCAGGCTGCGCGCGAGATACTCCCGCTCCGTGTAGGAGGTGCCGGCGAAGAACTCCAGGTCGCGCGTGATCGACCACTCGCCGCCGAGGGAGAGAACCAGCGCGCGGTATGACTTGTCGGTGTGGACGAACCGGTCGAAGAACGCCGGGGCCGGCGGGATCGAAAATTCGTTGCCGTCGTCATGCGCGCGGGCGTGGCTCCATTGCATCGCCCCGGCGATCGTCACCCTGACCTCGGGAACGACTTCGAAGCGCGACCCCAGGCCGGCCTCGTGCTCCCCGGTGTCCCGCTCGTCGAATCGGCCCTCGTAGTCGGTCTGCGTGAAGCGATAATCCGCCCAGCCGGACCAGCGTTCGGAAAGGCGCCGCCACAGCCGGAACTGGACCTTGAAATCGTCGGCGATCGCGTCGCGAACGGCGCCCACCGAGTCCAGGACCTGGTCGCCGTTCACGTCCTCCTGCACGACGCGGTCCACGTCCCCCAATCGCCGGATCAGGCGCGGGGACCGATACCGCACCTGCAGCCGGGCCAGCCAGTCGGCCCCGATGTTCTGCTTCCCGGTCACGAGCACGCTCGCAAAGCGCTTCCCGTCGTTCCGGAGGTAAATCTGCTCCTCCAACCGCACGCCGAACGTGCTCCGGCCCCAGGAAACGAGGTCCTCGCGTATCGCCTCGAAGCCGAATGAGGGAGTGACGATGACGTCGTCCAGCGACTCGTAGCTTTCGTACCGCTCGCGCGTACGCTGCGGCGACGGGGTCGACTCCGGCCTGCGAAACTCATCGCGCTCGATCGAAGAGAGCCCCCACACGTTGCTGTCGTACGTGAACTGAATTCCCGCCGAGGTGCGGAACGTCCATCGATCCCCCCTCGGCCGAGGCCTCTCGACCTCGGGAGCGCGCTCCGCCTCGGTCTCCTTCGGGACTTCCGGGACCTCCGGAACGCTCTGGGCGGGCGGCGTCTCGCCCGGCCGCAGCGTGCGATCCAACCGCAACCGCAGGACGTTCTCCGCCCCGCCGGGAAGCAGGAACTCGTACGTGTGCCAGTCCGGCGGGACCTCGAGCCATTCCTCCCGGCGGGCCGAGTCGAGGTCCGCCTCGAACGAAAGGAGCGCGGTCTCCTCTCCCTCTTCGAGAACGAGGAGGTGGTGGAAAGCCGACTCTGGCTCCCCCGACGCGGGCTCGAGCCACAATGAGATCCGGAGCTTCACCGGTCCCTCGACGCTGCAGGTCACCCGTTGTCCGGACGCAAGGCGGACGAAACCCGCGTTACGGGGATCGCCCCCGGCAGGGACGGGGGTGCCGCCCGAGGCGCGCACGGGCAGGGTGACGGGGGCCGGGGACTCTGCGGCGAGGGTCGCGCCGGTGACCGCGGCCAACGGGGTCGGGTCGACCACGGCGGCGGGCGCGGGGTTTCCGCCCGATTCCTGAGCGAGGCCGGGTCGCGGCAGCGAGGCCATCACGGCGAGAAGCGCGAGCGCTCCCCGGGCCGCGATCGAATGGCGCGCCATCGGACACCCTCCGGACCCCGTCGTCGTGCAATCGGCCCTCTCGGGAAGTTACGTCGGGCCAGGCCGGGCGTGCAAGATTCTTCGACTTCGTCGGCCCCGGACTTGCACGCGGCTCCGGAAATGGAGTAGGGTATCCACATATCAGGTGCGCGCTCGTAGGGCCCATCGCCGGATGAACCCCACCCCCGCTTCGCCGGACCGCCTCCGACCCGGCCCGATCCTCGCCCAGACCCCGGGCGGCGCCTTCCACGGCTGCCTCGACGGGGCTGGTCGCGCCTGCGGCATCTTCTGGATCGAGGCGGAGCGCGGCTCGCGCGCGACCGCCCACGGCGCCCTCCAAGCCCTCGGCCGCAAGACCCTGGATGTGTTCCGGGGCGACCGGGCACGCGTACAGACCGGGCGTAAGGACGGACATCTCTTCCTCGCCGTCGCCTTTCCCGGCGAGAGCAGCGACGCCCAGCTGGCGGAGCAACTGACCCGCCTGCGCGCCGGAGTGCCGGATCTGGCGGAGGCGCCCGAAGGCGCGCCGCCGGTGGCGGTCCACGCCACGAACTATCCCGAGGAACTCGCGCAAACCCGCGACTTCGGCGCCGGTGCGGGTAGAGGCCCGGCACCGACCCGGCTGGGGGCGTACGAGCTGCTCTCCGAGATCGGCCGGGGGGGCATGGCCGTGGTCTATCGCGCGCGCCACTCGGCGCTGGGTAAGATCGTCGCCCTCAAGGTCTTTCAGGAGACGCCGGCAACGCTGCGCGATGCCGTCGAGCGTTTCCGCCGCGAAGCGCAGTTGCTCGCATCCATCTCCCATCCCCACATCGTGCCGGTCCACGACGTCGGCTCCGCGGGGACCCATCACTTCTTCGCCATGGACCTGCTCGAGGGCGGCACGATGGAGGCATGGCTGAAGGAAAAGCCGCCCCGGGAGCAGGTCCTCGAAGTCATGGAGGCAGTGTGCCGGGCGGTCCATCATGCGCACACCCAGGGGATCATCCATCGCGACCTGAAGCCCGCCAACGTCTTCCTCGAAGCTGGCCGCCGTCCCGTGGTCACGGACTTCGGACTCGGCAAGCTGCTCGCCGCATCCGAGTCGGCCGGGGACATCACGGTGTCGGGGACGGTGTTCGGGACCCCGCAATACATGGCCCCAGAACAGGCAGCGGGCCGCACGCGCCAACTCGGACCAGCGACGGACATCTACGCGCTCGGAGCAACGCTCTATCGCGCGGTCACCGGCGTGCCCCCGTTCGAGGCCGAGAACGCCACCTTGGTCCTGGTTCGGGTCCTGCGCGAAGTCCCCCTTCCCCCGCGGAGGATCGACCCGCGGCTGCCGGCCGCGCTCGAGAGCGTGATCCTGCGCGCGATGGCGCGAAAACCCGGTGATCGCTACCCGTCCGCCGAAGCCTTGGCCGACGATCTGCTGAGGATGCGCACAGGCGAGGCGATCCGGCCCGTACCGTGGCTGCGCCGTTCTCCGGGCCGGGCCCGGCGCCTCACGATCGGCGCCGCCGTCGCCTCCGTGGCGCTCGCGACCGTGGCGGTGTTCGCCCTCCGGCCCGAGCGCACCGCGCCGCCGGTAGCCACGACCGGGCCTGCCGTCGAGCCGGACCTCCAAGCCGCGCACATTTCCGCTCCCGCGCTCGACGAGGCCGCGCTGCTCGGCGTGGACGGCACGAGCGTGGAGGAGCGGCGCGACCGGGTCCTCGGCGCGGTCCTGCGGGACGGGGCCGAAGGCCGACTCGATTCCCTGGAGCGGCTGCAGCGGGTCCTCACCGACCTGGAATCCTATTCCGGCGAGGAGTTGAGCGACTGGGAAGCCCGCGTGGAGGGCGCGCGGGGACAGGCCCGGGGCAGCCGGGTACAACCGGGGCTCGACCGGATCGCCGAGCGCATCCGCGCCGAGCTCGCGCGCCGAAGGTCACTTTCCGGGGGACTCGTGCGCAAGGAGGCGGAGGCGTTCCGCGCGGCGGGAGACTTCCGCCGCGCGCTCGACCGGCTCGAAGCCTACCGAGAGGCCCATCCCGCAGAGGCGGGTGAGACCGCGATGACGGCGGCACTGGCGTCGGTGTCCCGCGACGCGGAGGCGGCGGCGCAGCGGCTCGAGTCGGCCCAGGTTGCCCTGGCGAAGGCCGGGGAGCTCGGGCCCCGCCGGGAGGCGTTCGAGCGCGAGCTCCGGCTTCTGCCCAAGTCGCTCGCCCAGCGGACCCGCGGGCAAGTCGAGCAGGCGCGCGAGATGCACGAGCGGGCGCTCGCGGTAGAGGGCGAGCGCTCGGCGCAGCTCGCGCGGGAGAAAGAGGAGAAAGACCGCCATCGCGCGGCCGAAGACGAGGCGCGGCGCAAACGCGAGGTGGAGGAAGCGCTCGCGCGCGTCGCGCGTGAGGAAGAGGAGCGCCGGAAGGCGGAAGACGAGCGCACTCAGATCGCCCGGGAAGGCGAGGAACGGAAGGCGCGCGAGGAGGGAGAGCGCAAGCAGACCGAGGAGGCGAAGCGCGCGGCGGCGGCCGCGGTTGCGGCCGTGGCGCCCGGGGACGAGGATCGCCGTTGGGCCGCGGTCGCGGCGGAAGCCGAGAATCTGCAACTCGCCGGCAAGGCAGGGCCGGCTGCGAAGCTGGTGCAAGCCGCGATCGAAAGCGGCACGTGGCCGCGCCTCGCCGACGTGCTCGGCGGCTATCGGGTCGCGCTCGAGAACCTGGCGCGGGTGGACGACGCGGTCGTCCGGGCGTTGCGAACCCCTTCGGATCGCCCCGTCGACCTGCTCTTCCGCGATCCTTCCGTTCCCGGAGGCGTCGCGCTGGTCGCAGGCAGGGTCGTCGCCGTGGAGGCTGCGGAGGACCGCGGTCCTGAAGTGATCGTGCAAGGGAAGACGGCCAACACTACCCGGCGCGCGCTCGCGCAGCTTCATCCCCGGACGGCCTTCGCCCTCGCCGGACGCGCGGCCGGCGACAGCCCGGGCCTGGACTCCGCGACCCAGCGGGTCTATCGCTTCCTGCGCGCCGCGGACTTCCGGGCCGTCCGCGAGTTGCTCGCGGACGGATCCGTGGACTCGCAGGTGCGAACTTGGGCGCAACGAAGGCAGCGGGAGCGGGTGGATGCGCTCTTCTCGCGCCTCCAGGGTGAAGTCGGACGCCGCGAGGTCGTCGCGATCCGGAAGACCCTTGCCGAAGTCGCGCGCGCGGCACAGCCTCCGTTCCCATCCGCGCAGTCGAAGCTCCTCGACGCGGCCCGCCGCCTGCTTTCCGCGGTCCTGGTCACGCGCGGGCGGGAGGAAGAGGACTTCCTCCGTGGCGAGGCCGGCGAAGCGGGTGACCTGTCCGCCTCCGAGGGCGGCGACGGCGGCTCCAGTGACGACGGCGGCCCGCCGGCCGAAGACGGCGGCGACCGAACGAACGAGGATCTGGGGGGCTTCGAGGAAGGCGCGGCGGAGGGCCCCGGTGCAGGCCCCGGAGATGGAGGTGGGCCATTCGACGGCGGGGACGCGCCCTTCGACGCAGGCGACACGCCGTTCGACGCAGGCGACAGCGATCCGCCCCCTGCCGAGCCGATCGAGTGATCGGACCTCAGATTCGCCCATGACCGATTCTACCCCGCACCCGCTTTCGGGTCCGTCCCAGGTACCCCCAGACGCACTGTCGGGCCCACACTCGTTACCTTCGCGCGCGCCGTCAGGTCAGTCCCGGGTACCCCCGGGCGCGCCGTTGGAGCCGGAATTGGTGCCGGGATTCGAGACCCTGATTCTCGGGAACCCAACCGCGCCAACCTTCGCCCCGCTCGGTCGCAGGCTCGGGCGTTATGATCTCATCGAGGAGGTGGGTCGCGGCGGGATGGGGATCGTGTACCGCGCCCGCCACGTCGAGCTCGGCAAGATCGTCGCCCTCAAGGTCATCGACGTCGGGCCCGGGACGCCTAGGTGGGTCGTCGAGCGCTTCGAGCGCGAAGCGCGATTGATCGCGTCCCTCCGCCATCCTGGCATCGTCGCCGTCCACGACGTCGGGGTCGAAGCCGGCTTCCGGTTCTTCTCCATGGACTTCCTGCGGGGCAAGACGCTCGATGAGTGGCTCGACTCCTCTCCGGCTCTCCCCGCCATGCTCGACGTGCTCGAACAGGCGTGTCGCGCGGTCCACCATGCCCACGGCGAGGGGATCGTGCATCGCGACCTCAAGCCTTCCAACGTGATGGTCGACGAATCGCTCCGCGCGGTGGTCATGGACTTCGGCCTGGCCAAGGACCTCGACGGCGCATCGGGAGGGGGAATCACCCAGGCGGGGACGATCTTCGGCACTCCGAACTTCATGGCGCCCGAGCAGGCGGCCGGCCGGACTCGCGACGTCGGCGTCCCCACCGACGTATACGCGCTCGGGGCGATGCTCTACTGCGCCGCGGTGGGACGGCCGCCGTACGTGGCGGACAGCGTCACGGAGATGCTCATCCGCATCCTCGCGGAGGACCCACCCCGGCCGCGCGACTGGAAGCCCGGTCTGGCGTCGGACCTGGAGGCGGTGATCCTGCAGGCCATGGCCCGCGACCCGAAGCGGCGCTACGCTTCCGCGGCCGATCTCGCCGACGACCTGGCGCGGCTGGGGCGGGGCGAGAGGGTGCTCGCCCGGCGCTCGCCCAGGCTCTCGCGCCTCCATCTCGATCGTCGGGGCGCCGCCGTACTGCTCGCCGGCGGCGGGCTGCTTGCGCTGACGATCGCGCTCACCCACCGCGTTCCGGACCCGCCCGACCCGGCCGCCCACGGCCCGTCGAAGAGCACGTCGGAGAAGGTCGTTTCCCCGGAGAATGCGGCGCCGGCGAACGTCGCGCCGGGCGCGGAGGATATGCTGGCGCGCGTCGCCGGCGGCACACCTGAGGAGCGGCGCGATCGGTTGATGAAAGCAGTGGTGGACCAGTCACCCGGCGGGCTCGAGCTGCTTCGGCGGGTGCTGCAGGACTTGCGCGGGCTGCCGCCCGATGAGCTGCGCGACTGGGACGCGCGCCTGCGGTCCGCCTTGATCGATTTTCCCAGCCGCACCCCGGCGCTGGAAGGCCTGGTCCAGGCGATCCGGGTGGAGCTGCGGCGGCGCGAAATTGCGCGGCGGGACCGGGCGCTGGCGGAAGTCGAGAGCGGGCGGAAGCGTGGCGACTTCCACGCCGCGCTCTCGCGGCTCGATGCGCTCGCTCTCGATTGGGCGGGGTCCGCGGACGATGCACTCGTGGCCGAGATCCGCCGCGCGATCGAGAGCGAGGCGGAGCGCGCTGGGGCCGGGATCGCGCGCGACTTCGCCCCGTTCGCGGAGGCAGCGAAGCTGGGCGACCATGCCATCGAGCTCGACGCCGCGCTCGCCCTCCTGCCGCTGCACGTTTCCAAGAGCGTCCGCGAGGACCTCGAATCCGCCGACGAGCAAGCGCGCAGGCGGAAGTGAGGACGCGGCGCGCCGCGTGGGGCGGGACTACCCCGAAACGACCGCCTCGCGCCGGAGCGCCTTCTCGATCGCGGCGGTGTAGTTGAGCATCGAGTGGTCGCCGAGGGAGCGGAAGCCGACGCGGCCGCGGCGGAACAAGTTCATGGTCAACGCGTAGCGCGCCATCGCTACGAGGCGGTCCCAGAACACGCGTCCCTGGCGCGGGTCGGTCCAGACGCGCCGGCGCAGGGAGAAATACCGCTCCTCTCCCGCATGACGGAAGCCGAGCCAGTCGGGCGGCAGCGTAGTCACCATGTCGCAGCAGTTCACCAGTCGCTGGTGCGCGGTCCCCGCGAGCAGGCGGGTGAAAGCCTCGTCCCCGACGCGCGGCGCGCCGAACGTGTAGAGCGCCGCGGGCGTCCGCCGGGCCGCCGCGCACACCGCCAGCGCCGCCCCGAGGCTGTGGCCGGTGAACCACACCGGCACCCCCTTCGCCTCCAGCTCCGCGAGGCACGAAACCACACCGGCCCACACCTGGTCGAGCGCCTCGCGGAACCCCGTGTGGGCGCGCGTGCCGCCGGTGAACGGCGCAAGCGGGAACTTGAGGTCGGCCTTCACGTCGTTCCAGTCGTCGTGCTGGGTGCCGCGAAAGGCGAGAATCGCGAACCCCTCCCCTTCCGCCATGTACCCCTCGGTGCCGCCCCGAAGGTAGTATTCGACCACCCGCCATCCCGCCTTGGCCAACTCGCGCCGGGTCCCTTCCTCGTCGAAATACGCCGCGTGCGCCGCGTTCGACAGCCACCAGGCATTCACCAGGTCGAACCCGCGTACGTCCGCGCGGAAGCGCGGCATCGCCTCCGCACCGACGAACGCCGGGCGGGTCTGCGGCTTGAAGAGGCCCTCGTTCGACCAGTCGTGAGGCACGCACCCATTCTCCGATGAGACGACCCGAGGGACGATAGGCGTGCCGGGCGGAGCGAACCATGCTGGCGATCCGCACCGGAAAGGTCGCTCCTGCCCAGCCGGTAGAGCCTGCGCCGCGGCCGATACTGCCGACCCGGAAGAATCACGAACGATGCGCGGCTCGTGGAATCCGTGCCCGATCGGCGGCACGGCCGCGCCACGGCGCGGGAATTCTACCCCCGCCCGCCGCGGTTGGATACACAGATCGCCGATTGACGCCGATTGGCCTTCCGTTGACAAGGCGCTCCCCCCGTACTGTAATGCTCGGGACTATCCCTTGCCCCCTTCCGAGGAGCCCATCATGTTTCGAGACTGGTCCCCCCGCGAAAAGCTGCTCGCCGCCGCCGTCGCTGTCCTCGCCATCCTCTACTTCTCCGACGCCCGCCCCGCCCTGATCCGAGATGCCGCCGCCCAGAGCGAATCCAACGTACAGGATATGCTTTCCAGCTCGCCCGACTTCAAGGCCTACACGATCTGGGGGGACGGCGCCGGCAACGTGTTCGTCTCGGACGGCTACGGCGTCTTCCGCTCCCCCCAGCACGGCACGCCCGGCACCTGGTCCTGCGTTCTCCGCTGAGGCGCCCATGACCGAGACCCACGGCGATTTCCTCCTCGCCATCGCACGCCGGATGGTGCCGGACGCCGCGAACCTCGACGCGGAGGGAAAGCGGCGATTCTTCGAGCTGATCGACGGCGCGCTCACCTCGCGGTCGCTCACGGTGCTCCGCCAACTCGGCCTTTTCCTCCACGTGATGCGCTGGCTGCCCCTCCTCCGCTACGGCGGGCGACTCGATCACCTTGGCCCGGCACAGCAGGACTCTGCGCTCCGCTGGTTCCAGAACGGCCCGATCGCGCTCTTCCGCAAGGGCTTCTGGGGCATCAAGGTCCTCGTCTTCATGGGCTACTACGCCCGCACGGAGATCTCCGAGAGCCTCGGCTACCGCCCTTCCCAGCAAGGAAACACGCTGCTCCATGCATGACAAGCAGGTCGATATCGTCATCGTCGGCTCCGGCGCGGGCGGCGGGACCGTCGCTCAGGAGCTCTCGCCGCTCTGCCAGGACGGCGTGAAGATCGCGGTGCTCGAATGGGGCCCCAAGTTCAAGGAAGAGGAATTCACGGGCCGCGAGCTCGAGATGGCCCAGCGCCTGTACTTCGACGAGGGCGGGTTCCTCACCAAAGACCGCAGCATGACCCTGGCCTTCGCGAAGGCCTACGGCGGCTCCACGGTGGTCTACACCGGCACCTCGCTCACCCTGCCCAAGGCGACGGTCGAGCGCTGGGGCGTGAAGGGGCTGGACCACCAGGACTTCGCGCGCCGCTCGGCGAAGTTCCTCGAGCAAAACCACGTCCACCTCCTGGAGGAGGAGCGGATCAACGACAACAACCGGCTTTTCCGCGAGGCTTGCCGGAAGCTCGGCTACCGAGTCGAGCAGTTCCCGATCAACGTGAAGGGGTGCCAGGGCTCGGGGATGTGCAACCTGGGCTGCCCCAACCAGGCCAAGCAGGGCACGCACCGGGTCCAGCTCCCCAAGGCGGAGTCCGCCGGCGTGGAGGTGGTCACGAACTGCAAGGTCGAGCGGCTCGAGGGCAAGGAGGTCATCGCCACGGTCTCGGAGCCGAAGTTCGGCCACCCGCCCGCCTGGGCCCCGGGGGAGTACCGGGTCAAGGCCAAGGTGGTGGTGATCTCGGCCGGCGCGGTGAACAGCCCGGCGCTGCTCCTGCGCTCGCGGATCCCGGCGGCGCTGCCCGCCCTCGGGCGCTACTTCACCTGTCATCCGGCGCTGATCCTGGTCGGGCAGCACGCGCAGCCGATCACCAACTACCACGGCCACCCGAAGAGTTACTACTGCGACGAGTTTGCGGATTCGAAGAAGTTCCTGCTCGAGACCTGCATGTACTTCCCGTTCGTGACGGCGAAGAACCTGGCGGGCTTCGGCGCGGAGCACGCCTCGCTGGTCGGCCGGATGGACACCCTGCAGATGATCCTGGTGCTCGCGATCGACCCGGCGCGCTACGAGAACCACGTGACGATCGACCGCCGGGGCAATCCGGTGGTGGACTACCGCCTCAAGGAGGACGTGCTCGACTCGCTCTACGAGTCGATGAAGACCAGCGCGCGGATTTTCTTCGCCGGCGGGGCCCTACGGGTACACGCGCCGGCCTCGCGCAAGTTCCTGATCGAGGCCGCGGAGCAGGACCGGCTCGACGAGCTGATCGTGAGGGACGAGCTCAAGCCGGGCAAGGTCTCGATCACGGCGGCGCACCTGATGGGCGGGTGCCGGATGGGCACGAGCCTGGCCGATTCGGTGACCGACCTGTGGGGCCAGGTGCACGGCGTGCCCTGGCTCTACGTGGCGGACGCGAGCCTCTTCCCCAAGGCCGCGGAGATCAACCCCTACGTGACGATCATGGCGCTCGCCGACCGGGTCGCCGAGCGGATCCGTTCGCGCGCCGGGGAGCTCCTGCACGCATGAGGGCGGCGCCCCGCCGCCGGGTCGAGTTGCTGCGGGCTTGGTACCGTGCCCCGCAGATAACTGGCCCATCTGCTCGGCGATTTTGGCCGCTGGCTTCGTTGCTCCTCCTCCGCGATGCCTCTTGGCATCGCGTCGTCGTCGCGCCTCGCCAGCGGCCAAAAT
>ORJL011139618.1_pt1 | contig 18840 bp, 21 predicted proteins | sample 1779941 | NCBI WGS metagenome assembly ORJL01 (sample SAMEA104232317, study PRJEB22302) | groundwater metagenome | biome: forest; feature: aquifer; material: groundwater | place: USA | collected 2011-08-07 | depth 5.8 m | reverse complement strand
TGAATGGTTAAAAAAAATAACTAAAGTACATCCGAATCTTAAACTGATCGAAAACGGAAGGAATCTTGGTTTCGCGGCGGCACACAATATTGGTATTCGTCAGGCAAACGGTAAGTATATATGTTTGCTAAATCAAGATATAATAATGGACGAAAACTTCGTAGAAAATATTTTAGTTGAGTTTGAAAAACAAAACAAAAAAACAGCGGCAATTCAAGGTAAGCTGTTTAGACTTAATCAGAATTTAGAAAAAACCGATATTTTGGATTCCTGCGGTCTTCAAATGATTAAAAATCGGAGGATAATAAGTCGCGGTCAGGGTGAGGTAGATAGTGGGCAGTACGATAATGCCCAAAATATTTTCGGAGTTGATGGAGCTTTACCGGTTTATAGTAAAGAAGCACTGGAAGACACAAAGATTCCGTTAGGTAATAATAAATTTGAATATTTTGATGAAGATTTTTTTATGTATAAGGAAGACGTAGACCTGGCCTGGAGATTTATTTTATTCGGTTGGCAAAGCGTTTTCGTGCCTTCAGCAAAAGCTTGGCACGCAAGAGGCGCGGGAGAATCTGCCGCAAAGAATGGCTTTGCTGTAATAAGGGAAAGAAGAAAGATACCCGCATGGGCAAAATTTTATTCGTGGAAAAACCAGCGTCTTATGCAAATTAAGAATGAGTTACCCGAATTATTTTTAAAACATTTACCCGTTATTGTTCTGAAAGAAGTTTTATCTGTCGGATATATAGTTTTGTTTGAAACCAAGAATTTGAAAAGTGTTTTTGTGTTTTTAAAACAGCTACCGAATGCAATTCACAAGCGTTCTTATATAATGTCGCATAAACGTATTAAAAACCCGCAGGAAATAAGTTTTTGGTTCGAATCTTAAAATATGAACAGTTTATTTAACGAGAATAAAGAGTTTAAGCCAAATATAAATACTACGCCGTTATCTGGCGAGCATAAAAAGAAGTCTTTCTTTAAAATGCTGCTTTTATTTTTTGCGAGTTTCGGGATTATACTGGGACTTATATTCTTTCTTTTTGTATTTAAGGCGAGCTCAACTTTCAGTATTGTTTCTCAACAAATAACCTCATTTCTTGGTATTTCGGCGGCAAAATTTCCTGTGGCTGACCCGGCAGAAAGAAATAGATTGGATATTTTGATACTTGGTATTAGGGGCGATGGAGATCCACACGGAGGAAGATTAACCGATACTATTATTTTGGCCAGCATAAACACCAAAACCTACGAGACAGCTCTTATTTCTATCCCGCGAGATACATATCTTAAATTTCCCATAGTAAATATCTCAGCAAAAATAAACGAAGCTTATGAAGTGGGTGAACAAAAGCAACGTAATGGCGGAGGCATTGCTCTTGCTAAATTGGCCGTTTCTGAGGTCACGGGTATAAATATAGATTACGCTGTTGTTATTGATTTTACCGCTTTCAAGGAGACTGTTGATTTGATGGGCGGTATAGATGTACATGTAACAAAACCATTTAGTGAAAATTTACAGTGGGGCGGGATGAGCTTTTCGTTTGAGCCGGGAATACATCATATGGACGGTGATACCGCCCTGCTATATGCCCGTTCACGGTTTAGCACATCTGATTTTGATCGCGCCCGCAGACAGCAGGAAATCATACTTGCTATAAGGGAAAAAGCCGGTTCTATGGGCCTACTATCAAATCCGCAAAAAGCCTTTAAATTATTAGATATTCTCGGACGCAACGTAAAAACTGATCTTACCGTAAGCGAAATCACTAAATTATTTTCAGTAATTCAAAAAATTGAAGATTCAAAGCCCGCACTTAAGGTTTTGGATACTTCCGGCGGACTACTTATGTCTACTTATACATCCGAAGGCGCCTATATCTTATTGCCGACTAAGGGGGATTTTTCTGATATACATAATTTTGCCCGAAATATTTTTACTGAATAAGGCTAATTAGTTAAATAAATGCTAAATTAATGTCAGAATCTCTCTCAATTATAATCACACACTATAAAACGCCTCATCTCTTAAAGCTGGCAATTCGTTCTATAATGGAAACCTGTAAAGAATTGGATTATGAAATCATTGTTAGCGACGCTGAAACACAACACGAAACAGCAGAAATGTTGGCTGATGAATTTCCCAAAGTTAGACACCTTGCTTTCAATGATAATGTAGGATACGCACATTTGGTTAATTCGGGTATTGGTAATAGCCAAAGTGATTATGTGCTTATTTTAAATGCGGATATAGTTTTACTTAAAGATACCGCAAAAAAAATTATTGAATATCTTCGTGATAATGAAAAGGTAGGAATAGTTGGTCCGAAATTACTTAACTTTAACGGAACGCATCAATATTCCTGCTTTAAATTTTATAAGCCTATTACGGTTATTGCGCGCAGAACGCTTCTGGCTAAAACAACTTTTGGCGCTAAAATTATCAAAGAATTTTTAATGGAAGACGAATTAGCGGTTAATTACGACAAACCCATAGCTGTTGATTGGTTGATGGGTTCGGCTCTTTGCGCAAAAAGATCTGCGATAAGTAAGGTAGGCCCAATGGACGAAAGTTTTTTTATGTATTTTGAAGATGTTGACTGGTGTAGGCGATTTTGGGAAAATGATTTTGCCGTGGTCTATCTTCCTGATGCCTTAGCGTATCATTACCATCAGAAGGCCAGCCACACCGGTAGAGGAATTTTAGACATTCTTAGCAATAAACAAACTAGGATCCACGCCGCAAGCGCATATAAGTATTTCCGTAAATATAAGAATAAACCGGTTCCTTCAGTAAAACTTTATAAATAATATCATCGCGTTTTAAACAATGAAAATATTAATTCAGAAGTCAAGAAAATTTTTTTTAAAGAGCATTTTTTTAATATCGGCTGTTGTGCTTGGTATGGCAATAGAATATTCTTGGGGACCGATTCATACCTATATTGCTTCTTCTGATTTAAGCGATAAAACCGTTATTGTTTTGGATCATTCCCGTTTAGATCGAGTATGGCAATTGTTGCATGATGAATATATCGATCCAGCCGGGCTAGACGCTGAAAAGGGTACATTCGGAGCAATTAGAGGAATGGTAAACTCGGTGGGGGATCCCTACAGCAGTTTTTTTGATCCTGAAGAAGCTAAACTTTTCCTTTCTGATACAGAGGGTTCCTTTGAAGGCATAGGCGCTGAAATAGGGTCGCGTAAAGGAGCTATTACTGTTATTGCGCCAATACACGGAACGCCAGCCCAACGCGCCGGCTTAAAAGCAGGAGATATTATTCTTCAGATAGACGAATTTACTACTGCTAATTTAACTTTGGACCAGGCAGTAGCTAAGATACGCGGACCCAAAAACACACCCGTTAAACTTTTAATTTTAAGAGGTGAAAGCGATCCGTTTATAATTGAAATAATAAGAGATCAAATAACTATACCGGCACTTAGTTGGGAAATGCGTAACAATATCGCTTATCTGCAGCTGTTTAATTTCTCTCAACGATCTGATCAGGAATTTGAGAAAGCCGCAAAAGACATGCTTGCGCAAAACCCGTCCGGTTTAATATTGGATCTTAGGAACAATCCCGGAGGGTACTTAGACAGAGCTGTAGATATTGCCGGTTGGTTCTTGCCGCGGGAAACCGTTGTTGTCATTGAAGAAGATAAAGATAAAAATCGTACAGAATTACGTTCAGAGGGTAACGGGCGCCTTAAAGATATTCCGCTTGTCATTTTAATAAATGAAGGGTCGGCATCAGCTTCTGAAATTCTAGCCGGCGCTTTATCTGAAAATATGAACGTGCCTGTTATAGGTCAAAAGAGTTTTGGTAAGGGCTCGGTACAAAGCCTCGAATCTCTGCCTGATGGTTCAGCCGTGAAGATTACTGTTGCGCATTGGCTTACGCCAAATGGTATTTCTATAACAAACGAAGGCATTAAACCGACCGTAGAGGTGGTCGCTGAAGAAACGGAAGAAAATCCGCAAAAAGATAATCAGTATGAAAAAGCTGAAGAAATTTTACTTCAAATCATAAATCAGAATAATTAATGTGCGAGCAGCCATTTTAATTTCAGGAAAAGTGCAAGGAGTGTTTTTTAGGATCAGCGGACTTGCAGAAGCTCAACGACTTGGATTAAAATGTAGAGCGGAAAACAAAACAGATGGAACGGCGCATTTTATTGTCGAAGGAGAAAAGATAAATATAGAAAAATTTATTGCTTGGTGCGGTAAGGGGCCGCCTCTTGCCAAAGTGATAAACGTTGAGGTAACATGGTTAAATTCTAAATAATCATATGAAAATAATACTGTTAAAAAACTTAGACAACCTGGGCAACCAATGGGATGTTAAAAATGTTGCTGACGGTTATGCCCGTAATTTTCTAATTCCTCAGGGCTTAGCTATACTTGCAACGGTAGATGCTGTTGCTGAAGCAAGCAAGAAAAAAGAAGAAGTATCTAAAACCGCCGAGCAAGACCTTTCACTCGTTCAGGAATTGGCCAGCTCTTTGGCGGAATATGAAATAGTAATGCCGGCTAAAACCAATGAAACAGGAACTTTATACGCGGGGATTACCAGCAAGCTCATAAGCGAAGCTTTGGCGGCTCAAGGATTTAAAGTACCGTCAAAACAAATAAAATTGGAAGAGCCGATAACTTCAACCGGAGAATATCAGATATTGCTTGCATTTGATCACGGCCTTGAAGCAACCATTAAAGTTATTGTTGAAGAATTGCCGCAAGAATCAAAAGAGGACTAGTAATTTCAAAATAAAACACCCCGCAGTAAGGCGGGGTGTTTTTATATTTCAACAATATTTTTATTCAACGCTCACAATACTTGTTATTCGTGTCCTTCCATCGAATCTTTTCTTTCTTATTGTTCTAAACGTAACAGTACCCGTTGAAAGAGCGAATAAAGTATCGTCATCGGCACGTTTAACGTTTTTACCCGGTAAAAATTTAGTACCGCGCTGACGAACTAAAATAGAGCCAATCTTTGCTTTTTCTCCGGCAAATAATTTTATACCCAATCGTTTGGCTATTGAATCGCGTCCTAGTTTTGTAGAGCCCGAGGCTTTTGTCTTTGACATAGCTCAAAAATGCTTAATAATTTACTTACGGATTTTATAAAAATAGGGGAGAAGTGTCAACCCCACACCTTGGTTAAAAAATCATTTAACTTAAACTCGTAGCCGGCAGTAAAAGGTGCAGAGTTAAGTTAATACCGTTTTAAATACTGACGTATCAGCAGAATTGTAGTAAAAAGTATATAGTAATTGTTTAATATATTAGTAAATATATTGTGCGACATTAATTATGCGGCTTAAAGAACTTCAGCAGAATATAAATTTTAATAGAGATTTTTGGATTGCTATTTCTAGTACGTTACTTATTACAAATATTATTTTATTCTTATATTTGCTGTATCAAAAGCCGGAAAAGGATGATTTAACGATAAGAGATATTCCCCAGGAAGCCCTTAAGTTGGGGGATAATTTAAGTATTAATAGCCCTCAAAATGGCCTAAAACAGGCCCTAGGAGGCTATGTAGCCTCTAAAAATGGGGGAAAGTATTACCCTCAAGAATGCCCTGCAGCCTCAAGAATAACAAACGAAAACCGAATATGGTTTAGCTCTAAAGAAGAGGCCGAATCTATCGGATATTCTATGGCAAAAAGCTGCTATTGACGTAAATCATTTTTTAAAGTATTGCTTTTTTACACAGATAATCTATATAGTAATTAACTTTAGATATTTAACATTACGGGAGTCCAGAAATGAAACCTCGTCCCGGTATATGTAATGAATACAGAAAAAGAATTGCCGGAGATTCAAATACCACGTTAGAACTCTGGGAAGCTGTGCTGATTATAAGCATAGAAGACCATCCGGTTCACGGACACGCAGAGTACTTTTGGGTTGTAGGTCATCCTCACGGATATAGTTCGGGTGGTTTGTATGATAGAATTGCTGATTATACAAAAATTCCTACACCATCGGATAGAAATTGGGTTTCGGGTCGAGCGTTCGATCTTAAAAAGAACGGTTTTCCTGAAGAACCCAACAGAACATATAAAGTAAATATAAGGTGGCAACCCAAAAACAGTTAAGCAAAAAGGCTAAGGGGATAACTCCTTTAGCCTTTTTCTATATTGATGATACTTCGCACAATATACCTTTTGCGACGCAAGATGAGTTCAATCTATTCGTATCTTAAAGCTTCAACCGGATCTAATTTGGCGGCACGGCGTGCCGGATATAAACCAAAAACAATTCCTATTCCTGCCGCGACAAAAAGTCCGATGATCATAGCAAGGACCGGAAAGGTATAAGTCCACGAAGCCTTAAGAACGTTGGAAAGCACGGCAGAAACAATTAATCCAAGTATCGTACTAATTGTTATTCCAAGTATTCCTCCTAACGTGGTAAGTGTCATGGCTTCAAGTAAGAATTGACGCATTATGTCACTATTAGTTGCGCCAACTGCTTTGCGTAAACCAATTTCACGTGTTCGTTCAGTAACTGATACAAGCATTATATTCATAATACCAACCCCGCCGACAAGTAATGAAATAGCGGCTACGGCAGCAACAAAAAATGTCATAACGTTTGTTATAGCGCTTACGGTTTCCATGGCTCCAGCCTGCGTTTCAAGAAAAAAATCGTCTTTATTCGGATCGGTAATGTTATGAGAATTACGAAGCGTTGACGTAATATCAATTTCAGTAACCGGAACATTTATCTCTTCATCGGCCTCGACAATAATACGATTAAAATATTTAATACCAAAAATATAATTTTGAGCCGTTGTATAAGGAATTAAAATCGCATTGTCAAAATTTATAAGAGATGCTCCGCCCTTTTTAGGTAATATACCGACAACACGAAGACTTGTATCTTTAATGCGGACTTTCTCCCCCACCGCTTCATTGCTGCCAAAAAGCTCTTCTTTAACTTTTGAACCAATTACAATAACACTGGCTGCGCTTTCGACGTCATCAGTAGTAAAATTCTGTCCTTCGTTTGGATATAAATCATATAAAGGCGCATAATGTTCAGTAAAACCAAAAACTGTTGTTTGATAGGTATCGTTTTTATACGACGCAACTTCACTCCCAAATACCATAGGCATAACTCTTGCGGCATGCGGAACATTCGCAGGATTTTTTAGTTGTTTAAGATCTGTTTCTTTAAGCGAATCTGAAAAAGTAGAAATAAAATCCGAAGGGCCTTTGGGTTCTCTGCCCGGAACAATGGCGATTGTTTTCGAACCAATTGCCTGAAGCTGTTGCAGAATAAGATTTTGTGCTCCCGCGCCCAAAGCCATTACAAGCATTATTGCCGCAATACCGATCACAATACCCAAAATTGTTAGTATTGAACGGGAACGATTTGCGCTTAAGCTTGCGAGAGAGGTTTTAATTAAATCAAATAATCCCATATTATTTTATAAACTTATGATCTTTTATAGAATGACGTTCTTCAACGACATTATCAGTTTCAATTAATCCGTCTTTTATATGAATGATTCTTTCGGCAAACGCGGCGGTATATGTCTCGTGCGTTATAAGAACTATTGTTTTTCCTTCACTGTGTAATTCTTCAAGAACTCCCATCAATTGTTCCCCGGAGGATGAATCTAAATTCCCTGTCGGTTCATCAGCAAAAATTACTTCGGGTTCGTTAACCAAAGCTCGGGCAATAGCAACCCTTTGTTTCTCTCCTCCTGAAAGTTGGTTTGAAAGATGCTTTGTTCTATGTCCTAAACCAAGCCGTTCAATAACAACTAGCGCTCGCCTTCTTCGTTCTTTTGGCCGGATATTGGCATACAACATAGGTAATTCTACATTTTCCAAAACATTTGCCCTTGCTAAAAGATTAAACGATTGAAAAACAAACCCAACGCTTTTATTGCGCAAATGCGCCAAATCTAACAAAGAAAATTTACTTACATCTTTACCGTCGAAAAAATGCCGACCGCTGGTCGGACGAGAAAGAAAACTTAATATATGAAGAAGTGTTGATTTGCCCGATCCTGAAGCGCCCATTACGGCAACAAACTCTCCTTTGTTTATAGATAATGTAATACCGCGCAATGCATGAGTGGCACTTTCACCTTCATCGAAAGTTTTTTTAACGTCGTGGAGTTCAATTAACATATCTTTTTATTCCGTCCGAACAAAACTGATTATTTCAGTACCTTCGTTAACTCCAGATATAATTTCGACAAATCCGTCTGCTGAACGAATACCGATGACAACTTCAATATTTTGCGGCTGTTTGTCTTGTAATATTCGAACATAACGTTTTCCGCTTTGTTCGATTACTGATCGCTGAGGTACAAAAATTACATTTTCGCGTCTATCTGTTTCTATATCTAAATTAGCTGTCATGCCTGTTTTTATTCTTTCATCAGAGTCATCGATGCTTGTAGTTATACGATATGTTACTACGCCGCCCACATCTTTGGATGATGGGTCAACAGTAAGAATCTTTCCGTGAAACTCAACATTTTTAACTGCGTCCAGTGTTATAAGCAAAGGATCGTTTATTGATAAATCAGCAATATCGGCTTCGGGTATGTTTGATTCAACTGTAAACGGAGCATCGGGTAAAAATTTTATCGCCGCGCCGACTGTTCCGGCTATTTCTCCTTGCCACAAAGAAATATCTATCACGGTGCCCTCCAGAGGAGCGCGGATAATAGCGTTATCAAGAGCTGCTCGGGCAGAATCTAAATTTGCCCTTGATTGTGAAACCTGTGCCCGCAATGGTTCAAGATCCACAACTCGTGCAGGGGCCTTTATTTGCTCTAATTGAGCTTTGGCTGTTGCAAGTGCGGATTCTGACGTAAGAATACTTGAGTCATTTGAAGATTTAACCGAGATAATTGTTTGTTCATCATTACGCAATGTCGCGGCTATCGCATCCAGATCGATAATCTTTGCCTGAACTGCTGTTTTTTGAGCTCCGGTTTGTAACGCATCATAAGTTGCCTGCGCTCCTGCGCGAATTATTGCAAGGTCATTCATTAGCGGAGAAAAAGACGCATCAATAGAAGTTGTTTCAGAGGCGCTTATAACCAAAGAAATCGTATTACGGACACGAATAAGAGCCGAATCAGCCAAAACCTTTTTTGCTTCAGCGTTACGAACTGCTTCGACGGTAGTATAAAAGTTTCCCCAGGCGCTCCAGCATTGGCTGCTGCCGCAGGGTTCAAAATAGTTATCCAACTCTTGAATTGCTCCTTCTGCTTTAACTCGAACAGTTTGAATAGAATTATAGGCGTCAAGATATTCTTTCTCTAAAGCTTTTGCCGCAGCGTTTTTAGCATTTTGCAACGTAACATCTGCAGCAGCTACGGTTGCCTCAGCAACAGCAATATCTTGGGCCGAAGCTCCTGTTTGCGCTTTAACTAAATTAGCCTCTGACGCCTTAAGCGCCGCGTCAGCATTACGAATTTGAGCTTCAAGTGACGCGGTATCAAGACGGGCCAATTCTTTACCGGTTTCTACGTGTTCACCAACTTTAGTTGAAATAGATTTTACTCGTCCGCTGGCTGCGAACGCTAAAGAAATCTCATCAGATTTTTTTACGGTTCCGGTCGCAAGAACGCGTTCAACAAGCGTACCTCGCTGTACATTAACAAATTCATATGGAGATTTTTTGGTTTGGGTAACTAATTTAAATATTATCCCGCCAACCACAAGCAGTCCTATTACGCTAAAAATAACAATTTTTTTGTTCATCCTATGATTTTAGCATTTTAACTGAAAAACGCTATTTAAGTGAATAAACTCTATACATATTGACACTTTTAAAAAATCAGCGAAAATTAGAATAAATGTTGTTTTAAAGGATAGGTTTGATGACAAAGCAAAAAGCGTTTCAAGACTATTTTCCGGGTATGACTTGTTTCGGATGCGGACCGGCTAATCGCTCGGGGCTTAAAATCAAAAGTTTCTGGTCAGAAGATGGTTTAGACGTTATCTGTTCTTGGCGTCCTAAACAAATTTATTCTTCAGGCATGGAAAACGTTCTACAGGGTGGTATTATTGCAACGTTAATTGATTGCCATTCTATATGGACGGCCATTGCTTATGACTATCGTGAAGAACAACGAACCATGGGTTCGGAACCGATGCCGGGATATGTAACAGGAACCTTCGAATCAATAAAACTGATGCGACCGACTCCAATGAATAGTAATATTTTACTTAAGGCGCGTGTTATAAATAAACTCGGCAAAAAGGCAATTATTCACTGCGAAGTCTTCGCTGACAATATTCTTTGCGCTTATGGCCAAATCACAGCCATACGTCTTCCAGAAAGCCGCTATATACGTTAAATAAAATGCCGTCCCTTGATAAACTCAGGACGGCTTTTAATGTTTTTATTTATTCTTCATCAATGCGGGTTTTTTCTTCTTCTTCGTCGATATCTCCGGCAAAACTGTCCGGATGAGGGCCTTTTCTTTTTAGATATTCTTCCATTTCTTGCGGAGTCATAACTACGTCACCACGTTTGAGCTGATCAGCAGTCCAATCACCTTCTCTGAATTGTTTTTCTGGTCCCGACATATTATTTATCCTTCTTTTATTTGTTGTTTTTTTAAGTCTTCGCCGACGCGCCATACATCTCCCGCGCCCATTGAAATGAAGACGTCATTATCTTCAAGCAATGAGCTAAGTTTTAGTTTGGCAATTTGGTTATTCTTAAAATACCACGTATTTAACTTTTTGGCAAGTCTATTGGCTGTTTCGTCCTTAGATGTTTTTTCGCGTGCGGAACCGTAAGTTTCGAGGATAAATACTTTATCTGCGGTTTTTAAAGCAGTAACAAATTTATTAAATAATGCCTTTGTCCGTGAAAATGTGTGAGGTTGGAACAATACAGCTATATTTTTTTCCGGCCAAGCTTTTTTTGCCGCGGCAATGGTTGCTATTATCTCAGAAGGATGATGGGCATAATCATCAACTATGATTCTTGGCTTATACGAAAGAATTTCAAAGCGCCGCGCAGTACCTTTGAATGCAGACAGGCCCGCGCGCACATCTTCAACTCTTAGTCCTAAAATAATACCCAAAGCCACAACGGCGGTAGCGTTTTGAACGTTATGTCTGCCAAAAAGTTTTATATAGAAAGATCCTATATTTTCGCCGTTCAAAGTAAGACTGAAACTAGTTCCTTTGCTATCCCCCATCCATGAAACTATACGTAACCTGCTTTTTAAACCGAAACCATAACCCAATTGAGATGAAGATTTATTTTTCTTACTAACCTCAACAGCGCCCGGGTCATCACTGCAATATATCAATGAGCCGTTTTTATCTAAATTAGATAAAAATTTCACAAATGATTTTTTATATACCAGCTCATCAGCAAAATAATCAGGATGGTCCCATTCTATATTTGTAAGCAATATAATACGCGGGCGATAATTTAAAAACGCATCTCTGTATTCATCCGCCTCAAGAACAAAAGGTGTTCGCTGTAAAGTACCTTTTGAAACGCGGGCATTTGCCTGCCAATTTAATACTTTTGTTCCAATAATGGCACGTGGATCCTTACGGCAATGTTCCAACGTCACCGCTGCCAAAGCACTCGTTGTGGATTTGCCATGCGTTCCCGCAACCGCTATACCGAAGCTTTTATTAAAAAGTTGTGCGACGGTTTCAGGATAAGATAATATTGGGATATTTTTGGATGCGGCATAGTTAATAATTTCAGTACCGGGTCCTGAACCCACGAATGCAGTATCTTTTTTGGTAACGTAGGCTGCTGAACTTATTATCAAATCGGTATCGGGATCAATATTTTTAGGATAAAACCCTTGAAATATTTTTATCTTTAAGCGTTTTAAAATATCGTCTGTAAAGAAAATTTCTTTTGTGTCCGAGCCGGAAATATTCTTGTCTAGAGTCTTAAGCGTCTGAGCAAGAGCGGTCATGCCTACGCCTTTAATACCCACTAAATGAATTTTTTTAGCTTTATGTATGCTTGTTTCCATGGCGTAAAAGTGAAATAGGAAAAACTATTAATGCGTTAAAAATTCTCATAATGCGTCGGGGTTCGGTTGCTAATCTCCATAACCATTCAAATCCTAAAGCCCTAATAAATCTTGGTGCCCTTATTTTGTTGCCCGCCCAGACATCAACTGCTCCTCCGATACCAACGGCCAGTTTAGTTGAAGGGAAATAGCTCATATTTTTTGCCATCCATAATTCTTGTTTCGGGGCCCCGAAACCAATCAGTATAATATCCGCTAGAAAATATGCTAATTCTTTAGTAATTCCTTTACGGTCGTAATCTTGTTTATATGTTCCGTCATGCATAATCTCCGGAGCAAAAGTTGCTCCTTTGAAATTATGCACCGGGAAATGTTTTTTTAATTTTTGTGCTGCCCTTTGAGCCGTGCCACCTTCTCCGCCAACAATAAAAACTTCAAGCGGTCTGTCTTTATAGTGCTTTAGCAGATATTCAACAAAATCTATACCGGGTATACGTTCCATGCCGTGGTGACCAAAAAGTTTACCTGCGAGATTTAATCCTATACCATCGGCTAAAGATAGATCAGCATTGTTCAAAACAGTAAAAAATTCTGGATTGCGTAAAGCCTCAACAATAATTTCAGGATTTGGCGTTACGACAAAAGCGGTTTTATGATTTGCAGTATTTATGACTCCTCGAGCAAATTCAAATGCCTCGTTCTTTTTTATATTATTAATACCAACTCCGCCTAAAAAAACTTTGTTTATTTTTGCTTGGTTTACTGTATCCGTCATATAATTAGTAAAATGCTACAATATTCTTATGGATAAGAAAATAGTAAACGTTATCCCTCTTACGTATATTCCTCGGCCGCATTCTTCCATATTTAGCTATGAAACTGATCGAGATTTGGCAGAAGGCTCTTTGGTTTTGGTGCCTTTCGGAAAAAGACGTTTTCCCGCAATTGTTTCGGGAATGCACAAGAAAGGTGATCCATCCCCTCCTTATTTAAAAGCAATACTATCTATTATATCAGAAAATCCAGTTTTGCCGGCACACATTAAGCTGTTAGTTGAATGGGTATCAAAGTATTATGTCGTGCCTAAAGGACTGGTCTTCAAATCTGTTTTGGCGGGTTTGGATTTGCAAATAGTAGCACAAATAGCAGAACAGATATCCAAAAACAACAAAGTAAAATCTGGCGCGCCAGAAAAACGCTTTTATGTTTTCGGTTCTAGAAGATTTGTTGAGTACAATAATCAAATTTCAGCAAAATTAGCCGAAAACCAAAACGTTTTGGTGCTGGTACCCACAATAAAACAAGAAACTGAAATATTTGGGAAACTCACACTTGCGAATAAAAAACACGCGGTTATATTGCCTTCTAAAAATCCAAAAGCTCAGCACGAACTTTGGCTTAAATTATACGATCTTGGCGGAACGGTATTGATTGGAGCAAAAAAAACCGTTTTCGCTCCATTAAATAACATCGGACTGATTATAGTCGAAGATGAAAACAATACTTTACATAAAACGTCCCTTCAACATCCCAAATATAATACAAAAGAGACCGCGCTTGCCCTTGGGCAAATACTTAGATGTGATGTCATTTTAGGAGGTGAATTGCCTTCACTGGAATCGATAGTTGAGTCAGGCGATAAAACATCATTTTTTTTAAAAGAATCGGCAAATAAAAAACTAAAAATTAAAATTGAAAATCTCGCCGATAAAAAATCGCGCAACAACAATTACAGATTTTCTCCTGAATTTCTTGATGAGCTGATAAAGACCATCAAAAGCGGAGGAAGAACAATTATATTATCTGCCCGTAAGGGCGAGGCCAGCGGACTTATGTGTAAAGATTGCGGCGAAATAATACAGTGTCCCGCATGTAGCGCGCCATTTGCTCTGTATGCCTCGCTTGACGATGAAAAAAATAAATTAATTTGCCGTCATTGCGGGCAAATGATCACCCCACCTAAGACCTGCGCCAATTGCGGAGGATGGCGCTTCAGACCAATTGGTTTGGCAAGCAATAAAATAGCCGAATATCTGAATAAATTCTTCCCCGAGATCAAAATCTTCCTTTTTGACGCAAGTACTGTTAAAACAGATAAAGACAGACTTAAAACCATCGACGACTTTAACCGAACAAAAGGCAGTATACTTATCGCAACAAAAATGGCTTTAACCGAAAAGATTAAACCCTTAGACCTTGCTGCCATCCTTGCTGTTGATCAATTTTTGACCATACCTAATTTTCAGGCGCAAGAAATCTTATTTGATATGGTTATCAAGTTAAGAAATCTTGTTAAGTCCAAAGGCGATTTGATTATACAGACGTATCACGCGGAGCAAAAAATTCTGAATAATTTAAAACAAAATGATTTTGAAGGGTTCTATAAAGATGAATTAGAAATGCGCAAAGAACTTGCCTGGCCGCCTTATACCAAACTGATTAAAATAACGGCTCAAAACAAAAACGAGGAGTCTGTCCGAGAAAATTTAGTCAAACTTGCTGAAAAAATATCAATTCTTAAAAAATCAAAAAAATTGCATTTTGAAACTATCGGACCTTATCCCGCATATATACGTAAAATGAAAAATCAATACAATTGGCATCTTCTTATAAAAGAAACTATCTTAGATAATAAAAAATTAGATTTTGCGCTTCAGGAAGAACTACAGAGATTAATACCTGCTAATTTTGATATAGATGTAAACCCTGAATCAATTTTATAACATGACCATACGAGAAGCAGTACAAGAACCAAATCTTCCATTAAGAGAGAAAGCTTCGCCCGTTAAACCAAGAGACGGTAATTTTTTGTATTTAAAGAAACTTTGCGATGATATGCGAGACACAATGCGTTTCTTGGACGGCATTGGTATAGCAGCTCCTCAAATAGGCGAAGCAAAAAAAATTTTTCTTGTTGAAACTGCTTTATTCGCCGATATCAAAATTCCTTCGGATATTTTTATCAATCCAAAAATATTGAGGCATTCTTTTAAACAGGTTTCCGGAGAAGAAGGATGTTTATCCGTTAGAGGACTATATGGAACAGTTAAAAGAGCTCAAAGTATAACTATCGAAGCTTATGATATTTACGGCAAGAAGTTCAAAATTAAAGCAACAGGTCTTTTAGCCAGAGTTTTCCAACATGAAACCGATCATCTCAACGGCATACTATATATAGATAAAGCCGTTCCTTCAAGTTTACATATTTATACGAAGCCCGAAAAATATGAAGAATAAACTTATATTTTTTGGAACTTCTGAGTTTGGAATTCCTGTTCTAGATGAATTACGCTGTGCTGAATATAATATTATCGCGATTGTTACCTCTCCGGATACACCCGCAGGACGTAACTATGAATTGCGAAAGCCTCCGGTTAAAAAATGGGCGGAACGCGCGGGTGTAAAAATTCTACAACCCAAAGATCTTAATAAAGAATTCGTTGAAGAATTAGCCGCTTTAGACGCTGATGTGTTTATAATGGCGGCTTACGGTAAAATAATTCCAAAAAGCGTCTTGAATATTCCGGTACACGGCACTATAAATATTCATCCCTCCATGCTTCCTAAATATCGCGGCGCATCCCCCATTCAAACTGCAGTTTTGAATGGAGAACAAGAAACCGGTGTTACTCTTATTCTTACCGACGAACAAATGGATCACGGACCGATAATCGCTCAGGAAAAAACATATATAGACGACACAGATACAAATGAAATCCTGCATCAGCGCCTTGCATCTATTGCCGCTAAATTGATTATTAGAATACTGCCTAACTGGATTGAAGGCAGAATAAAACCCGAAGAACAAATACATACTGAAGCTACATATACAAAAATAATTGCGCGCCAGGACGGAAAAATTGACTGGACAAAATCCGCGCAACAAATAAACCGAATGGTGCATGCCTATTATCCCTGGCCGGGAACTTTTACTTTTTTACCTGAAGGCAAAAGACTTAAGATATTAGAATCTGAATTATTACATGAAGAATTTGAATATGAACCCGGTACTTTATTTCAAGCTGCGGACGGTCAATTAGTAGTAAAATGCGGAGAAAAAGCAATTATTCTCAAAAAAATACAAAAGGAAGGCTCTGAAGCAATAGACGGCAAAAACTTCCTGAACGGACATAAAAACCTTATCGGCGTTGCGCTTAAATAAAAACTCTAATATAATCCAAACTAAAGTCCTTATAAAACTAAGAGGGTTGCGATGCGTATACCCGTATATACTAAAGGGGTTTTACAGTCGCCTTTGCTGAATATTGTATTCCTTCAAGAAATTGACGGTCTGCGTTTTTTGCAGATTTTCACAGGTCCGCATGAAGCGGATTATATATCAAACGCAATACTTGGATTTCATTCCGAACGTCCTCTTACCCATGATCTATTTCTAGATGTATTTGCTCAAATAGAGATTGATATAAAATTCGTTGTCCTTACCGAAGTTATAGGCGAAACTTTCTATGCCAAGATAGTTCTTGATAACGATGGGGAAACCGTAATCATTGATGCCCGCCCAACCGATGCTATTATTTTAGCAATAAAAAGTGATGCCTCTATATATATTGAAGAAGATATACTGGATATTTATGGACATACGCTTGAAATAGATGAAAACCTTGAAGATGCCCTTAAAAAAGGTGAGAAAAAAACAAACGTACCGGGAGCATTTCAGGATTTTATCGGCAATCTTTCAGAGTTAGATGATTTAGATAAACCGCCCAAAGAATAAATAAAAACTTCGCAATGCGCGAAGTTTTTTAAATCCTTAAATTAAAATTTTGTCTTAAGTCCCAATCTTTTGATTCCTGTGGGACACAATTTGGCAACCGGACATTCTTCACATTTTGGAGTCGGTGCCTTACAAACCGCTCTTCCGTGATCTATTAAGGTATACGTTAATTTAAACCAATCTTTTTTTGGAAAAATTGCCATCAAATCTTGCTCTATTTTCACCGGGTCTTCCTGCTCGACAAACCCCATTCGTTGCGCAAGCCTGCGGACGTGTGTATCAACGGCAATACCCTCCACAATTCCGTAAGCGTTACCAAGAACAACATTTGCTGTTTTTCGTGCAACTCCGGGTAAAGTAAGTATTTCTTTCATGCTGTCGGGCACTTTACCATTATATTGTTTGTCTATTATGCCGCATGAAGCAATTATATTTTTCGTTTTGGCCCTATAAAATCCGCATGAGCGTATTTCTTGTTCAAAAACCGTTACATTGGCTCGCGCAAAATCCTTTGCGGTTTTATATTTTTTAAATAAATTTTCGGTTACCTCATTAACCTTTTTATCTGTACATTGCGCTGAAAGAATAACCGCAACAAGAAGTTGTATATTATTGTCGTATTTTAAGGCGATTTTAGTATCAGGATACTGTTTATTTAACACAGCCAGAATTTCCCCGGCTCTTTTTGCGTGTTTTGATAATTCCCTTTTCATAATTAGTATTTTGGAGAAAAAAACAGCAGATACACAACAACGGTTGTAGCAAATATTATAAAAATAGGCGGCAAGAGCGCGCATGGCCAGCAAATCTTACCGTTTTTAGATTTTTTACTGTTAAACATAAAAGTATTAATCCTATGATATAATGATTATATCATAAATCCATAATGACATTATATGATTGAGCTTAAAAATGTAACAAAAAAATTCGGTCCTTTAACGGCTGTTAATCAATTATCTTTAGATATTCCGCAAGGAACTATTTTTGGTTTTATCGGTCCAAACGGTGCCGGTAAAACAACCACCATAAAAATGCTTGTCGGGTTAATGAAACCCTCGCAAGGAGAAATATTTATTGACGGTAAAGATATCAGTCTGGAACCGGAATATACAAAACAACAACTTGGCTATGTGCCTGATGACCCGTTTGTATACGAAAAAATGACAGGATGGGAATATTTATCTTTTGTAGGTGAAATATTTGGAATTAATAAAAAAGAACGGGATGAACGTATAAAAAAGCTATCCAAGATCTATCCTCTTGAGAAAATACTTGATGGCTATATGGATAGTTATTCCCGCGGCAACAAACAGAAATTAGTTATATTGGCTGCGTTTCTCCATACTCCAAAAATTCTGCTGGTCGATGAACCGGTAGTTGGTCTGGATCCGGAAAGTATATCAATTACCAAAAAACTTTTCCGTAATTTTGCCAAAGAAGACGGCGGAACAATATTTATTTCTACACATACCCTGCCCGTGGCGCAAGAAATATGCGACCGCATAGGTATAATCAAAGACGGCAAACTTTTAGTTCAAGGAACCCTAGAAGAGCTTCAGCGACTGGCTGGAGAGAAAAATAAAACACTTGAAGAGCTTTATCTGCATTTTGTTGCATAGGCTATGTTTTTTTTATTAAGGAATCAATTTATTCTTATAGGAAGATTGCTTAAAGAGCCGGCAACCGCTATTGTTGCGGTTATTTTTCTCTTAGTGCTTGCGCTGGTTTTTGCTGTTGAATTCATAGGCTTCCGTGAAGGATTTAAATATCTTTTGAACCAAGAATATTTCGGCAATGCCATAACGCTTTATATACTTGAAGCCTTTCTTCTGCTTGCCTTTATTCTTACACTGATATCGTCAATAATTTTGGCTTCAGGCATATTTTTTTATTCCTCAGAACTTAAGTTTATTTTTACTACTCCGACAAGCGTCAAACGTATCTTTACGTGGCGCCTCATTTTACTTTTCCTATTATCCTCTTGGCCCCTTCTCCTTATTGCTCTACCCGGTATACTTGCTCTGGGTATAACCCATAAAGCGTCTTTAGGTTTTTACTTGCTTAATATTACGGCTTTATTTTTATTTTTAATAT
>ORJL010324930.1_pt1 | contig 18845 bp, 17 predicted proteins | sample 1779941 | NCBI WGS metagenome assembly ORJL01 (sample SAMEA104232317, study PRJEB22302) | groundwater metagenome | biome: forest; feature: aquifer; material: groundwater | place: USA | collected 2011-08-07 | depth 5.8 m | reverse complement strand
CGGGGTCGCGGAATTTTTCAGCAGAAAAATATCCGTGACCGACCCCTCTATCACATTTACTTTTAATTTTTCAAAAACTTTAACCATCCCATGAAAATACTAGCCATAGAAACATCGTGCGATGAAACCGCGATTGCGATTTTAGACATTAAGGAAACTAAAACTGAAACAAAAGTTTCTGTTTTGGGTAACGCCCTAATTTCTCAAATAGAAATCCACGAACAATATGGTGGTGTATACCCAGCACTAGCAAAACGCGAACACTCAAAAAATCTTGTTCCAATTTTAAAAACTGCCCTCAAGAAAAGTGGCTTGCTAAAATCCAGTAAAACAAAATCTTTTGACACTAAGACAATAAATAAACTAAAAACTTTACTCTCACACGAGCACGAACTTTTTGAACTAATGTGCTCCGATTTACCACAAATAAAAATTCCGAAGATTGACCTAATTGTCGTAACAAGTGGCCCAGGTCTTGAACCAGCGCTTTGGGTTGGTATCAATTTTGCCAAAGCACTAAATTTCATCTGGGGTATACCTGTTATTCCGGCAAACCATATGGAGGGGCATCTACTCGCCTCACTCCTTAAGGGCTCCACGGGAGAGAAATTTTCGCTTAAAAAGCCCGTATTCCCAATGCTCTCACTTCTTATCTCTGGTGGCCACACAGAGCTTGTTTTGGCTAAAAAATGGGGTGTTTACAAAGTAGTCGGACAAACAAGAGACGATGCCGTCGGCGAAGCTTTCGACAAAGTAGCCAGAATGCTTTCTCTCCCATACCCAGGCGGTCCACATATATCACGACTCGCAGAAAAATATCGAAAAGAACGTGTTAGTGAAAAATCTTTATATCCCCTTCCTCGTCCAATGCTCAATTCAAAAGATTTTGATTTCTCTTTTGCTGGGTTGAAAACCGCTGTCTTGTATACTATTAAAAAAATCCCAAAGATGAGCGAATCTATTAAAGAATCGATTGCTTGTGAATTTGAAAATTCAGCGACAGAAGTTCTTGTTTCAAAAAGCTCTAAGGCTATAGAAAAATTTGGTGTAAAAACATTTACACTCGGGGGTGGAGTGTCAGCTAACAAACATATTCGTTCTTCGTTTAAAAAAACAATTGAGAGTGATTTTCCAAAAACTGCACTCTTTGTTCCCTCTCAAACACTAACAACCGACAATGCAATCATGATTGGACTTGCTGGATATTTTAAATCAGACAAATTAAAAGCGCGGGTCCCCCTTTCTAGGATCCGCGCTGATGGCAATCTCTCGTTTTAGGCGACATGGACCAAGGTTCGGTCGATGTATGAAATGAGCTTCGGGTTGGCTTTGCAGTTTTCCCGAAACTTACTCCAGACCTCCGACCATTCTTTGTCCGTGATCAAAACGGAGATGAAGTGCCGATGAACCAAGTGTTCCCTTAGGACACTGTTCGCGTGGCAAATTCTTGGACTCTTTCGCAACACAGCAAAAGCACATTTTTTTTGGCTTTCCCATGCGCGACGACCTCTCTCGATTTCAGACTTACTCTTTTTCCCAAAAGAGCTTCCGAACCTGAAATCTTCGAGGGCCACAAGAAGTTCCCCAACGAACGAGATGTCTGGAGAATATCCATTGTCCACTGGATTTCCAAAAATCTCTAGGAAGGCCCCATCTGTTTTTTGTTTCTCACTCATGGCCATGCTCCTTTTCAACGTTTACAACAAAACCTCTGGTTATTGTACAACAAAAGGTGCAGAAAGTAAAGCACGGTAGAAAAAACCCTTATTTATGATATGATTTTGTCATTATGGACGGAAAATTCCTTAAGCCGTACGACCCTAAAGAGACCGAGTCTAATATCTATAAGCTTTGGGAAAACAGTGGATTTTTTAACCCAGATGTTTGCGTTGAAAAAGGTGTCACCGAAAGCAATGCTGAAATTTTTTCAATCGTTCTCCCTCCACCAAACGTTACCGGCACATTACACATAGGGCACGCTGCAATGTTAGCCATAGAAGATATACTGGTGCGTTTTAATCGCATGCGTGGAAAACGCACACTTTGGCTACCAGGAACAGACCATGCCGCAATAGCCACTCAGGAAAAAGTTGAAAAGGAACTTTACAAAAAAGAAGAAAAAACTCGCCACGACCTAGGGCGTGAAATTTTTCTGAAACGAGTAGAAGATTTCGCTCAAGATAGTCACGACACAATTGTTAACCAAATCAAACGAATGGGTTCATCGATAGACTGGAGCCGTGAAGCATACACTCTTGATAAAGAAAGAAATCTTGCGGTCAAAACGGCCTTCAAAAAAATGTATGATGACGAATTAATCTACCGTGGACATCGCATTGTTAACTGGGATCCAAAACTCCAAACAACAGTTTCCGACGAAGAGATTGAGCGCGTGGAAGAAAAAACATCTTTTTATTATTTTAAATACGGTCCGTTCGTTATTAGTACAGCACGCCCAGAAACAAAATTCGGGGATAAATATATCGTGATGCACCCAGACGACAAACGTTATGCGGAGTATACGGAGGGACAACAAATAGAGCTGGAGTGGATAAATGGTCCAATTAAAGCAACTATCATAAAAGACGCGGCAGTTGATATGGAATTTGGAACTGGTGTTATGACAATCACTCCATGGCACGATGCTGTCGACTTTGAAATCGCAGAGAGGCACAATCTTGATAAAGAACAGGTTATTGATTACAAGGGTAAGCTCCTTCCGATTGCTGGAGAATTTGCTGGGTTACATATAAAAAAAGCTCGTCCACTTATCGTAGAAAAATTAAAAAGTAAAGGATTGCTTGTAAAGACCGATGAAGACTATATCCACAACATTGCAACGGATAGTCGCGGTGGTGGAATCATAGAACCTCAAATTATGATGCAGTGGTTTGTGGATGTTAACAAGGAATTTAAACTACCATACTCGGAAATAAACGGTATCTCATCAGGAGACACAGTAACACTAAAAAAGTTAATGATTCAGGTTGTTGAAAATGGTCAGGTAGAAATTATTCCCGAGCATTTCTCAAAAATTTATTTCCACTGGATAAATAACCTAAGGGACTGGTGTATCTCAAGGCAAATATGGTATGGGCACCGTATCCCTGTTTGGTACCGTGGTGACGAAACTTATACAGGAGTGGAAACCCCAGAAGGAGATGGGTGGGAACAAGACCCAGACACCCTTGATACTTGGTTTTCATCTGGTCTTTGGACTTTCTCAACCTTGGGGTGGCCAGAAAAAACTAATGATTTAAAAAACTATCACCCAACTGATGTTCTTGAAACTGGATATGACATCTTATTTTTCTGGGTAGCAAGAATGATCTTAATGAGTACTTATCTAACGGGACAAATTCCATTCAAAAAAGTTTATCTACATGGATTGGTTCGTGATGGGCAAGGACGCAAGATGTCCAAATCTCTTGGAAATATTATTGATCCAGTTAACATGTCGGATAAATTCAGCACAGACGCAGTACGTCTCTCACTTATCATCGGAACTGCTCCTGGGAATGACTCAAAAATTTCTGAGGACAAAATACGCGGCTACAAAAACTTCGGCAACAAACTTTGGAACATCGCACGTTTTGTTCTTGAGAATACCGAAAACATAAAAACTGAAGATATAAAACTAGGAAACTGGCAGTCTAAACAAATGAAAGATTTTGAAAATATTTTAGCTGAAATTACTGGGGACATTGAAAACTATCGTTTCTACTTAGCTGGCGAAAAACTATATCATTATACCTGGCACGTTTTCGCCGATAAAATAATCGAGGAAAGCAAAACTCATTTAGGTGGTTCTGATCAAGATGACATAAACGCTACAGCATTTATGCTTAAAAACATACTTCACAACTTATTAAAAGCGCTTCACCCGTTTATGCCCTTCGTAACAGAGTCAATTTGGCAACTACTTCCCAACTCACCATCAAAAGGTCATAAAATATTAATGATTGAGAAATGGCCAATATGATACTCCCCAACATAGATGCTTATTTTTATTCTTTATTAGGTGGAGTTTTGCCGGCAATATTTTGGCTTTGGTTTTGGTTGAGACAAGATAAATTAAATCCTGAACCAAAAAGACTTCTCGCTTTCGTTTTTATAGTTGGGATGCTGAGTGTTGCGTTTGTCATTCCCCTTCAACAATATGTTCAATCTTTTCTCGAAGAAGGTGTGCAGACCTTATCGGCTTGGGCATTCATAGAAGAGGTAATAAAATTTTTAGCATTTTTCATAATTGTTTGGTCAAGTCGTTTTCTTGATGAGCCAATAGACTGCGCGATGTATCTCATTACTGCTGCGTTGGGTTTCGCTGCTGCTGAAAATGCATTATTTTTAATTGACCCGATAGAAAATGGAAACTTGGCGGAAGGATTCATAACTGGAAATCTTAGGTTCCTTGGGGCAGCTGTACTACACGCAGAAGGTAGTGCTCTTATTGGGATAGCGCTTGGGCTTGCTTTTTATGCAAGAAGTTATATTCGCACCATTGCGCTTATTTTAGGTCTATTTGCTGCAACTGCATTGCATACTTTGTTTAATTTTTTTATAATGAATGACGAACACAATAATGTACTTGGAGTATTTGCATTTTTTTGGATTGTCGCAGTCTTAATCCTTCTTGTCTTTGAAAAAATAAAACAAATAAAAGAGTAAATTTTTAATAAATAATAAACCAAAGCCTTTATGTCTAAAGACAAACGATCATTTTTCGAAAAATTAACTGGGAGTGTTTCTTTAAATGACGATAACGAGGAAACTCTTGAACAAGACGACGAAAAAGGAACCCATAAGGGCACAGCTCCTTGGATGGAAGAAGAGGCTGAGGACGCACAACTAACTGTTGATGTTTACCAAACACCAACTGAAATAATAATCAAATCTATTGTTGCTGGAGTAAAGCCAGACGATCTTCAAATCTCCATAACTCGCGACATGGTAACAATCAAGGGTAAAAGAGAGGAAAACAAAGAAGGTGAAGAAGACGATTATTTCTATCACGAACTGTATTGGGGCTCATTCTCTCGAACAATAATGCTTCCACAAGAAATAGAGCCGGAGGAAACAGAAGCCATTGAAAAGCACGGGCTACTCGTTATTCGCCTTCCAAAAGTTGACCGCGAAAAGCAAACGAAACTAAAAGTTAGGTCAATTTAAAAGATAAAAAAATCCGCATTGCGCGGATTTTTTTATTGTGTGGTGCTGTTTGTGGTGCCGAGAGCCGGATTCGAACCGGCGACCCCTTCCTCTTCAGGGAAATGCTCTACCAACTGAGCTATCTCGGCATATTTATTTTTTATCTCTGAACATTCAGTCCTTTCAAAAAGTCACTGATAATATTCGCATCTGGAAATGATTGAGTTTTTTGCTGAATATCCTCAATCCCACCAATTAAACTAGTGTATGTTTCAAGAAGTGTCGTAATGTATGGCTGAAGATAGTAATATACCCCAAAAGTAATACCGACAATGAAGAGCCAGTACATTGCACTCATTACCATAGACCATCGCTGAGAGCGATGCATTTTCTTCAACAAATCGTTATTTTCCTCCGATATCTTAAGGGTTTTTTCAAGCAACTCACGCAATTCCTGATCCATAACAAATACTATAGCACATAGATAACCGGTGATAAATGTTAAAGGCGCGCTGTTTTAAGCGCGCCTCCTACTACTTATTGGCCATTTCTACAGGCCGCTCACGACCTGTGACTTCAGGGCGTAACAGTGCGGTGTCGTCATATTCGTGAAGACGACGACCTCGCAATCAGGGCCCGGGTCAATGACCTCGCGCTTCATTCGGCGCATGTGCCGACCCCTTTTCGCTTCGATCTCGACCACCTTCTTTTTGCCGATGACCGAAACATTGCTGTTGCGGAGAAAGCCACAAAGCTCGGAAAGGTTGGCGTTGATTCTGCCATTTTCCCCGACACGACACGGAATCATGTAACGCGCCGTAAAACCCGGCGAATACGCGACGGCCGGACGCTGGTACGGAGCCGGGGTTTCCTTGTCGAAAAAAAGATCGACGCGGGTAACCTTCTTCCTGCCGAAAGCTGGCTTGGCCTTCTTTCCGGTGGCAGGTTTTGTTCCTGATACAGTTTGCGAATCTTGCATGACTGTTTCCTTATTGTATGTTTTTAAACAATTAAAAACCTCCAAAGCTTGTTAGGCTTAAAGAACTTGTCCACCTTTCTTGTTAAGATTAAATGGGTAAAACCAGCCCAAACTATACAATACCGGATAAAAAAAGCAATAGTGTTGATTTGTACCATTGGCAGGAATCGGTCACTAATAATTTTGAAGACAAAATTTTCTTTACCACGGAAAAACAATTCAGCAGGAATCGCGAGTACGCTTTCGGTCACGGATAATTTTTCGTCGCCACTCAAAATTTCCTCGACCCCGGCTCACTTGTTTTTGTTGCTACAAAAATATAGTTCCGCCTTTCGATTCCTGCACGCGACTGAAGCAGTTCAGTCGCTCTCGGGCATAAAATAAAGAAGAACGGCTCGCTAGCCGTCTTCTTTATTTTATGCCCTCGGCAGGAATCGAACCCACAATTACCCCTTAGGACGGGGTAGTTATATCCATTTAACTACGAGGGCCTTCTGTCTATTTAATTACCGTTATATCTTACCTTAGATTCAACAAAAAACACTAGAAATCCTAGTGTTTTTTGGCCTTAATTCCTTTAAATTAGCTCTACAAACCAAGCAATTCTTCTACTCTTGGCTTATTAAATCCAACAATGGCTTCCCCTTCTATCACGATAACTGGAACTCCACGTTGTCCCGTTAGGTTAATCATTTCTTTTTGTCTTTCCATATCTTGTGCAACATTAAACTCTTCAAAGGAAACATTCTTATCTTTGAAATAATTTTTGGCCATATTGCAGTAAACACAAGTTGGGGTGCTATAAATAGTGACTTTTTTCATATAATTTTTACTATTTTTAATGAATGCTGATTATATCACAAACTTAAAATGGTAATAAATATTAAATTTTGTGCGGGTAAGCGAGCAAAGCAGTTTGATCGCTTACCCGCACAGCTTTTCACTTTACTCAATCTGTGCGGGTACCGGGAATTGAACCCGGGTCTCAACCTTGGGAAGGTCGCATTCTGCCACTAAACCATACCCGCAAAATTAAAATTGATTCAAAAAAATTCAAAAAACTTACTGAGCCACGACTTCGATGTTGTTGCCTTTTTTTCTTCCTCTTCAACGACAATAATAACTCCTTCCCCATTTTTAACAACCCTAAATTTTGTTCTGAGTTCCTCTTCAATTCCTCTCTCGGTTTTAAGTGTTCCGATTTGTGCCCGAAGGGATTCTTCCCTTATTTGGACTGCAAGCAACTCATCTTCAGCAATTTTTCTTTTATCTGCGGTTAAGCGATTGGTTTGATACATATCAAATGTCGCGTTCCCAATGAGTAAACAAAAGAAAAAAACTATCCCAAACGTAACCCTAGAGTACAAAATACGGCGAAACCTCTTTTTGTCTTGAAATTCGAGCATTTTCTGATATTATAACCCTTAATTAAACTTTAGATATTATATGATATTCAATAAAGGAAACCGTAAAGTCGTAAGAATCACTTGGATAGTAGTGAGTTTGCTCGTCGTGGTGAGTATGATTTTGTTATACCTCGCTCCTCTTTTTAGCTAAACTCTACTGATTTTTCATCATCGTCAAAAATACCTCTTTAGGTATATTAACTCTGCCTCCCGCCTTCATTCTCTTCTTTCCTTTCTTTTGCTTCTCTCTAAGCTTCATTTTTCGTGTAATATCACCTCCGTAAAGATACCCTGTAACGTCCTTCCTTAGTGCTTTTAAACTACGGGACGAAAGGATTCTTCCGAGCGCTGTAGCTTGAATTTTGACCTCAAAAAGCTGTCTTGGAAGAACTTGGTGCAGTTTCTCAACAGCCTTTTCCGCGTCTTCCTGAGCCCTTCTACGCGAAATAACACGAGTAAAAGCTGGCACAACCTCGTCAGCAACAACAACATCAAGCCTAGTAACGTCAGCCTTGCGCATCTCGTTAATATCGTAAGAAAGTGAGGCAAAACCGGAAGACACGCTTTTCAGTTCGTCGAAAAAATTTCTCATTAATTCACGGAGTGGAACCCTTGCACCAATTGAGACGCGATTATCTCCGAATATACTAGACTCTCCAACCTCTGCTTCGTGTTCATATAAAAGTTGCATAATTCCACCAACATAATCTGGTGGTGTAATTAGTGTAATTGATGCCCACGGCTCAAAGGCCTCCGCGTAAGTTCCATCTCTTGGAAAAAGATGTGGAGAATAAATTTTTTCCCTCTTCCCCCCTTGGTAAACAACTTCGTAATTAATAGATGGTGATGTGACAATAAGCTCAAGATTAAATTCTCTCCTTAATCGCTCGGTCACAATTTCCAAGTGAAGCATCCCGAGAAAACCACAACGAAAACCGCGACCAAGAGAGCCTGAAACTTCTTCCTCAAAAGAAAGAGATGAGTCAGATAATTTAAGTCTAACCAATGATTCTTTTAGGAGATCAAAGTCATCCTGACTTTCTGGGTAAAGAGAAGCCCAAACAACTGGCCTCGGGTTTTGATATCCAGGAAGTGCTGGTAGCGGATTTTTTGTTAGCGTAATTGTATCTCCAACAGAAGCAATGCCAGGTTTTTTAATTGCTGTAACAATATAACCAATTTCTCCCGCAGAAAGTTTATCCGCGGTCTTTTTCTCTGGAGTAAAGATTCCAACATCGGCTGAAATAAACCTCTCGTTTGCTTCGCGAAAAGATAAATCATCTCCTTTTTTAATTTCACCATCCAAAACTCTCACATAAACGATAACCCCTTGGTGATTTGAATATTCAAAATCAAAGACCAGTGCTCTGAAATTATTTTTTTCACGATACTCCTCTTTTGGTGGTGGGACCCGTTTTACTACTGCCCGAAGTAACTCCTCAACACCCTCACCGGTTTTACCGGAAACAGCCAAGATATCACTTTCTTCACAGTCTAGTAAATTCATAACCTCATGCTTAACTTCCTCAACGCGGGATATTGGAGAATCTATTTTCGTCACAACGGGGATAATCTTAACCCCAAGCTCTTTGGCCATTGCAAGAGTTGTAAGAGTTTGAGCCTGCACACCTTGCGTTGAATCAACAAGTAAAAGCGACCCCTCAACGGCCTGTAGCGCCCTAGAGACTTCGTACGAAAAATCTATGTGTCCTGGGGTATCAATCAAGTTTAATACATACGATTCCCCGTCCACCATATAATCCATACGGACAGGTGTCATTTTGATGGTAATGCCACGCTCGCGCTCTAAGTCCATACGGTCCAAGACTTGGTCGCGCATTTTGCGTTTTTCAATTGTGTGGGTCGCGTCAAGCAAACGATCGGCCAAGGTCGACTTGCCGTGATCAATATGGGCGATAATACTAAAATTACGAATGTGTTTTAAACTCATAAATTGAGCCGTATTTTAGCATAAATTTTGAACCCTGCCCCTTCCATAAATAACAGTTTTTCTTTCTTCCCTAACAAAGCTAACTACCTAAAAGTTAGCTTTCTATGCCTATAGCTCCTCTTGTGCTGGAGCGACAACATCCGCTCTCCAAAACTTTTTATGTAGCGCAAGTGAAATATCTCTAATTTCACTATTTTTTAAAATTTTTAAAACAATAATACCGAAAATAATACCAATTCCTCCCGACAAAAATCCTTGGAGAAAAATTCCAACAGCAGTTTGGGTGTTTAAAATTAGAGCAAAAAAATTCAAACAATTATAAGCGGCAAATCCCATAATGACTGAAGCAGAAAAACTTTCAAAAAATGTTTTTCTTATTATGTGATAAAGGTCAATGTTAAAGTCTTTTTCGAACATAAACCAATGCATCGCAGCATTAATTATCGAGGCGATAGAATAAGCAAGCGGTAACATCAGAACAATCGTTCCGGGAATGTAGTCAACACGCAAGATAGATTCTATAAAATACTGAAAGAAAGTATTTTTTTCAAAAAGTACCACTAACCAAAATGCCCCACCAATAGCACCAACCGCGGAAAATAAATTAATAAAAAGTGGCTTCCTTGTATCCCCAGCCGCATGATACCCTCTCGAAAAAAGAACGGTTAAACTTTGAGTTAACACCGAAAACGAAAACAAGGCGAGTGCCGCTGCTGTAAGACGAGTATCATTCCAACTAAAAGCACCGGAGCCTAATATTGTACGTACAATCTGTGCTCGCAAAACAATAAAAAGTACGGTAATTGGTACAGACCAAAAAATTATATGTCTTAGGGCGGTTATCATATGCTCCACAAACCTTTCTTTTTCTCCTCGCGTAAAAAACGCTGCAAGCATAGGGAAGGCGGCCATCGAATATGCAACGCCTATTGTTGCCAGTGGCACAGATTGCAAGTTGAACGAGAAATTAAAGATTGAAATAGACCCAACGTACATAGTCGACGCCAAAGCACCTAAAGCAATCAAAACAAAATGGTTTGCAGAAAGAGTTATTGTTCGTGGCAAAGAAACGAGAACAACCTGAGAAATGTCTTTCCAGTTCATCTCTTTAACAAAATGGGGCATAAAACCACGTTCAACAGCAACAGGCAACTGAACCAAAACATGTAGCAGAGCCCCAAAAACAACACCAAAAGCAAGGCCTTTCATCCCAAATGTCGGGTAAAAGAGAAAAACACCAACAATTATTCCAGCGTTATACAAAACCGGAGCAAGAGCATAAACAAAAAACCTTTTGTAGAACTGGGTGATACTTCCAAAAATATTATTTGAAAGCCCTAGAATAAATGGAGACAAAAGAAGGATTCGAGAAAGCACTATAAGTGTATTTATTTGCTCTTCTGAAAAACCAGGGGCGATAAGTGGCGCTAGGTATGGAATTAAGAAAAAAACAACAACACTAGAAAACACCATCACTAGAGAAAAAATGGTGAATATCTCTGAAACGAATCTCTTTGCTTTTGTTTCGTCCCCTTCCATCCGAGAAAGAAATGGAATGATGACCGACACAGACACGAACGAAGCAATAACTACATACAACGCGTCTGGAATGCGAAATGCCGCGTAATAAACATCTAGTGTTGGTCCTGCTCCAAAATAATTCGCGAACAACCGGTCTCTCAAAAGAGCCAGAATTTGTGACGCCACAGCAAAGAACCCAAGAAGAAAAGCGGCCTCGTGTAGACCGCTTACTTCTTTACTTAATGCGTCTATGATTCTTTTAACCATTTAAGCAAGAATCATTACCTGATATTAATTTTCTTTTACTGGAGGATTACTCTTCTTTTCTGGGGATGGTGGAGGAACATCAGTTAACGCACTCTTTCCGTCTCTAAGGTTAACGAGAATGTTCTTAACCTCTTGGTTGTCTGGATTTAATGCTTCAACTTTTTCAAACTGAGCAAGAGCATCAGCCTTTCTTCCAACCTTGTCATAGCTTAGACCAAGGAAGTACATAGCGTTTGAATAATTTCCATTAAGCTGTACTGCGCGCTCCAAAGAAACAATGGCTCCGTTGTAGTCTTTGTTGGTGTACTTCAACAAACCCAACTGGAAGAACAAACCAACATCATTTGGTGACAACAACGAAGCTTGGTCTGCTCTTGAAATCGCTTCTGCTATATTTCCCTCTCCTGCTTCAAGCTGAGAAAGGAAGAAGAGCGCATCTGTGTAATTGCTCTTTAGAGCGAGTGCTTTATTAAGGTTTTCTCTGGCAGCTTTATTGTCCTTGTTTGCAACCTCAAGACGAGCAAGTGTGAGGTATACAAGCGGACTTTGTGGGTTTAAAACAGAAGCCTGCTCGTAAGCTTTCTTTGCTTCGTCGTAAGCACCGGTAACACCGAGCTGAACAACAGACTCGTAAACTGACGCTAGATTCATCCAGTTTGTGTAGTTTGTTGTGTCATAATCGCGAGCCTTACGAGCATTTTCTATAGCATTTCCAAGAATAGCCTGGAATTGTGATTTTGCCTCTGCTTCAGTAAGGTTTTGCTGTTGGAATAAATTATTCAACTTAACCAAATAAACCTGAGAAAGTGATCTGTAGTAAAGATCGTTCTCAGAAAACTGAACTGCTTTAAGCAAGCCAACTTCAGCCTTGTCAAAATCTCCATCAGTATTCAAGGCCTGAATAGTCTTCTGGAAATTAATAGATGATATTGCTTTCTCAACAAAAACATAACCAAGTGCAGCCGAAGCAATCGTTAGAGAAATTAAAGCAAGCACAGAAACAAAACCAATTTTAGGACTTCCAAGGAGTGAGATTTGGTAAGTTTTAACAATCCCCTCGTTTATTAAGGTGGCAATGAAAACTCCTGTCATAAGGAATGCCAAGGCATAGATCACAACATTAGGAACGTAGAACATTGCGAAGAGCCATAAATACACAGACAAAAGGAAGGATGAGAGTATTGAATACTGAGCCATGCGTCCCATATCAAACATGAGAATGCTCTTGACCCCACGGAAGAGGAAATATCCAAGGAATAAAACCCAAGCCAAAACACCAAAAAGTCCAGTTGTAACAGCGAACGATGGAATCAAACCAATCCCGGCGTTAAAGTCAGTTGCCCAGAAAATTGTTTCATTCAAAACTGCTGGTCGGTGCAATGCCCACTCTGATGAAAAACGGTTAGGACCACTTCCTAGTAGAAGATTCTGAGAAAGAGAACCCTTCACGATGTCATATGTAGCACTCCAGGATGGACGAACCTCTACTTGTGAAGCATTGAACTGTGTTGGCAAGAAACCACCAATTTTATCTCCGGAAAAAACATAAAAGAGTGAAATTAGAAGTACAACAAGTGCAATTACTGGAACCTTTGTCTTTGGTATCAAAGAAGGAGCTTCTTGATCATTTGTTGGGTTTTCGCTTTTGTTTAAGTAAATCGCAAAAACAAAAATCATAAGAGAGATTACAGCGAGAGCAATCCAGGCAAAACTGAAGTTAACAACGGCCAAGAAAAATACTGAGACAGCAAGAGACAAATAAGTGAGGTACTTAACAAAACCCTTAAGAGGTAATGTTTCAAGGGTTATCATGGAAAGAATAGCTATCATCCCAAAAAATGCCCCTAAATCGTTCCATTTGCCAACAGTATTGGCGATTACACCAGAGAAGTTTCCTCCTAAAGTAAGGACATCTGCTCCTGCAAAAAGACGAATTCCTTGGTAAATAGCTACTACCAAGAAAGAAGCCATTGCTGACACGTAAACTGTGAACACTTTGTCTCTTGAATTAACCAAAATAGAAGCCAAGAACAAAAGAAGGAACATCACAAAAGTGAATGCAAATGTTCCAACTTCAAAACCTTGACCAAAAAGTGACATCGCTGGAACCTTTGAAGCAACAGCTGAAACTAAATATTCAAGTGGAAGTAATGCTGCGAACAAAACAAGAAGTGTTTTTGGTACAACAATCTTGCCATCCACCATACGCCCCACTAGCCACAAGGCTGTCGCGGCAACAATTAAGATAACTGCGAGGACACTCTTACTTACATCAAGAGAAATCCCACTTACAGACAAGAAAAAAACTGGTAATAAGAAAACTAAACCAACCAATAATCCAAACGGTAATGCCTCCAATGAAAACAATTTTTTTATTCCTTGCATGAAAATGAAAGTTATTTAAATTTATTAATTAAGTGTTCAATATTATATAAGAAATTTGGAATAACACACAATCTTAATTGTGTGTTAAAAAGTGGACAACAAAAAAGACCATAAAATATGGTCTTTTTTGTTTACCCTGAACCTATAAGCCGAATTCTGTACCCCGTGAGATGGCGGCGTCTTTCGACGCCTATCTCACGGGGCGACAGCCATTTATCTGGGCTCGTAATTACTTACGGGCTCAAGCGGCACTCCATCATAAAGATGGCACGGCCTTGCACTTAAGTAAGGATTTAGCCGTTTCACCCCTATATTTCTATAGGATTCCTCCACGTGGGAGGTCTAGCCTTTCGGCATCGACGTCACTGCTCGCACCTCTCGGATTGCTCCGGACGGGCGTTACCCGCTACCCTTCTACTGTCGCCGAACGGTTAGACAGTAAGTGTTCGGACTTTCCTCCCCAACAATAAAGTTAGAGCGACTGTCCGGTTCAAGGCCAAAATACTATAACACAAATCTTTAAAATTTAAATAGCTGGAATTTTTTCACACTAAATATTAAGAAAGAAGAAACGAGACTGTTTGTGGTAAATATTTTGCGACAATGTCTGGTCTTTCCAAATCGTGATCTCCCCCTTTAACTAAAATTGTCTTAAAATTTTTTAGGGAATTACCCTGACTTTCGAGTGGAATTGATCTATCGCTATCACCTTGCACAATAAGTAATTTTTCTTTAGGAATTATCCCCATCAATTCGCGATAATCTCTATCTTTATTTTCAAGGTAGTGAAGATTGGAAATAACGTGAGAATAGGTCATCATTCTATCTTTTTTCATTTCCCGACTAAAAGCGCGCTGGTCAAAAAACTTTTTGTAATTTGCCCAAGTAATTTTTCCGCCAGGATAACGCCTCTTCACAAAAGAATATTTTAAAATTTCACCCATATTAAGAGCCGGCCCAAGAAAAACAACCCTATCAAAAACATCTTTTTCTCTCGCGCATAAAATAATAGTCGCGGTACAAGCAAAGCTATGGGAAACTATCCGAATACTTTTAAGACGAGGCACTCGCTCACGAAAGGCTAAAACAGCAGCCCCTAGCTCCTTTGAAAGTTTGTCCGCCGTAATATCTTCGAACGACCCGTCTGACAAACCGCAACCAGAAAAATCAAAACGAAATAGATTTACCTTACCTTCTAGTTTGTTGGTTATATTCTTAAACTTTGGCTCCATCGAGGTTCTTCCAAATCCATGAGCAAAAATCACACCAGTACTTGATGGTGCCCGCTCAAAAATTCCACGCAAAGTTTCTCTTTTGTGATTCTGAAAAGAAATAAGCTCGCCGTTCATCCCGTTTGAAATAAGAAGTGCTGGCACTTCTGTATACCCGTTTAGTAATAATATCTATATTAATAATTTTCCCAATAATTATCCTCGTTAATAAAACATAACATCGTAATTTCGAACGGGATTCATTCGCGCTATTGTAACAGACGAATAAAATCAAAGCACGCAAAATAGCCTCTTATTTCCCTATTAATACTTTTTTAATTCCTACAAAGACGAAATAGATTCTTTGTTTTTAAAATAAATTAAAAGACCAATCATTAGAGCAACCAAAAAAATCGCCGAGCCAATAAAACAAGGCGTTATAAATGGGTTAGTAATCAACTGCCCCGAACACCCACGAACCGGCCCACCAGAACTAGTGTAAAAGTTAAATGCATCTGGAAGAAAGTTGCTCCATGCAAAAATAGTTGCGCCAGAAAGAAACCAGGACATGAATTTCTCATGTTTTCTTTTCTCTTCTTCGCTCATCTTAGCCACACGAAGTGACCAAACAAAGGCACCTATAAATGCAAATGCTCCGTAAAAACAAGGAGTTGCTACTGGGTTTGGTATCACACAATTATCTAGTTTGAATATAGTTCCTTCGTATCCGTAAAATTTCTGAAAATCAGTAAACACAGTAACCCATGCGAATAAAGTCCCTATCAATAAGACAAGCGACAATATTCTCGGTAAATGTTCCCACGCCTTTTCTTTGGTCATATTTTAAGATCCTATTATTTCTAAAAACTATTTTACAATCACTACCCCCTTATCAACTGGATTATTCTCGTTGTGATATGCCCATGTTCCAGCTGTAACAAATGTAAAATCATAAATTCCACCACGGCCAACGGTCTTACTTTGATTCATTTCACCATAAAGAGAGCTTGTCTTGTCGTCAGCAAAAATTCTCATTGCTTTACTTGCGTTGTTAACGAAGCGAACTGACTTACCGGCTTTAATTTCAAGAGTTTTTGGAACAAAACCTTTATCTGTGTAACTAATCAAATAATACCCCTCTTTTGTCATGGCTGGTAAGGTAGTCCCTGTTTTTGTTGTGCTTGTCACAGCCGATTTAGTTGCTCCTGTTTTGCTGGCAGTTTCATTCGTACTAGTTGAAACACCCGACTGTGTTTCATTCTGCACAGGAGCCACTACCTTCTGGCTTTGAAATAAATAATAACCAACTGCCACTACAATAACTACACCGATGATAATATTTTTCTTGTTTGTTAGTTCCATAATTTTAAGCAAATATATAATGATATAAGACGCCACGCGACTGTAGCCGTCTTATACTTAAATACTATACCCTCGTGAATATTTTTGCGAACCACTTTTCCACTTTTTAAAAATTATGCGGAAAGAAAGCCTCCAATTCCTGCCATACAATTAATATGCGTAAATTAAAATGACTTCTGTGCGGAAACCGCAAGAAAAAGAGGAAACTCTTTTCTAGCTTCATCTTCTGCTACGCTCTTAGGTCCTTTTTCGCTCTTCCTATGAGATACCCACTCCTCCATCTGAGTAACAACAAATCTGTTTTTTGAAAGTGCTTTCATATAAACCTGCAGTGGGCGATGAAACGAGTACGTCACCGCTGATTTTTTTCCGGCGGCAGTTTCTCCTGGGTGCATATCAATTTTAATGCGCGCTTCCTTAAGATAGCCATCTAGTCGACGAAATTGTATTTTCTTTTGTTCGTCATAGCCCCACTCAGAGCGTTTTGGTATACGAAAACACGGATGATTCAAAACAAATACAAATTTACCGCCTGACTTGAGAACGCGCGACACTTCTTTAAGGGCTTCGTCCAAATGCTCAATGTTCTGCAAAGCAAGAACACAAACTGCTTTATCAAACGACGAAGCCACAGCAAACTCCATTTTCCCGGCAGGCGCTATAAAAAAAGAAATTTCTGGTGACTGTTTTTTTGCTTTTTCTATAAGCTCACGGGCGATATCGGCGCCAACAACCTTCGCCCCATTTTTCAAAAACAATCTTGAAAAATATCCCTCACCGCAGGCAACATCAAGAACTTTTTCACCGCTGTTTAAAGCAAGAAGTCGGAGTATATTTGGGGAAATAACTTTCTCGTGATAAGTATTTTCATCGGAAAGATGCTCTCGATACCAGTCAGCAACCTCGCCCCATGATGTTTTTTTGGGTTTTAAAGTCATATTCTGCCTATTATATAGGAGTCTTTATTTCAGCACATCCCACATAGCTGGGTCTTCTCCACCATCAATCTTAAATATCGAGACTCCACGCACACCAAGTTTTTTCGCAAGATCGACTTTATCTTTAATTGCTTTTGCATCGCTCCACCACACAATATTTGTAAAATTTGAAACATTGCTTGTTGATAAGTTTTCAGCGACTGTTGAGGTTTTTATATTCTGATCTGGGTTATTACTTGGTTGTGTAGGAGGTACTGTTTCTACCGGAGTATACATAAAACCTATTTCGCCGGAAGAATTTCGTTGCGGAGTTATATTAAGAGAGAGAGCAAGGTCGGTTGCGTACCTGGGGTTAAATGCCCACTGTAAATCATAACGATATCCGTATTCTGATAACTTTGTCACCTTATATTCATAACCATAAGTAGCAATACCTATTGATATTTTCCGTTTAGAAATATCTTTCATCGCAAGCCTTATTGATTTTTCTACCCAAGCAGGATCTGCCACTGGTATATATGGTGCTGTGCGGGCACGATTCAAAACAATATCTATTGTCCCCTGGTCATATGTCATAAAGCGCACGCGGTCACAATATTTATTTATCGCCCCAAAATCGTTCGCATATCTAATATCCTTCGGAATATTGTCATACCTAGAATCAAGCGGTGTGCGTGCTTCAATGGTACACATCACCCATTTGTTTCCCATACGCTGGTAAAGCCCTTTTAAGAAAGTAGAAAAATATGGTTTTGTTTCTGCTTTCTTCCCCTCAAAATCAATGTCGATACCATCAAAACCTTTTTCTTTAACTAAGGCGGCAATTTCATCCTCTAGGGCAATTCTAGTTTTTTGATTAGACAAAATACGATGCAACATCTCTCCGTTGCTTGTCATAACAGTTGGAATAATACGAACTTTTTTCTTCTTCGCTTCTTTTATTAAGGTAAGCCAAGGCTCTTCGTCCATCTTGGCTGTATCGTTTAAGGTGCCGTCATTTTTGATTGTATATCCAAATGGATTTAACTCTGTAAAAGTATCGAGGTGAACCAAAGCATCCGCGGTCCCAGTCGCCTTTCTCCAGTATGGAATCCAACCGGAAACCTCAAGTGTACTTTTAAGTGGTGGTGCTATTTTTATACTTGGTTTAGTTGTCGTGGTTGTTGCCCCATAACCAACAAAAGGCGAAAGCACAACAAAAGTCACAAGGGTACCCTTAATAATTGTATGTGTGATTTTTCCCTTCATTTTATTAATTAAGATGAGCTCATTATATCACCAACAAAAAACTATTTACCAAAAACAAATCCTGCTAAAATTACCTAAATGAAAATTTCTCCCGAAGACTTTTGAAAAAATAATTGTCCTCTAGCTCCGCAAAAGTTACCAACTGTGGTGAACCAGAAATAATAATCTTATCTTTTTTCCTCAATGGGAACGTCGTATCGCCATCGGCTTGTAGTAAAACGTCAATTGACTCCCGTCCGTTCTGGCTCGCCAAAAGATGATGCTCTCTAAACTCACCTACAACAATCTCTACACTATGTTCTGGCTTTATAACAATACTAGGCGTTGGTAAGCCATGATCCAACAATTCAGTAATAACGAGACATTGAATATCTGGAGAAATGATCGGGCCATGAGCAGAGAGGTTGTAGGCAGTCGAACCTGTAGCCG
>ORJL010102297.1_pt1 | contig 18848 bp, 20 predicted proteins | sample 1779941 | NCBI WGS metagenome assembly ORJL01 (sample SAMEA104232317, study PRJEB22302) | groundwater metagenome | biome: forest; feature: aquifer; material: groundwater | place: USA | collected 2011-08-07 | depth 5.8 m | reverse complement strand
TATAAAGCGGGGTAAACCTAGAGAAATGCAGCGGTATATCCGCGCCTAAATTTTCTTTAATCCATAGGCACATACTCCTGATCTCTTGCGGGTCATCATTAAGCCCGGGCAGAACCAAATTGGTTATCTCTAAATGCACGCCCTCTTTTTTTAATATTTTCAAAGTATTTAAAACCGGCTCTAATGAGCCTTCGGAAACTTTCGCATAATAATCATCGCTAAAACCCTTTAAATCGATATTGGCAGCATCAAGATATTTAACAAGTTCACGCAGGGGTTTTTCATTAATGTAACCGCAAGAATGCATAATATTACGTAACCCGTAAGCCCTGGCAATTTTTGCAGTTTCAAGCATATATTCATAAAATACCGTTGGCTCGGTATAGGTATATGCAATGGTAAAAGATCCGGAGGCTATAGCTTTCTTAACCAGATCTTTCGGCTCAATATATACATACTCCGCCTCCTCTGTTTTTTTTTGTGATATTTCCCAATTCTGGCAAAACTTACATCTTAAGTTGCAACCGGCAGTTGCAACAGAAAATGTTTTTGTACCGGGGAGAAAATGAAACAGAGGCTTCTTTTCCATGGGGTCAATATGCACCGCAACAGCTTTACCGTAAGACAAGGCATACAAAACCCCTTTTTGGTTTTCCCGCACACCGCAAAAACCACGTTTACCCTTAGATATAAAACAATTACGCGGGCATATATGGCACCAAACTGCATCATCGGCCAATTTTTCATAATACAAACCTTCTTTAAGAGCAGGCTCAGCGGATAAATTAGGCAGGAAAAAATAAAATGCGGTTAAAAAAAGGACTAAAGTTTTTTTCATGAATAATAAGGTGTTAGTGTCGCGCTCGCTGCGACATCCATAAAATTTTTGTGATGAACAAAAATTTTATGGAGCTGGGGGGAGTCGAACCCCCGACCCCTTCGTTGCGAACGAAATGCTCTCCCAACTGAGCTACAGCCCCTAAAATTTCATTTATTATACCACTAAATTATATGAGGACAAATAAAAATGGGTAAGTTTGATCAGTTGCTGCTTGCAGAAAAGCTATAAGCCCTGGTTTGCATGCGCATTTCGGGGTTATCAGATGATGCTGCTTGTGTTGCATCATACCTTCCAACTAATTGTATATCTGCCCCAGTGCCATTTTGATCCGAGTTACAAACAAAAGTTACAATAATTGCCCTGGTATTTAAATTCTCTGCCGGGACAGGCGAACAACTGGCATTGCTTGAATTGCAGGTTTGTTTAGTGATACGGTTAGAACTTAACACATAATTTACCCATTGATCATCCGTATAAACGTCGGTCGGCGTAGTGTTATTATCCACCCTGATCCGGCAACCATTAGCAATGTCATTCCTTACTCCCCAGTTCGCCGAACTGCTATTATCTCCGCGGCAGCGGGATACGTTCTTAGTCATATCATCCAGGACGTAAGACATCTCATTCTGGATCTTTGACCGGCGTTCAACAGAATTAACATGGTAACGACTAAAAAAATCAATACTAAAGAAACCGAGCATAACTATTCCCATAAGAATAATCGAAATTAATACTTCCAAAAGCGTTACAGCTTTATTATTAAGGGGCGGTTTCATTCCAGTTTATAACTACTCTCGCTTTACGTAAATTCACCGAACCAATCGCGATGTTAGAAAAATTATAAGTAGGCGTATAGGTAATACCGTTAAGGGATTGCGCGGCAGGACAACCGGAACTTTTAAATAAACAGTTATTTCCGGCTCCTGAGATTGTATCCTGGCGAACATCCCTCTGAAGGGAATCAAGAAAATTCTTCCCTAATTCCGAAACAATTACGCGGGAATGAGCATGCATAAGATAACGCTTACTGCTTATAAAGACATTTACTAATCCCGCCATTACAAGGACAAATATTAAAGTTGAAATGATGATTTCGAAAAGTGTAACTGCTTTTTTATTCATTACAAGCAATTATCGCTTGCGCCATTAGCGCAGGTAGGATCGTCATTTGCCACAGGCAAGTTCCAAGACCTTCCGCCTGCTTTATTACGAGTAGCTACTGCCTGTCCGGGAGTAGTCGCATTTGAAGAATAACTCCAATTACGACTGGAGCCCTCAGGCATAGAAAGGCGTAAATTAGTGTTAATTGCAGATGTATCGGCGCTGCCGCTGTTAGGATAATAGAAAGTATTTTCCATACGATAAATCTTTTGTGCCGCCTGGACAAGCTTGAGGTTTGCTTTTGCTTCCTTATCGATTGTCTGTTCTTTAGACTTAGTATAATTAACTAAAGCTAACGCGGCCAAAATTCCAACGACAATGATTACAACCAGCATTTCCGTCAGCGTATAGCCTTTGTTAGCTTTAGTTAATCGCACCATATTAAATTAATAATAACCTGCTGTACCACCAAAAACTCCTGTGGCGGTATCTAAAGTCACAGTGTATGAGGCAGCTGCGTTAGGAGTTTTTCCACCGGCTGTGCATCTCGTAGCCGTAAGAAGTCCTGCAGCGTTCGCCGAATAGTTATAATAATGAGTAGTCGTGCAAGCAGTGGGAGCTTCGACAGGCAAATTGGTAATAGTGGCAGTATATGCGCCATTCTCTAAACTATATGCTGCTTCAGCAGTACGAAGTGAACCTAAAACAGACTTTGCTTCTGCGGTGCGGCCTTTTTCTACTACCTTGCTATACTGCGAGAAACCTATCATAGCCAAAATACCGACGATGATAATTACAACGATCAATTCGATTAATGTAAAACCCCTTCTCATTTCTCCTCCTTTTTCGCATACTGCGAACACCAGCCTATCCGATAAGGCCGGGTGTTTCACGGTGTGCATACTACTAATTATCCTATGTGTATATATTGCTATCACTTACTAAAATGTACCATAATAATTTACTTTTGTCAAATAATTTAACCACCCCTCCCTTTTATCCTCCGCTGCCGCCGACATTTGCAATCTGGAATATAGGCAAGAATATACCAACAACCATTAAACCGATAACCGCGCCCATAAAAACCAGCATTAAAGGTTCAAAAAGGGCGGTAAAGCGGATCAGAAATGTTTCAACAACGCCTTGATAAAAAGTATTTATACGCCTGAACATATTAGGCAATTCGCCTATTTCCTCGCCAATTGCGACCATCTGTACGACCATGGGTTCAAAAAAACCGCTTTTTTCCATAGGCTGGCTTAAAGGCTTTCCGTCACGCACGCTTTCTTTGACTTTGCGGATTATGTCCGCAACGATCAGATTACCCACGCTATGCTCGGTAATTTCCAATGAATAGAGTATCGGAACGCCGCTTTCAAGCAATGTAGACATTTCTGATGAATAACGCTCGACAATCATTGCCTTAAAAAAATCGCCCATAACCGGCATATCAAAACAAAACTTTTCAAAACGCCGTCTTCCTTCAGTAGTCTTTATATATTGCCTGAACAAATAAATGCCTATCCACCCACCAACAAGCATTACAAGTGCATATTTTCTTATAAAATTACTGACAACCAGAAGCATCTGCGTTAATAAAGGTAACTTAATATTAAAACCTTCAAACAGTTGCGCAAAAGTAGGAATAATTTTCATTGTCATGAATAATAACGCTCCCATACCTGCCGCAAAAAGCAAACAAGGATAAATAAGGCTAGATATAATCTTCTTTTTAAATTCTTCTAACCTTTCCAAGTAATTTGCTAAACGCTCAAGAACAACTGCCAGATTACCGGATGCCTCACCGCTCTCGACAAGATTAATCCATAACTCCGAAAAAACTTTTGGATGTTTCGCCATTGCCTCATGAAAGGTAAGACCTTCTTTCATATTCTTCTCTAAATCAACAATTACATTATACAACTTAGTACTTGTTACCTGTTTTGAAATAATATCCAAGCTCTTTAAGATTGTAATCCCGGCATTTAAAAGCGTTGCCAGCTGGCGGCAGAAAATAACAATATCAGAACTATTTACACCGCCATGCCTGCGGCGCGATTTTACCTTTACCGCCATCTCAGACTTTAAACCATCCCCGGTTTCCGGAGAGACCTTAATTACGATAAGGTCTCTTCCCTGCAGCCGGCTTATGATCTCCTCTTGGTTAGTGCCTTCTTCAGAACCAGTTATTTTCTTTCCGGTTTTATCCCTTGCGATAAATAGAAAACTAGGCATTGCCCCCCCATTCTAATGTTATTGCCAATGCTTCTTCTAATGAAGTAAGACCCTGTTCCACCTTTTTAATCGCTGAATCATATAAAGTTTGCATCCCTGATTTTTTTGCTGCTTCTTTAATACTATGCGCCGAAGCACGCTGCGCAATAAGTTCGCGAATTTCCGTAGTTACAAGCATGACCTCTGCGATACAGGCCCGGCCTAAATATCCGATTTGATTACACTTTTGGCAACCTTTAGCGCGATAAATTAATTCGGATTTAAGTTTAATGCCGCCTAATTGTTCCCGGGTCGGTTCATAAGGTTCCTTACATTCCGGACAAAGTTTCCTAATCAAACGTTGTCCGACTACACACAACAAAGAAGGCGTTATTAAGTATGGCTCAACCCCAATATCAATAAGACGATTAATAGCAGAAGGGGCATCATTTGTATGAAGAGTACTTAATACTAAATGCCCGGTTAATGCTGAACGTATACATATTTCAGCTGTCTCTAAATCTCTCACCTCACCCACTAGCATAACATCCGGATCCTGCCTTAAGAAACTGCGTAAAGCTGTAGCAAATGTTAAGCCTATATCCGGCTTTAACTGAACTTGGTTTATACCATCAAGCTTATATTCAACAGGGTCTTCAGTAGTAACGATATTTTTGCTCGGATCTTTAATCTCATTAAGGATAGCATACAATGTAGTGGTTTTTCCGCTACCTGTCGGCCCGGTAATAAATATTAACCCGTAAGGAGAGTTAATCACTTTGCGTAAATTTTCTAACGGCCCTGATTCAAAACCCATACGAGAAAGGTCTAATAAAATCTTGCTTCTATCTAAAAGGCGCAAAACAACTTTCTCGCCATAAATGGTTGGTACGGTTGAAACTCTTATGTCAACAGGACGGTCTTCAATTTTAACTAAAAAACCGCCATCCTGAGGCAAGCGCTTCTCAGCTATATCCATTTTAGATAATATCTTTACACGCGAAATAATAGGCATATGGAGATGCTTTGCCGGAGGGGGTATTTCATAAAGTTTACCATCAATACGATAACGCAAGGATATACGATCCTTAAACGGTTCAATATGTATATCGGAGGCACGCTCATTAATCGCCTGACGTATAATTAAATCTACAAGTTTTACTACCGGCGCTTCTTCCGCCCGGGCAATTAAGCGATCCAGGCTTAATTCTTCATCTTTACCGGTTTCGGTAATAAGTTCAGCATCAAAATCATAAGAAGCATCGACCGCTTCCTTAAACATTGCCGATTTACCATAAAATTCCTCAATTGCCTTTGTAATATCGGGCTTAGTGGCAATAACCGGATTTATTTCACAACTGGTCAGTTTTTTTAGATTGTCGATTAAAATCAAATCTAGCGGATCGGACATTGCAACGGTTAAGGATTTGAGGGTTCTTGATAAAGGCAGGACATAATTCTTACTGGCAAAATCGTGGACAATGACTTTATCCAATTCCTGGTCAATCATCGGCTTAAGCATACCGGTTCCTAAAGAAAAATATGGTATGCCTAGCTGTTTACCAAGAACGGCGACCATCTGATCTTCTTTGACTAATCCTAGCACAACAAGAATTTCACCTAGACGGCCACCTTCTTTTTTCTGGTGTGCAATAGCCTTCTCAAGTTGCGTTTCAGTAATCAGGCCCTCCCGCACCAGGAGTTCTCCTAACCTGAGGTATCTTTCCTTGGGCATTATTTTCGTTTCTTTTCTACATTGGCAAGTGTGGAAGTAATGGCAGACTGCCTATCCACTACCGAGAGATTATTCTGTTCTCTTTGCAGTATAGCAGGTTTTTCAGCCTTAGCAAGTTGCAAACTATTATCTTTTAAAATCTTAGGTGTAATAAAAACCAGTAACTCACGCTCATCATCTTTAGTTTTATCAATGTTAGTAAATAGTAATCTGCCTAATACCGGAATACTACTAAGAAAAGGGACTTTATAAGTAACCTGGTTAGATTCATAACGCAATAATCCACCCATTATAATCGTCTCCCCATCTTTTACGCGAACTATTGATTTTGTACTGCGCTCCTCCGGGTTCTTAAATACATATGAGGATCCTGCAACAGTAATTGTACTAGTACCAGTAGCATCGGAAACTTTTGGATAAAGAAACATGGTAACTTCTCCCGTATCTGTATTTATTTGCGGGGTTACTCTTAATATTACGCCGGTTTCCGACCTTTCTGCAGTGGCCGAGGTTGTCGCAGTTTCACCCGAAGTTGTAGTATTAATACCAATTGTCTCGTTTGTTGCAATCTTAATTTCAGAAGTTTCATTATTTAAACTTAGAATTCTTGGCCGAGCCAAGGTTTTTGTATCGGTCTGACTCTTAATAAAATTCAAAATAATCTGAGCGTTACTAAAACCAACCGAACCATTAGTAATAACACCATCTCCGGATGCGGCATTGCCCCATGAATTCAAAGGAAACATGGTAGAGATGCTTGCCGGAGTCAGTGTTCCGGTTAGTGAATCGCTAAAATCAAAACCAAGCTTCTCGGTTGTTTTTTTGGTAACATCCAACATTTCCACTTCCAAAATTATCTGCGGTACAGAAACATCTAAAGCCTTGATCAAGTCCGTGACAACCGCGATTTTTGCGGGAGTATCGGTAACAACAAGGCTATTCGTCCTATAATCTTCAATTAGTGAACCGTATTCAGAAAGGACTTTCTTAACCGCCTTGGTAATTCCGACATCTGTCTCGGTAGTCCAACGGCCTGAGGTAGTGCTGGAAGTTGTAGTAGTCCCCATATCAGTTTGCATCTCTTCTCTTAATGCAGATGAAGAAACAGTGGCATGCTTAAGATTAAAAACTTTAGTTACAGTTTCAATTTGCGGCTTACCCCAATCCTTAACAATAAAAATATTCGAATCTTTATCTAGCTCGTAAGAAAGCCCATTAGCTTTGAATAATTTATCCATAGCATCTTGTATAGACACCTTGTCCATATAAATCGTTATTTTCCTCTCCTGAACTGACTCTGATGCGATAAAATTCAGGCCCGACTGTATAGAAAATATTTTTAGGATATCTTTAAGGCCTGCATCCTGAAAATCCATCGAAATGGGCTGTTCAGGGTTGGGAAACATTAAACTATCGACTGCCCCAGAAGGCACGGGGGAAAAAGTTAAAATAATAATAGCAAAATAAAATCCTAAAAGTTTTCTCATTTCTGGCCTCCTTTTAAGCCTTTGTTAGCGTCCTTTAAATTAACCGATGCCGGGGAAGATAAATTATATACCCGGTTATTAAATAAAACCGATACACCGTCTTTAGTTATCTCAATAATTTGCATATTGTCAACCACATCACCGGTTTTTACAACACTCTCGTTAACAATCGCCTGAGGCACATTTCCGCCCCATATTAAGCCCTGCAGCTTGATGGCGGCAACTGCAGCCGTATCCTCGGCGCTTTGCTCAGCGGAAACTTCTTTCTCTTCCTCGGAAATCTCACCAGGCGCTGGCGTAGTAATTATAAAGTTTTTTTGGAACGGATCTCGTAGTTTATCTGCCTTATATTCCAGCTTAGCTCTTTGTAATACATCCTCATCTGCCAGTTCCACATTAGATTTAGCAGTCGCCTCAAGTTTTTCAATAGACTTAAACGTACTTTGTGCGTATAAACAAACGCTCAAGCTGCCTAGATTAAAAAATAATGCCAGAATTAATATGTAAATTAATCTCATCTTAATCTTTCATTAAAACCGTAGATAGCATTAACTGTACATCAATTTTCGCATTCTCGCTACCAACGGCCGAGTTTATTATATTAATATTTTCAACCATATATATATCCGGAGAACTTTCCAAAACACTGATAAATTTACCTATTTTATGATATGTAGCTGCCGAAACAACTAAATCAAAAGAATACTTTGTATAAACCGAAAAGTCCTTTTCTGATTGAGGTTTAAACGACACAACCTTAACGCCGTTATCCTTAGCAACCGCACCTACTGAATTCATGACCAAAGAAACATCCTTGCGATTTATTGTCTTCTTTAATGAACCAAGTTTCTTTTCCAATAATCCGATTTCTCCCAAAACTAAGTTTTTCTTTGCTTCAAGTTCAGCGCTGCTCTTTAAGCTTGCTATCTCCAATTGCTGTTTTCCATAAATCTTAAATGCGATTATGACAGAGAGCAAAACAATCACTATGTTTACGATTTTGTTTTTATTGTTTAAAATTAAACTATCGATATTCATATTTTTCCTATTTTGTTTTCTGGCACGATATAACAAAATTCGTTATATTTAATTTATCCAACTCTTTTTGATCAACCGAGACTATTTTCATCTGCTTAAAGAATTTATTAACCGCTGGATTGTCCTTTAAAGAAGACAAGAAACCATTCACCAATTGAATCTCTTTATCACCATCGCCCAAATAAGCCATACCCTCAAACACTAAATCCACTTTATCTTCGGTTTTTTGAATTGACATTTTTGTAAGCCATAGCCCATCCGGAACAATCCTCGGCAAAGAATCAAAAACCCCTGTTAAATATAGCTGCTTATTTACCAGGTCAGCAAGCATTTTAACCTTATTTTGATACTGCGAGTTTACATTTACAAGCTCATCATAACCTACATCGGCTTTTACAGTTAAAGTTTGCGGACGAGAATTTATCGCAGTGTTTATCTCATTCTGTATGGGTAATTTAGTGTAAACACCATATCCAAAAACTCCCGCACAAAGCAATCCACCAACAACCAAACTAAGAGGATTTATTTTAAGGTCAGCCAATAAAGACGCGCCTACCAGAGCTGGACCTTCTTTGGAAGCCCTGGCCCTGCTTTTAACCTCATATAGGTCTATATTTATTTCTGATTTTACGGTCTTACATAAAGATGCACCAAAAGCCTTAAATGAACTAAGGGCAAAATTCGGTATTTTCCCGACACTTTTACGTATATCCACGAATTTTGAAGATAATCCAATCTCTTTGACAAAATTTTCTAATTCTTGTTGATATTCCGGAAGCGATAGAAAGATAATCTTATCTATGGCTTTATTGGAAAATTTACGGTTATAAAAATCCAAAGAAACGCGCAATTCCGCCTTAAGTTTTTCCACTAATGGAGACTGCCCAGGCTTACCAACATCCGGACCCTCAAACGATGAATCACTCTCAAGAATAATATCTCGGCTAAATAAAGGAAATCCATTACGTAGCACAATAAAGTTTACTTCATCCTGCTCTGCTAGATCGCATGCTACAACCGCAACAACGCCCCTCTCTCTGACGCCAACAACATTAAGCATATGTAACAAGCTAAAGCCGGAATACTCCAATGAAGTAATCTTCATACCGGCCTGAGTAAAAATCGAAGTATACTTATCCAGGACTTCCTTTTTTATACCGGCAAAAAGAACGGAATTCTTATGACTAGCCTTATCGGTCTGTGAACTATAATCGGCAATTAAATCCTCTACCCTAAAAGGTATGTACTTTTTAACCTCAAAATTCACAGCGTTTCGCAATTCTTCAGCAGGCAAAACCGGTAAGTCAAAAGTACGAATAATCAAATCTTTTCCTGAAAGTGTTATATTAACCTCGCTTGCCTCAATTTTATTACGGCGCAGTTCATCTTTAAATAACGCCACAATTTTAACCTCCTCCGGAACTTTCTCTTGCAAATCCGGAGTAGTAATGCGAGACAATGGGATCTGTATATTTTTCACAAATTTCTTCCCTTTTGTCTCAACTAAACTAATTGACTTGGGCCCGAAATATACGCCTAAGTTACTCATTGCTTATCTTTATCTCCAGTTTTAGTAAGGCGGCGGCGATTTTTTAACCAAGCGTCTACTTCACGGCGCTCAAACCTCCATACCCCGCCAACCTTAATCCCGCTAATCTTGCCTTGATAAAGCCAATTATATATAGTCTGCTTCTGCAACCTTAGATAATCAGCCAATTCATCAATATTCATTAATCTATTCGCCATATCTTCCTTGTTTTACATTAATCTTATGTAATTTAGATTTAATCATAATAAACTTAATCTGTCAAGTGTTTTCTTATATATTCTTACTTGCGAAGCTAAAGCATACAATTTTATATCTTATTCCATTACAATTACCGATACTTAAATAAACCATAATAAACTTAATCTGTCAAGTGTTTTCTTATATAATCTTACTTAAACTTACCTAGAATACTATCTGCTACCGTCGGAAATAAAAAAAAATACCCATCAGGTATTTTTTAACGTTAATTATACGAACTTAACGGAAATCTTAATAGTTTTTAAGTATAAGTATAAAGCGAAGTAATGTAGATGCAGAAATTTATGCCGGCAGGAGCATTACAAGTTCTATTCACATTGGCACAATACGTACCAGTTGGGCAAAATGATATTCTTACCTTGTGTGTAGGATCCGCATCAAAAGAAATTAGAGCTTTTGAAAAATCATTATCATTAATATAACAAGGACTGGCATCAGGACAACTTGCGGAAGTCCAAAGCCCTTGGCGCAATCTCTCATACGCGTAAACCATTCCGGCTTGTGCAGCATAGTATGCCTGGATACGGCTTGCCTGATGATGTGTAAGCCGCGATTGACTAAGAGTCATTGTTAATATCGCGCTTGCCAACAAAACCACCACAACAATCGTAGCGAGAACCATATAAAATACAATCCCCTTTTTTAGCAAAATATTAATCATTCTTCCGTAGGGTTATTGTATAGTCATTATCTACTTTTTGTAGAACAACATGCCCTTCTCTAGCTAACCAACCCAGGCTCATCAGAACATTATCACGTGGCTTATCAATGCCTCTTATTAAAGCAGTTAGGCTGACCGCCCCTTTTTGATCCAAAAAATGCCATATATCACCAGCAACAATACCAATCTCTGTAATCATTTGAGCTCCTTAGGTTTTGGTCCAGTGAAACTCCTTAAGTTAGTATTTTAATCCATTAACTATTAGTGTCAACTAATTTTTTATTGTAGTTACCGCAACGTGGGCAAATAGATATATCAGAACCTGTACTATTAATATAGGTATAAGTACAAATGGTACAAAACCATATAAACCTCGGGTCCCCTAAGGTATTTTTCTTGCGAGTATCTTTATCTAACGCCCACAATACAAATATTACCCCCAAAGAAACCGTAGAATAAATGGCTACAGCCAGATAAAAATCTAACTTTATCATTTTGACAAGTCGATTTTAACCCTATGCCAATAACTAGACTTAAAACTCTGGGCTTTAATAAAAAGATAGTGGCCTAGATAGCGCATACATAATAAATCTGCTTCCAGGTTTCCGGACGATATGCCCCTTTTAATCACAACCGGGCTAAAAGAACTACCGAGCATATTATTAAATAAAACCTCGATGTGGACAACTTGCCTATCTTTAAAATAAAGCATAAACTGATACGGTAGCTCCGGATAGAGTATTACTTCCTGCCTTTGCTTGGGCGGTAAATTATAAGAACCGGGCATTTCTTGCATATTTAACTTATTGCCTACAGATGGAGCATGCGCCAACGGCTTATAATAAAGCCCACATATTATATCTTTATTATAAGCGTTGCTCTTAGTACCACAATAACCCTCTTTTTGGATATTTATTTTATGTTTACCCTGAATATTGCCAACAATTTTGCTAAAATCAAACCGGCTATCCAATATTTGGCCCAAGGAATTGGTTTCCGGATAGTTTACTTTCAATAATCTGTCTCCAAAAGAAAAATTAAATATACTAAACGCGGCCAAATGCCCCAAAAAAGAAACAAATAATGTCTTGTGTAAAAGCTTAGTCATTATTCCTGATTAGTAGCAATATTAATTTGAGTAATCCCTAAGTCCCTTGCCATATCCCAGATCTCAACCACTATGCCCAGAGATGCCCTTCGATCAGCCTTAATTAAAACTGAACGGTCTCGCTTGCTTAACTCCCTAAGCAAGTTCTTAATCTCCTTATTTGTCATAACTCTGCCATTTACATAAGCCACATTCTCACTGGAAATTATTATCTCTACATTTTCTAGCTTTACCGACTCGCTTGTTACGGCTTTTGGCAAATTTACTTTTATGCCGGGCTGCATAACAAAACTGGAAGTCAGCATAAAGAAAATCAATAACTGGAAAACCATATCAATTAAAGGAGCTATATCAATCTGTTTAAGGCCATGTTCCAACTCCATATGCCGCCTAAATTTCATTTAAGCCCTCTCTCTTTGTATTATTCCGTTAGAAAGTTTACCAGCTCTGTCGAGGCCTTTTCCATTTCCAATATAAAATTATTCACTCGGTTAACCAAATAATTATAGGCGACAAAAGCAGGAATCGCGACCAAAAGTCCGGCAACAGTAGTAAGTAAAGCCTCCCAAATCCCTCCCGCTAAATCACCGGGAGATACCGGATGCAGTGTTGTTGCCTTTGCCTGTATAGTCTGAAAACATCGCACCATCCCGGTAACAGTACCCAAAAGCCCCAAAAGAGGAGAAACATGGGCCATAGTTGCCAACATCGTGAGATTTTTCTCAAGCTTAGGGACTTCATAAATTGAAGCATCCTCGATAGCCTCTTTAATCTGGGGCCTGGGACGATCAAATTTCAATATGCCGGATTTTAATATATGCGCTATAGGGCTTTTCGTCTTATCACAAAGCTCAATAGCTTCTTTTATCTGATGCTTCTTTATTCTCTCCAATACACTATTCAAAAACTGGTTTGTATCTATTTTTATTTTATGCAAATGCCAGAATTTTTCGATTATTATTGCCACAGCAAATATTGAACATCCTAAAATAGGCCACATTACCGGCCCTCCCGCAATAAACAACTGCCATAAACTCATTCCATACAGATCCATTTGAACTCCTCTGTTTTGATTTTCAGCCGCAGGCTAATCCGCCTTCGGCGGAAGCGAAACTCCGATGAAATCGGAGCTAAGCTGTTACCTTATGCTGGGTTTTATCCGTTCAATCCTCTCATCCGCAAACTTAGATTCCGGAATATTCATACCGGAAACACGTTTATATATATTCATCGCCTCTTGCAAATTATCCTTATCTTCATATATCTTGGCCACCCTAAGCAAAGATTTAGCGATAAGATCGTTATTCTCCGGATATAAATACGTGACTTTAAGATATTCTTCTACTGATTCAGATGCTTTCCCCTGTGCTTCTAAAGCTTGGGCTATTTTAAAATGCAACTCCGGGATTTCCTTAACGGAAACAATATCTAAGGCTTTTTGATAATATAAAATACCTTCATCGAATCTGCCCTGCTTACATAAAGCATCCGCAGATTTAGGGTAAACAATATGGGCTAAATTCGGATATTTATTCACCACCTCCTGGTAAGTAATTAAAGCCGAATCAATATTATTTTCTTTTTTATATATGTCGGCAATTGCAATAGCTGCCTGCCCGCTTAAATCCGAACTACCCAGTTCCATTGCTTTCTTAAAGTTATTCAGGGCGTCATTATATTTCTCCTCATCCATTGAAATAGAGCCTAAAATATAGTACGCATCAGCAATAAGATTACTTTTAGGAAAATCCTGGATCAAAGATGAAAAATACCTACGGGACATATTCAGATCACCATGCCGGTAATAATATTCACCCAACCACCAAGCTATTTCTCCGGTAAGGCTGGAATCCGGGTATTTTGTACGCAAATTCTTAAATCTCGCCATAGCTTCCTTTTCATTACCAAGCTGATAATAACAATCGGCAATTTCATACTCGGACTTTTGCACCAATTCCTGGTCTTGTTGGTATAGGCGTATTATTTCTTTAAAACTCTCAATTGCTTCATTGTATTTGGCAAGATTATATAAACTCACTGCCTCCAAATACATGGCTTGAGGCAAAATATTGCTATCCTTAAATTTATCCGATAATTCTTTAAATACACCATAACTGGATTCATAATCCTGCTTCTGAAAATATGCCAGCCCCAAAGAATACATAGCGTCGTCAAGAAGCGCTGAATTAAGAAAGCTCTTTTTAAACTTCAAAAAGCTCAAGATTGCACCGTCATAATTCGAAGCCTTAAGCATTGTTGCCCCAATCTGGTATTGCACATAATCACTATAAAAAGTATCCGGATAATCTCTCAATATTTCATCATATGTTGATAAAGCCTTTGGATAATCTCCCGAATCCTGATACGCATCTCCGATTTGGCAAAGCGCGCTTATTTTTACTATCCTATCTTCACTATTCTTGACAATCTTCTGAAACTCTTTTATCGCCTCCTTGAATTCCCCTTTTTTAACAAAAACCCAGGCTAGGCCATAATGCAACCTATCGGTTATTTCACCCGGAACTGATAAATCCGGGCTAATGCGCTCTATGGCCTGGTTATAACATTTTAGAGCTTCGTCATATTCGGCCAAATTATACAATGAATCCGCCATGCCTAAATATGCCTGAATTACCACAATTGGATCAGCCGCTTTATTAGACAACTCCAGATATGCGTCTTTGGCCTGGACAAACTTATTAGTTTCAAAATAAAGTATTGCCTTGCCCAGCAATAAAACATCCAAGCTCCTCTTTTCCAATTCTTCAGGCTTAATCTGATCAAAGTTTTCAAGGCTTTGGGGATATTGTTTCAATTTTAAATACGACCAGGCGATGCCAAGCCTCGATAATGCCTTCATTCTAGAATCAACAGTTTTAGTTATTGAAGTTTTATAATTATCGATGGCCTCGGAAAAATTATTCAAATAATAATCCGCTTCACCGCAATAGAAATAAAGATAAGCATTACGCGCATCTTCCTGAGGATACGCCTTAAGATATAACCTAACCTTATCTTTTACTTTCGCATAATCCTTTAGATTATAGAGGCATTCAACTATCTTAAATGTTGCATCCTGAGCGTGCATTTGCCGCGCAAATTTTTCCTCGACATCCCGGAAATATTTTATCGCCTTATTAAAATCCTGTTCCTGAAAATAACACCAGCCCAATGAATAATAAGCAGCCGCAAGGTACTCGGATTTAGGGAAATTATCGATAATCGCCTGATAATACTGGATGGCTTTGGCGAAATTATTGCCTCTGAAATGCACTTCGGCAATCCAATATGTTACGGCATCTTTTAACTTCTCGGCAAACTGTTGGTCTTTCAGTTCTTCGAATTTATTCAAAGCGTCCAGAAACTTGTTCTGGTAAAAAAAACATTCTCCGATATAAAGGCTGGCCTCCGCTTTTTGGTAAGATGAGGGGAAATTCTCAAGAAAACGTTCAAAAAGTGACAATGAAACATCATAAAAACCATCATCAAAAGCCTTTTTCGCGACAAAAAAAGCCTCATATTCCTTATCTTGATCTTGCTGCGCAAAAATAGCGCTATACCCCGCAAAGATAACCGCAAAACAAACTAATATAATTATTATATGTTTCATTGTGTAAGAATATAGCACTTATTATTTAACGGTTCAATATATTTCTTAAGAATTGGCCTGTATATGAATCTTTCATCTTAATAAGCTCTTCTGGAGAACAAGATGCAACTAGAAAACCTCCATTATCGCCACCTTCAGGCCCTAAATCTATTAAATAATCCGTACATTTTATAACTTCAAGATTGTGCTCAATCACAATAACAGTATTACCTTTATCCGCTAATTTCTGTAAACAGGATATTAACCTGGCTACATCCGCAAAATGCAAACCTGTGGTAGGCTCATCCAGAATATAAAGGGTTTTCCCGGTAGAACGCCGGCTAAGCTCAGAAGATAATTTTAAGCGTTGAGCCTCTCCCCCTGAAAGAGTGGTGGCGGATTGGCCTAACTGTACATAGCCTAATCCTACCTCAAATAAAGTAGTTAAAACATTATTTATGCGCGGAATGTTTGAAAATAATTCCAACGCTTCCTCTACCGTCATATCCAGGACATTCGCAATGGTTTTACCTTTATATTTTATGCCTAAAGTCCCTTCATTAAAACGCCTGCCTTTACAAACATCGCATTTAATATACACGTCAGGCAAAAAATGCATTTCAATCTTCTTGATTCCGTCCCCGGAACAGGCCTCACATCTTCCTCCGGGCACATTAAAAGAAAATCTTCCCGGCTTAAATCCTCGAGTCCGCGATTCAGGCAGCATGCTGAATATATCCCTTATATACCCAAAAACACCGGTATAAGTTGCCGGATTTGAACGCGGAGTCCTGCCAATAGGAGCCTGATCAACCTCAATAACTTTATCAATATTATCAATCCCGACAATTTCATCATGTCTGCCGGGTTTATCTTTTGTATTATATAACCTATGCGAGATCCCCTTATAAAGTATCTCGTCAATCAGAGTCGATTTCCCGGACCCGGAGACACCAGTAACCCCAATAAAAAGCCCAAGAGGAAACTTTATATTTATATTCTTCAGATTATTCTCCCGCGCGCCTTTAATCTCAATAAAATAATCCTTCTTAGGCTTTCTTCGGTTTTTCGGTAATTCTATCTTATATTCACCGCGCAAATATTTAGCAGTTAAAGAATGCTTATCCTTTAATAAAGCGCGGTTATCCCCGGAAAAAATCACTTTCCCTCCGTGCCTTCCGGCACCGGGGCCCAAATCTACAATAAAATCACCGTCGCGGATCGTATATTCGTCATGTTCAACAACAATCAAAGTATTACCCAGATCTCGTAATGCCTTAAGCGTCGTAATAAGCTTTACGTTGTCCTTCTGATGCAAACCAATACTAGGTTCATCCAAAACATACAATACTCCTACCAATCCAGAACCTACTTGTGTCGCCAGACGAATCCTCTGCGCCTCGCCGCCAGAAAGAGTAGAGCTTTTACGGTCCAACGCAAGATAATCCAAACCTACATCTATACAAAATTTAATTTTTTGTGTTATTTCTTTTAAAACCTGTTTTGCGATTATTTTTTGCTTTTCATCTAAATCCAAATTATTAAAAAAATTATAAGCATCCTTAACTGGCATGCGTACTATATCCCAAATATTTTTACCGCAAATAAAAACACTCAAGGCCTCTTTTTTTAAACGCGCACCTTTACAATCAGGGCACGGAAGGCTGGACATAAAACGTGAAATTTCTTCTTTTAAATATTCACTATCCGTATTAGAAAATAACCTTCCCAGATGCGGAATAAGGCCTTCAAAACGCCTACCTTCAATAATTTCATCAGTACCGTAAAGTATCGCTTTTTGAACATCTTTACTTAGCGTCTTAAAAGGGACATCCATGCTAAATCTAAGTTGGGATGACAGTTGGCGTAATAGTCTGCGATAATAGAGTATATAGCCTCTGCCGCCGCGCTTCCATGGTTCAAGCGCGCCTTCATTAAGGGTTTTATCCTTATCGGGAATCACCAAATCAGCATCAAATTCAAGCCTAATGCCTAAACCATTACAAGATGGGCATGCCCCATATGGAGAATTAAAAGAGAACAATCGCGGTTCGACTTCCGCCAAGTCAATGCCGCATTTAACACAGGAATGCTGCGAACTAAATACCGAATCTTCCTGCTTATCCGCATCATTAATAATTATTATACCTCGGCCTACCTTTAACGCGGATTCCACAGAATCAGTCAGGCGATTTTTTATTTCCTTATTTACGGTAATTCTATCTACAACCACATCAATATTATGAAGTTTGTATTTTTGAAGCTTTATTTGCAAGGGTAATTCGTAAATTTCTCCATCTATACGGCAGCGCACAAAACCGGATTTCTGTATTTGCGAGAGAACATCACGATATTCTCCTTTGCGGCCGGACACTAAAGGAGCTAAGATTTGTATCTTTCTTAATGAGAATTTATCTAATATCCGCTCGATTATTTCCTGAGAACTCTGCCTTTCAACAGGCAAGCCGCAACGATAGCATTTAACTTTACCGATTCGCGCAAAAAGAAGCCTTAAATAATCATAAATTTCGGTTTGTGTAGCAACTGTCGAGCGGGGGTTAGAGCTGGCATTACGCTGTTCAATTGCGATTGCCGGAGATAAACCTTCGATATATTCAACATTAGGCTTTTGTAATTGTTCCAAAAACTGACGGGCATAGCTAGATAAACTTTCTACGTATCGCCGCTGGCCTTCGGCATAAATAGTATCAAAAGCAAGGCTGGATTTACCGGAACCAGATAAACCTGTAATAACGATAAGTTTATTCCTGGGAAGCGTGAGGTTTATATTTTTAAGATTATGCTCGCGCGCCCCGCGGATAATAATATTTTCGCTCATGTTAGACATTATACTAAACAAAGAAGCCTCTGTAAATTAAAGATGAAGACATATTACAGAGGCTTCTTTTCTTTATACGGGCTTATTTCTTTTTTTTCTTTTTACCGCCTCTCTGCATTTTTGCACAAGAGACATCGCCCTGCTTGTCAAGAAAATAGAGGCAACCCTCTTTTCTCTTGATACCGCATTTTGCCACCTTCTTAGGCTTGCCTCCCTTGTTCTTACCACGTGCCATTTTAGCACAAGAGACATCGCCCTGTTTATCAATATAGTAAAGGTAGCCTTTTTCTCTCTTAATTCCAAGCTTTACTAATTTCTCTGCCATTTTTGTATTCACCCCCTTTCATTGTAAAATTTCAGGTCCCGATTTTCACCGGTTCCAAAATCTGCTTTAATACCGCTTCCGCCGAAAGAACAGCCAAATAACT
>ORJL010284359.1_pt1 | contig 18855 bp, 19 predicted proteins | sample 1779941 | NCBI WGS metagenome assembly ORJL01 (sample SAMEA104232317, study PRJEB22302) | groundwater metagenome | biome: forest; feature: aquifer; material: groundwater | place: USA | collected 2011-08-07 | depth 5.8 m | reverse complement strand
TCTCAGCATCAACTTCACTTTCAAAAGCAATTCGGAATGTTCCGCCAGTACCTTCGCGGATTTTCAGAAGTTCGATTTATTTGTCCTAACATTTTTTGCTATAAAAAATTATATTTACTTCAGTTAAAAGAAAGGAATAAAAATGATAAACTTAGATCAGGCATTGGACAGTGCCAGACAGTTATCTCTTTCCGATAAAGAAATGCTGATTGAAATACTTAAGAAACAAGCCATAGAAGAAAGAAGAAAAGAGATAACAACAGAAGTGAGAGAATCTAAAACTCTTTATGCTTCGGGTAAACTGACACCTTCAGATTCAAAACAAATTATAGATGAACTTCATAGCTCACTTTCCGAACCGGAAGACGATTGAATAAATTAGTTTTATCACCTCATTAAAAAAATTGCTTTATTTATTGATAAGATTTCTAAACTCTTCAACAGAAATTTCTATCTCTCTGAGCATTTCGCGGATTAATGGGCGGGCAAGATCGCGATTTGGATGATTTGGAACAGTAGTTGTTCTTCCATTTACGTGTTTATAAATACATGACTTCCTTTTTGTCGAATTGCTGAAAAACCAAGATTGCGGAGGATTAAATTCATTCTCTTAAAATTAATTATTGGCAGTTTCGTCACACTGCTATCTCGATTTGTTGTAAGCCTACAAAATGTGGTAGGTAGTTTACTTCTTCTTTATTTTCTTCCAAGCAAAGCGAAAGAACTTCTTTAAGATTTGCATTCAATTCGTCAAGTGTAGCACCTTGAGTGTGTGCACCGGGAATTCCGGGTATAATACCAACGTATAATTTTGTTTCAGGATCCCATTCAACGTAAGCTGTGAATGTTTTCATTTATTATTCCTCTAAATATTTTCTTTGATAAATATAATAAAATAACTTGTGTTAATAAGTAGAATACCTAAACTAAATATTGTGAAAGCCCTTCCCTTTCAAGCCAGTTGCAGAAGTCAGTTAGCAAACTTCAAGTTATAATATCGTTAATCACTAATCTCAATTAAGTCTTCGCCTTCATCAACAAATTTTTTGATGCTCTCAATCTGCTTTGATAGGATTTCTTGGAATTTTTTATTGGATGTATTCCCGCATGTAACCCAAATTATTTTTGGCGGTGAACCGAATCGCTTTAAAAGTTCAAGAAAATCTGCGTCTTTAGTGAGAACGATAGCATCGTTTTCTTTTGCTTTATGAAAAATTTCTTTATCGGTTGCGTCACGTAGTCCTAGTTCTTTTAGTGGAAAAGAATCGATTTTCAATTCATCTTTCAGCCACTTTGCAATTAAAGGAGAGAATTGGGCATCAATCCAGATTTTCATGCGGCAATTACCGGATGATCAAGTTTATTACTTGCATATTGTAGAGATGCTTGCAGGTCTTCCTTCTCGAGATCCGGCATTTCTTCAAGAATCTGTTCTGCGTTTAATCCCGCTGCGTAAAGGTCAAGAACATCTTTAACCCGAATTCTCATCCCTCGAATGCAAGGACGTCCTCCGCATTGTTCGGGGTTTATAGTAATTCTTCTTAATAGTTCTTCCATTTAATCCTCGTTTCCTTACTTCAATTTATGTAATCAATATTAGCTTTTCAACTTTATCCATCAGATCAAATCTTTGTCGAAAACCCAATCTCTTCAATTATTTTCTTTGCTCTCTCAGCATCCATTAGACTTTCAAAAGCGATTCGAAATGTTCCGCCCGAACCTTCGCGGATTTTCAGAAGCTCGATGTCTTTAATGTTGATCTTGTTTTCAAATAGCGCACTAGAGATTTTGCTTATCACTCCCGGTTCATCTTTTACGAACACAAAAACATCGTAGACCTGGTTTATAAATCCTTTATTCGATTTCGGAATTTCATCGCGTTTAACTCTTGCACTTTCAAATTTTTCGGTCAGCTTTTTATAATCTTTATTAGAGATTGATTTTTTCATCTGCTCTAAATCAAAAATAAAATTATCAATCGCTTGAATAATATTTTTCCGGTTCTCGCGAAGAATTGGTTCCCAAACATTGAATTCGCTTGAAGCAATCCGTGTCATATCTCTAAAACCACCGGCTGCATAATCAAAAAAGTTTATATCACTTCCTTTAAGTCCCGCAGAGTTGATAAGCGAAACAGATAGCAGTTGTGGAAGATGGCTAACGGATGCAACAATTATATCGTGCACTTTGGGATTTAGAAAAGTAATCTTTGCACCAAGCTGATGAATTATTTCTGTGAATGAATCAATCACCGGAAATTCTTTTGCAGATTCGTTAAGAATGTAAACGCAATTTTCAAAAAGGAGAGGGTCGGAATTTTCAAATCCGCCTTTTTCTTTTCCGGTCATCGGATGCCCGCCGATGTAAAATCCTTTCCTTTCTTTCCTATCCCAAATTTCCTGGAAGACGGATTTCACTCCGCTCACATCGGTTATAATCTGATTCGAATTAATTTTATCTGCAAGATTTTCAAAAACATTTATTGACGCATCAACCGGAAGACAAATAAAGATCAAATCTGCATCAAGACTTTCTTCAAATGATGAAAATTTTTTATCAATAACTTTTTGCTGAAGTGCTTCATCGAGAACAGTTTGTTTATCATAAGCGCCGATCATAAAATTCTGCGAACTACTTTTCAAAGCTTTTGCGATCGAACCGCCGATCAATCCTAATCCGATTATTGAAATTCTTCGGATTTCCAATTACAGTTTCCTTCCAATAGCTTGAGCTATCAATCGTAACTCTTCCATTAATTTTAAGTAAGTATTAGGAAGAAGCGCTTGCGGTCCGTCTGATAATGCGTTTTCCGGGTCATCGTGAATCTCGATCATAATTCCATCGGCACCGGCAGCAACAGCCGCACGCGCCATCGGCGGAACTTGATCACGCATTCCTGTTGCATGTGAAGGATCGGCTATGATCGGCAAGTGACTTTTTTTATGTACAACAGGAATTGATGAGAGATCGAATGTGTTACGTGTATAATTCTCGAATGTTCTTATTCCACGCTCGCATAAGAAAACATTTTTATTCCCGCCGCTTAAAATATATTCAGCCGACATCAGCCATTCTTCAATTGTTGCTGCAATACCACGTTTTACCATTACCGGTTTTGTAGTCTTACCTAATTCTTTCAGCAAAGAAAAATTCTGCATATTGCGTGCACCAAGCTGAAAGATATCGGTGTATTGATCAATCAGTTCGATCTGATCCATCTGCATTACTTCGGTTACAACGAGCAGATTATTTTCATCGGCAGCGGCACGGATTAATTTTAATCCCTCTTCTCCAAGTCCTTGAAACGAATATGGAGAAGTGCGCGGTTTAAAAGCACCGCCTCTTAAAATCTTTGCACCGGATTTTGCAACAACCTTTGCCAAACGGAAAATTTGATCTTCATATTCTATCGAACATGGTCCGGCAATCATTACTATTTGATTTCCACCTAACTCAACATCTTTGATCTTGATAATTGTATTCTGCTCATTAAAACTTCTGCTTGCAAGTTTGTATGGAGTTGTAACGCGGTAAACTTCATCAACGCCATCGAGAATGCTGATGTTGCGCGTATCGAAGTTTGGTTTAACTCCTATTGCACCAATGATCGTTCTTTCGGCACCGATTGATTTGTGGATCTGGAATCCAAATCCTTCCAGGTGTTTGATTACATTTTCTATTTGTTCTTCTGTAGCGTTTTTTTCTAGAATAACAACCAAGTTAAGCTCCGTAATTAATCATGAAATTTTTTCTCTCCCGTCTGAATTTCGATCGGGATGAAATCTTCTTTTGTTGGAATAGCACAAGAATAATCCGGTGAATATGCGCAATAAGGATTATATGTTAGATTAAAATCTATTTTATAAAGATGTTCTGCATCATCAACTTTTTCAAAGTCAATGTAGCGTCCAACGCCGTATGATTCATTGTTCGTTGTTTTATCTGTGAACCAAATTGAATAATAAGTTTCACCGCCGGCTGTGGTTCCTTGATAGACATTTATTTTATACTGTTTGTTTTGATAAGTAATCACAACATAACCATAACGAATTGTTTCCCGGGGTTCGCCTTTAGTGCCGTAAATCGTAACTGTGTCTTTCGGTTCATATTCATAAAGCAGACTTCTGAAAACGAACGAAGGGTCAACTTTAAAGTAATTCAAATCATGGAATTCGACTTTTCCTTTTTTGTTGAATGGGGATGAGTCATCATTTTCCATCCATTCATTTTTTGCTTCTCTTTCTTTTTCGATCTTAGCGATATAAGCTTTTTGTTCAGGTGTGTAATTCTTTCCGCAACCGATGAGGAATAAAAAAATAATCATTTTTAAATATGTGAGTATGTCATTCTGAGGAGTGTAACGACGAAGAATCTTTCTTACTAATAAAGATAGAGATTCTTCTCCCGACAAGTCGGGATCAGAATAACAAATGTTAATCTTTCTTCTCATCAATTTTCTTTTTTAATTCACTCAGTTTATTCAACGCTTCAAGCGGCGTTAAACTGTTTATCGAAATATCAGAAATTTGTTTTCTTAATTCATCGTCTTTCATTTCAAACAGACTGATCTGTAATTCATCAGTTCCTTTAAGCTTCGCTAGTTTAGCTTTCTTCATTTCATAAGGAGTTAATTCTTTGCTCTCTAAATTAGCAAGAATTTCTTTAGCACGATTGGTAACAAAAATAGGCAAGCCTGCCATTTGTCCTACTTGAATACCGTAACTATGATCAGCACCCCCGGAAGAAACTTTATGCAGGAAAATTACTTTGTCTCCATATTCTCTTACTTCAACTTTATAATTTTTAATTCGTGGGAATAAAGTTGCCATTTCATTTAGCTCGTGATAATGAGTAGCGAACAAAGTCTTTGCAGTAATATTCGGATTCTCATGAAGATATTCTGTTATTGCCCACGCGATTGATATCCCATCAAATGTGCTTGTTCCGCGACCAATTTCGTCTAATAGAATTAAACTTTTACTTGTTGCATTGTTCAAAATATTTGCAGCTTCCTGCATTTCAACAAGAAAAGTTGATTCGCCGGCTGAGATGTTATCGCTCGCTCCAACACGCGTGAAAATTCTATCTACTAAACCGATTTTTGCCGATGAAGCAGGAACGTACGAACCAATCTGCGCCATCAATACTATTAATCCGGCTTGACGGAGATAAACTGATTTACCTGCCATGTTCGGTCCGGTTAGAATAATTATCTGCTCATCTGATGAAGAAAGTTTAGAATTGTTTGGAGTAAATTTTTCTCCCGGTGGTAAAATTCTTTCAACAACCGGATGACGTCCGTCTATAATATCAAGCGAATCGGATTCATCAAGCTGCGGACGGACATATTTATATTCATCCGCGCATTCGGCAAATGATTGATAACAATCTAGCATAGCAATCAATTTAGCATTTTCCTGAATTGCTTCTGTTTCCGAAGCAGCTTCTAATCTAACTTGATCGAAAAGCTGATATTCTAGATTAGCAATGTTTTCTTCTGCATTCAGAATTTTATCTTCATACTCTTTTAGTTCAGGAGTAATAAATCTCTCGTTATTAACTAAAGTTTGCTTGCGGATATAGTTCTCCGGAACTTTATCCTTGTTGGCATTACTAATCTCTATGTAATAACCGAATACTTTATTGTAGCTGACTTTAAGCGAAGAGATCTTCGTCCGTTCGCGTTCCGTTTTTTGTAGAGTAGCGATCCAATCTTTTGCATTTGTTGAAAGACTTCTTAATTCATCCAGTTCAGGACTATAACCATAACGAATTACACCTCCGTCAGAAATTGCAAGGGGCGGATCATCGGAAATTGATAATTCAATTTTCTCAACGGTCTTATCGAGAGAATTTAATCTTTGATTAATTGCTGTAAGTGTTTCTACTGAAGTTTGATCTAAAAGTTGTTTGATAAGCGGAATCTTTTTGAGTGATGTTTTAAGATTTAGCAATTCACGCGGATTAACTCTTCCCGTACATATTTTAGAAATAAGACGTTCTAAATCACCGATCTCTTTTAATTCATTCTGTAAATTTTTTCGAAGAGTTTTATTTTGCAAAAGTGCTTCGATTGATTCCTGGCGTTTGATGATCGGTTCTAATTTTTTTAATGGGGCAGAGATCCACTTCTTGAGCATCCGTGCGCCCATTGAAGTTAATGTCTTATCAAGAATTGAGATCAATGAACCTTCTCTTTCACCTTCCTGCATTGTGAACATGATCTCTAAATTTTTCTTAGTCGAATAATCTAAGATCATGTAATCGGAAGGATTGTACCGCGAAATTTTATTTATATGTGTAAGATTAGCTTTTTGAGTTTCGCGCAAATAATTTAGAGCGGCACCGGCGGAACAAATCGCGATGCGTAAATTCTCGATGCCAAATCCCTTCAACGTTTTTGTGTTGAAATGGTTCATTAAAAGTTCAGTACAGTAATCATAATTGAAAATCCAGTCATCAATTTTTGTTATTCGTGCCGATGGAACAGCTTTTTGAAAAAAAGGTTCAAGTTCATTCTTAAGTTTTTTGGGAATTAATATTTCGGAAGGATTGATCGAACCAAGCTGTTGTGATAATTCAGGTCTATTGAATTCAAAAGTTGAAAACTCGCCTGTGGAAATATCGCAGAAGGCAATTCCGGCAATTTCATCTTCAATGTAAACCGATAGCAAATAATTATTTTTTTTGTGATCGAGAAGTTTATCAGATATTGCAACTCCCGGAGTAACAACTTCAATAACTTCACGCTTAACAATTCCTTTTGCAAACTTCGGATTTTCCATCTGCTCGCAGACAGCAACACGGTAGCCGGCACGTACAAGTTTTGGTAAATAGGTATCAATTGCATGATGAGGAAATCCGGCAAGAGGGACTTCGCCGGCTGCGCCATTGGCACGTTTTGTAAGAGTAATGCCCAACACTTTGGAAGCAGTTTTTGCATCTTCCTCAAAAGTTTCAAAGAAATCTCCCATCCGGAAAAGTAAAATAGTATCCGGATAGTTTTCTTTGATCTTGGCATACTGTGCCATTAAAGGTGTAACCGACATAGCTTGATTCTAATTTTGTGGCTAAAAATAGTTTAATGAGGGGTGAGAATCAAAGACGACTGTCATCAATGATAAATTGTTGACTTTTTAACAATATTTATATAATTAGAAAAAGCAAAAGACGGAATAATATCTATTGAATACTTTGATTTTTTATTTTTTGCTACAATTAATTAATGGGGTAGATAATTATGATTATAATCCTTCACATTTTTAGTTCAAGGATAAAACCCATGTAACATCGATCAATCTTATATATAAAATGTTTTTTACCAATTCAGATAGTTTTAAAACATTAAAAGTTATAGTGAATAATGAATAGAGAATTACAAAAAAGAGTATTTATAACAGGTGGAACTGGTTCAGTTGGTCAATCAATAATAGAAGCATTTACTTCAAAAAAATATGAAATTTATTTTCAATTTAATAAAGATGAAAAAACTGCAGAAACTCTAATTAAAAAATACAATGTGAAAAAAATTCAGATTGATTTTACTAAAAAATTTGAACTCCCATCTATTAACTTTGATATTATTGTCAATAATGCGGGCATAAACATTTCAGATGCTATGACTCATAAAGTAAAGAACGAAGATTGGAGTAAGACCTTGAGTTTCAATCTCGAAATTCCTTTTAAAATTGTAAAAAAATATCTTCCTTATATGGTTAGTCAAAAATGGGGAAGAATAGTTAATATTTCTTCAATCTATGGATTAAGAGCAACTGAACAAAATCTTCCATATACTGTATCTAAACATGGTTTAACTGGGATTACGCAAACTATTGCTAAGGAATATGCTTCTAAGGGAATTACATGCAACGAAATTTGTCCCTCAGCAATTGAATCAAAAATGATGATCAGAATTGCAAAGAAAGGTGCGAAAAAAGAAAATTCAACGGTGCAACAATATCTAGAAGAGGTTAGTGAATTAATCCCAGCTAAAAGGATGGCAAAACCATTTGAGATTGCAAGTTTAGTGGTCTATCTATCCTCTGAAGAAGCTGGTTTTATAAATGGTTGTTCAATACCAATAGACGGAGGATTAATTTGTTAAGATGGAACAAATAGGTAAGATTAAAAGATTAAACAGAATTTTTTCTCACTCTAGTGGAAGGATTGTTATTGTCCCACTTGATGATAGTCTATTAGCTGGACCATCTAATGGTCTAGAAAACTTAAAAGTTAAGACTGAAAAAATTATCGCTGGTGCACCAAATGCAATTATCGGTTTTCAAGGTTTGTTACGAAACTTTGCCAGTTCGATAGGGGGAATGCCAAGTATTCTAAATATAACTGCCAGTACAACAAAATCTATTCATACGAGAAAAGTATTAGTTGGCTCTGTTGAATTAGCATTAAGACTTGGAGCTGAAGCAGTTGCTGTTCATGTAAATATATCCAGCAAATATGAAAGCGAGATGTTGAAAATTCTAGGCGAAATTTCTCTAGAATGTGAAAGATTTGGTATGCCTCTGTTGGGAATAATGTACCCAAGGAAAGAAAATGAAGATTATACTGATAATAATTATTATGATCTAAAAAAAAATGATGTAAAAAAATATACAGAATTAGTTGCACATGCAGCCCGTGTTGGGGTTGAACTTGGATCTGATATTATTAAAACTCAATACACTGGAGATCCAGAATCCTTTAAATTAGTTGTTGATGCATGTAATCCAATTCCTATTATTATTGCAGGAGGATCACCAATAAGCATTACCGAAATGCTAAGAAATGCTGAAGGGGTTGTAAAAGCAGGTGGTGCTGGAATAAGTTACGGAAGAAATATTTTTACTCGACAAAATCCAGTACCATACATTGAAGCAGTTAAAGAGATTATTCATAACAACAAATCAGTTGAAGAAGCAGAGTTTTTTTTCAATAATTTAACTAATAAGAAATAAATGATTAAGATAAAATTATTTCTTGAATGATATGGTTGATTCTTGGGATTTAATGAATAATTGGGATCTAGTAATTCCTCCCTCTCGTCCCTCACCTAAACAATTGGATTTATTAGTTACCTTAGTTTCAAAGATTGACAATAGAAAAAATGTTGCTGTATTAGGCTCTACGATCGAGTACAGGGATATTCTTTATGAATTAAACTTTGAGAACATTTTCGTTTTTGATAGAAATGAACAGTTCTACAGTTTAATTTCTAAGAGTAGAATTTATCAGAATAAAGAAATATTCGTAAAAGGTGACTGGCTTGAAACTTTAGAAAAATATAATAACTACTTTTCTCTTATCGTCTCTGATCTGACGAGTGGAAATATCCCTTATGATGTAAGAAGTAAATTTTATTCTGATATTGAAAGAGCGCTTATCAAAAGTGGTTTTTTTTTCGATAAAATATTAACTCATAATAATATTTTCTTGAATGTAGATTCACTTATAAAAAAATATGAAAAACTACCGGTTAATTGGATAACTGTTAATTATTTTTCGTGTGAATTATTATTTTGTAGCGAATTATTAAAAGAAAATGAAATTGTTGAGTCTGAATCATTTTACAAAAAACTTGAATCGAAGGTAACAAATAGTAGAATACTTAAATTCATTGATCAATCGAAGATCATTACTCCACCAGGGTTTACCTGGTATTATGGGAAAAATTGGTCCGAACTGACAAAGAACTATTGCTCACAATTGAATAAAATTTATGAGGAAGAAGATGAAGTTCAAAGCCCTTATTACAGCTATCTCAAAATATTTTGCTTTAGGAAATAAAAACATGAAAGAAGTGAAAGTAATTTCATTGCTAACTTTAATATCATTTTTAGTCTCCTTAGGTATTAGTGATATATGTGCTAATATTTTTCCTAATGATATTAAAATTGGTGAACAAATTATTATTTCTGGTGTTTTATTTGTTGTTTTTTTGATTATTGAATTGTTGTATTACTTTAGAACTTTATTAAAACTTCAAAAAGAAGAATTTAAGTTTTGGGATATTAAAAACAGCGGAGATAATGAATTATACAGTATAAGATCAAATTTCCATAAAGTAGTTCAAGATGCAAAAGATGAAGATGACATTTTTATTATCCATTTTATAAAGGAATTTAAGAAACTTTCGAAAAAGATATCTGAGGTAGCTGAGAAACAAGAGTTGTTTGTGAATGCAGATTATTTTTTAAATGCAGATAATGTTATTAAAGTATTTCCTAGTTATGATGAGAGTGTCTGGTATTATACTTGGCAGATAAAAAATGCAGACAACGAACTATTTAATCAAGAAGCATGGTGTCAATTTTTTGAAAAAACAGCTAAACTTATTGAATTAAAAAAAATGAAGGAAATAAAAGCTATCTTAATTTTACCCAATTTAGAAATGCAAAATCATGAAAGAATATCTAAATTACTCGCATTCTATAAAACTAATGATGGAATCTCATGTAAGATACTTGATGAAACGAGATTCAAAAAAATTCTTGACTATAATAGTTTTAATAATCATGATGATTTTGGAATTTATGGCTCTAAACTTTTATATATTGAAAAATATTTTGAAGAGGAAGTAACCGGTTATTTTGTCAAAAACAAAGATATCATTGATGGATACACAAAACTTTTTAATCATCTTTGGGTTTCAGATACTATTGCATTACCAAACCCGAGTAAGGAAACGCATAGACTTTCGGTTACTGATTTAATAAATTTCGACAAAAACTTTGTAATTAAATGAATACTGACAAGATTAAAGGCGAACTTATAACATTTAGAAATCCTGTTGGTTTTCACAATGATGGTATCTTATATGAATCGAATAATTCAAAGACTACAATTATTCATATTCACGGTAGCTATGGAAACTTCTACCAAAACTATTTTCAGAGAGTGATGGCAAAAGTTTATACAAAATCCGGTTTTAATTTTTTATCATTTAATCTAACATGTCATGATGGTTTTGCAGAAGGATATAAAAATCAAAATGAATTTGAATATGTTGGCGGCGCAATCTCCGAATTTTCTACATGTATAGCAGATATAGAAGGTGCAGTTCAATATGCAAATAAGTTTAGTGATAGAATTATTTTGCAGGGCCATAGTTTGGGATGTGACAGAACCGTTCTTTATTTACTCACGAGTGGCCAAAAACTTGATTTTATATTATTAGCACCATGTGATAGTTATAGATTACAATCAAAATGGATCGAATCCTATTCAATAACGATTGAGGAGCAAATTAAACGATTAAAATCTGATCAAGATTTGCTAAAAGATTTTGATTGGCTCCCGATTAAAGAGTATGGTGTTTATTCGACAAGTGATGAATATATATTGCCTATAACAAGAAAAGCTCTTTTATCAATTATGACTGATGGACCATTCAAGTTATTTAATATTGCTCATCCATGTGATTTTTTTATCAATCAAAACTGTTTTGTTTATATCGGAGGGCAAGATAATCTACAAACAGAATCCAATGAAATTATGTTTAGTTATTTTCGAAAAAGAGTTTTAAAAGTAGAACAATGTTTTATCGTTGCGGGAGATCATCTGCTTAAAAATTATGAGGAAATTGTAGCTCAAAAAATTGTCACCTGGCTAAAAACATTAAATTATTAATAAAATATTTCATCACATAATATTAGTTTAATATGACAACATTAAATATTAACTTTAATCATCCAGAATATTCAAATGATAAGCTTAATCATAGTGTTTCTAAAATACTAAATTCGAATATTTTATGCTCTATCGCATCAATTAAAGATGGTGAAAGCTACATTCATACAGCATATTTTAATTTCAATAAAAAACTGGATTTGTATTATATCTCAGATCCATCTACACAACATACTTTGAATATAGAAAAGAATCCTTCAGTAGCAGTTTCTGTATATGACTCAAATCAACCATGGGATAATTCAAAATGTGGTTTACAAATATTCGGTAAATGCGAATTCGCTTCAAATGCAAAATTAATTGAAGGAACAATGCTTTATCTAAAAAGATTTGCTGGATTAAAACAATGGATTCAGCATCCAGATGATTTTATTAGAGGAGCTATAAATACACGCTTGTTCTTAATAACTTCTACTTCGTTAAAATTATTTGATGAAGAAACCTTCGGTGAAGAAGTATTTATAAACTTAGATTTTAAAAGAAACCTTTTATAAAATTCATATTCTTTTGTATTCTAATAATTATACAAATGCAACCTAATCAAAACAATATTCCATAAATGGTCTAATGTTATTTTAACAATTATTTTTATCAAAATAATATTTTAGTAATTGATGATTATTTTTTTCGCATAACTATTCTGATATATTCTAATTTTAAAAAATTATTATACAATCACTTCAGATATTGAATTATTCCCACAGTTTAATCGTACCCACCAATTGATTATATTGTAATTAAGATGGAAATCAAACTGATAAAAATGGCACTAATAAAAATCGTTCTCGGTAACGAAAATTTATTCATTCACAAATCTTTCCCCAAATATGAATTTCATATTTCGAAAGAAGTACGTAACAAATACAATTTCGATGATGGATTGTTCGAGATAAACGGGAATGTTATCCTGGCAGATTTTAATGCTGTTAGAATATTTGTACAGAAAATAAATTCTACGAGAGAAGTAATAGACCACGTTGCTGCCGGACAAGTTAATGCTGCAGGATTGATGGATGAGATTTATCATTATTTATTCCGGTTATATGAACTGCAAATTAATCCCGGTGTATTTAAGAAAGCTCTCGATCATCTTAACAGCAAACTCGGAGAAGAAAAGATCCGCAAAGTTCTATTTGACTTTGTTTCTGTTTTTCCGCCAATGGAAGTTTATAAAGGTAAATCAAGTGCGTTCGATTATCTAAATTCTTTTTCTGCCGATCGCTCAAATGCAGAAGTTACTTTGGAAGAATTGATCCTGCTTTACATTTCAAATTATAATCCCGCAAACAAAAAATTGATTGAACTATTCGATCAAAATTATTTTACAGAAAAAGAACTCTATAAAAAAACAATTGATGAACTTGATCTATTTTTTCAAAATGAAAAAAAACTTGGTTCCGATAATCAAGATGTTTTTACTTTTTTGAAAACCCCGATTATAAATAATCCTGATAATATTGAAGCGCAACTCGATTTCATTAGTGAGAAGTATGGAATTCTGCTTGATGAAAAATTCATTAAAAGAATTCTTATTGGTAAAGACCTTATCAAAGAAGATTACAAATTAGAATTTGGAGGACCGGGCGGAACGCCGACAGTTGTTCCTCAATATAAAAGCGGGTTGTATGATGATTCTATTTCTCTTGGTAAATCCGGTTACAAATACGCTTCCGATAGTTATAAAGATTATGAAGAGTTCGAAAATTTTACTCCCGATTCAAACTGGATGCCACGCGTAGTTATGATCGCAAAAAACACTTACGTTTGGTTAGATCAGCTTTCAAAGAAATATCAAAGACATATTAGAACATTAGATCAAATTCCTGATGAAGAATTAGATCAGCTTGCCCGTTGGAATTTTAACGCACTTTGGCTTATTGGAATTTGGGAACGGAGCAGTGCATCAAAAAAAATTAAACACATCATGGGAAATATTGATGCTGTTTCTTCCGCTTATTCTCTTTATGATTATCAAATTGCAAACGATCTCGGCGGGGAGTATGCCTACAATAATCTCAATGAACGCGCACGTGCAAGAGGAATCCGTCTTGCAAGCGATATGGTTCCTAATCACACCGGAATATTTTCTAAGTGGGTGATTGAACATCCCGAATATTTTATTCAGTCATATCATCCGCCGTTTCCGAATTATAGTTTTACCGGGCATGATCTATCTGATGATCATTCGGTTCAGATCCGAATTGAAGACGGATACTGGAGAAAGAGCGATGCCGCAGTTGTATTTCAGCGCATTGATAACAACAGCGGGGAAGTGCGATACATTTATCACGGCAACGATGGTACAAACATGCCGTGGAATGATACTGCTCAGCTTAATATGATTAGACAAGAAGTTCGCGAAACTGTGATACAAAAAATATTTGATGTTGCACGGAAATTTTCGATCATCCGATTTGATGCGGCTATGACGTTGGCGAAAAAACATTTCTCGCGTTTGTGGTATCCCGAACCCGGACGCGGTGGAGATATTCCGTCGCGGGTTGATTATGCAATGACAAGAGAAGAATTCGATAAAGTATTTCCGGTTGAGTTTTGGCGGGAAGTTGTAGACCGAATTAATAATGAAATGCCCGATACACTTTTACTTGCAGAAGCTTTCTGGTTGATGGAAGGATATTTCGTGCGAACACTTGGAATGCACCGAGTTTACAACAGCGCATTTATGCACATGATGATGAAAGAAGAGAATGCAAAGTACCGCGATCTGATTTCCAACACTCTTGAATTCGAACCGGAGATTTTAAAACGGTATGTAAATTTTATGAGCAATCCTGATGAAGAAACTGCCATCAAACAATTCGGGACGGATGATAAATATTTTGGTGTGTGTATGCTGATGGTAACTTTACCCGGATTACCGATGTTTGCTCACGGACAAATAGAAGGTTACACAGAAAAGTATGGTATGGAATATCAGCGCGCATATTACAATGAAAGTCCGAATCAATGGCTGGTTGACCGTCATCAACATGAAATATTTCCATTGATGAAAAAGCGTTATTTGTTCAGCCAAGTTTCAAATTTCTGGCTCTTTGATTTTGTTGATAGTAACGGCGGAATAAATGAAAATGTTTTTGCATACACGAATACCGAACACGGAGAAAGAGCACTAATATTCTACAACAACAAATATGAAAATACATCAGGCACAATTTTCCGTTCCTCGCCTAAATTGATGAACAATTATGGAAGTAAGGGACTTGAATCCCGGACAGTTGCCGAAGCATTATGGATCAAACCTTCGGAAAAACATTTTTATATTTTCAGAGATCACGTTTCTAATTTAGAACTTATTAAAACCGGAATTGACATTGCCGTAAACGGATTCTATGCAGAACTCGGAGCGTTTAAATATTTAATCTATCTGGATTGGCGGGAAGTATATGATGAAAATGGTGACTGGGCTAAACTTGCATGGAAACTTGGGCTTAATGGTGTTCCTAATATGCAGCGTGCTTTAGATGAAATGAAAGTGGAAGATATTCACACTGCGATTGAAAAAATGTTTGATGATGAATCATTAGATGGTTTTATCAAGACTTGCATTCTGGAAGAAACAAATGAAACGGAAAAAGACCGGATCAGTTTTATTGATGAAAGATATTTCAATCTATTAAATACAATTAAAGATCATTTCGGATTTGATACTGATCTCAAACCGATAATTGAAAAATTTGAAGATTCGATTGTAGCTGTACGCAAATTGAATTTTTTGCTTGATGATGTATTTGAGTTAGAAAAAAAATCCACATCTAAAAATATTCATCATGCAATCCAAACATCCCGAGATACTAATTATCATGATAACTCGATCATCTTTATGCTGTGGCTTATTATTTCGAATATGAAAGAGTTATTTCCGGTAGAAGGAAAAGTAAATCGGCAGAACTACGTAACTGAAATGCTTCTTGATACACTGGTCAGAAAGATTCTTCAAAAATTGGGAAAAGGTAATGGGGAAATTTTCAATGAGATAAATTTGTTGGATATACTCCAAAATAATTTTGATGAGATGATGGGAATATTTAGTAATGAAGAGAAGGATAGATCTAAAATTGATTCTGCTGAACCAATCTCAACAAGAAAAGGCGGACTCCTTTCCTTACTGGATAACGAGGCAGTTAGAATGTATCTCGGTGTAAATCAATTTGAAAATATTTGGTATTACAGTAAAGAAAATTTTGAAGAACTGCTTAGCTGGATATTAACATTTTGCGGTTTACAGATTATGAAAAAAGAAAGTTATGATTCAGACACCATCACAAATTTATTTGATCAGTTATTTAGAATGTATCTTGCGATTATTGAAATATCAAATAGATCCGAATACAAGCTGGAACAGTTCAAAGAAAAGTTAACTACTCTTAAATGATAGAGAAAATATTTGGCATTGGTTGATAAAAATAAGATTCATGAATGCTTAGCAGCCGTTTCCGACGATTCTATAAACCATTCTCAATTGACTGAACTTGTCAGAATATCACGATTAATAATTCAATCATACCTTATCAATTACCGTTATAAAGTATTAAACTTAATCACAAGAAATGGAATTACAATTACCGACTTATCTTATCTAGAAAAATATTGGAGTGAAAATGAAAATAAAATATAATGAAGAAACTGACAGTCTTGTTGTAAACTTCTGTAAAAAGGAAATTGATGACAGCGAAGAGATAAGGCCCGGTGTAATTGCTGATTTTGCCGGAGACGGTACTTTAGTTTCCATTGAAGTTCTTAGAGCATCAAAGAAAATTGAATCATTAGATGAGATAACCTACAACTTTGGCAAAGCTTCATAGTAAATATATTTCCTTCTGGTAATACTACACTGCTTACACAAACAAACTTGCTGAAGGGGTAACGTATTTGAAATAATAACGTGCCTGATTTACAATTTATTAGTAACTTGTTACCGGAGAAGTAAAATGAATGATAAAATCCAAATACTAAAAGAATTAAAAAAATATCTACTCGTCAATTTCGGTTTCGGCATCATCGATGTAATATTATTCGGCTCTCAGTTAATGAGTCTGGAAATTTCCGATTCAGATTTTGATGTGTTGATAATTATGGATAAAGATTACAATTGGCAAGATGAGAATAGAATTCTTGATCTTTGTTACGACATTGATTTGAAATACAACATACTTATTGATGCCCACATAATTTCTGAGAAAGAAATTAATTCTAAGCGGGGGAGACAATCTATTTTTATCAATGCTGTCAAATCCGGGGTATACGCTTGACCATAGAAGACAACGATAGAATTGATTTGATCAAGTACCGTTTGCAGCAAGAAACGGGGTGTTACATGATAATCCAAAAAACAAAATCACATATTAAAATTGCTCGAAGTGATTGGGAAAAGATGAAGACAAATCCTGCATTAAGCGAGACAATAGAATTACTAGAAGATATTTCTGATCTTGAAAAAGCAAAAAAAGTTCATGGGAGAAGCATTTCTTTAGAACAATATTTGAAAAAACGTGGGATATAAAATTCTAATCAATTAGATACTTTTATGTTGAAGTGAATTTGAAATTAATAGCACGCAGATAACACAGATCTAATGGAATTACACTGATTAATCTGCGAAGATCAGTTTAATCAGCGTCATCAGCGTTCTATTATTTTTCATTCTTAAATTTTAATTCATTGAATTGTCTCTACAAAATTTAATTCATTGAAACTTTTTCTTTCTCAATCTCCTCTGCAAGCATTTTATTTATAGCAGCAGCGGCGCGTCTTCCTTCACCCATAGCAAGAATTACAGTTGCGGCACCGAGTACAATATCACCTCCCGCAAAAATTCTATCAACTGAAGTCTTTTGTGTTTCATCAACAATAATATTGCCCCACTTATTAGCATTAATTTGCGGTGTCGTTTGACTTATCAACGGATTGCTGCTGTTACCTATTGCGACAATAACTGTATCAACATCAAGTATAAATTCGCTGTTAGGAATTACAACCGGTCTGCGTCTGCCCGAAGAATCTGGTTCTCCAAGCTCGTAGCGTAAACATTCCATTGCTTTCACTCGACCTTTTTCATTACCAAGAATTCTTTTTGCATTTTGTAAGAAATAAAATTCAATTCCTTCTTCTTTTGCATGTTCAACTTCTTCTTTACGTGCAGGCATTTCAACTTCTGTTCTGCGATAGACAACATAAACATTTTCTGCACCGAGACGTTTTGCCATACGTGCTGCATCCATTGCAACGTTACCGCCGCCAAGAACCGCAACATTTTTAGATTGATAGATCGGCGTGTCGGCATGTCCTTTATCGTACGCACGCATTAAGTTAACGCGTGTTAAATATTCATTAGCAGAAAAAACTCCGACTAAACTTTCTCCTTCAATTCCCATAAACATCGGTAAACCTGCACCTGTACCTACAAAGATTGCATGATAACCGTCTTTATCCATCAAGTCTGTAAGTTTACGTGTTCTTCCAACAACAAAATTTGTTTTGATCTCCACACCCATTGCTTTTAGAACATCAATCTCTTTATCAATAATATCATTCGGCAATCTAAATTCCGGAATTCCGTAACGAAGAACTCCGCCAAGTTTATGAAATGCTTCGAAGATTGTAACATGATGTCCTTCGCGTCTGCAATCTGCAGCTACTGTTAATCCGGCGGGACCGCTTCCAACGATTGCGACTTTCTTTCCGGTTTCCGGTTTTACTTCAGGTATAGAAATTTTTCCGGTCGCTCGTTCCCAATCGGCAATAAATCTTTCTAATCTGCCAATTGCTACGGATTTATCAACCTCTTTCAAAGCTTTACCAACAGCACAGTTTGATTGGCACTGAGTTTCTTGTGGGCAAACTCTTCCGCAGATTGCAGGGAGAAGATTTGCTTCTTTCATTACATCAGAAGCATTTTGAAATTCTCCGTGAGCAATGTATTCGATAAAGCGGGGTATATCAATCTTAACGGGACAGTCATCAATGCAATTTTTTTTAACGCATTGAATACAGCGCATAGCTTCGATTCGTGCTTGTTCCATTGTATAGCCGAGAGCAACTTCTTCTAAATTATGAGAACGGATTTCCGGATCCTGGGCGGGCATTTCTTGCGGAGGGATTTTTGTCCGTTCTTTCGGCTTCATCGTATCAATTTTATCTAAGTACTCAACG
>ORJL011149162.1_pt1 | contig 18868 bp, 24 predicted proteins | sample 1779941 | NCBI WGS metagenome assembly ORJL01 (sample SAMEA104232317, study PRJEB22302) | groundwater metagenome | biome: forest; feature: aquifer; material: groundwater | place: USA | collected 2011-08-07 | depth 5.8 m | reverse complement strand
CTTTTTATTGCCATTGACTTTATTCTTCCCATATCAACAATTCCCAATTTGACTATTTAAAATTTGTGCTTCTAATTTTAAGCCAAGAAAAACAGACTTTTTTGATTTTTTGCTAATGTTTAAACATCAAAAATCAATAAGATTTTTGTGGCCAAGAGAATTCATAATTCTCTGGATCCAGAAAACAAATAAGTTTTCTTGGCTTAAAGTCTACTTTACTTAGTAGACTTTAAATAAGTATTTAATTTTAATACTTAATGAAAAAAGCCACTAAGAAGATTAAACCTAGGAAGTTGATTAAAGCTACTTTTAGCGGAGATTCTATTATTAGTTCTTCTAAAGAGGCAAGAGATTTATATGGAAATAGGCTATTTGGAGAGTATGTTAATAAGAGAATTGAATATTCTTTAGTTGAGGCTCTTTATCTTGTTGAAAAGGGAAAAATTGAAGTTTATGTTAAATCTAGGAAATTGGGATTTAATGCCCTTTTGGATAAATTTAAACATATAGACAAGAAAATTCAAGTTAAGTTTATTGTTTATAGGGATTTAAGGAATAAGGGATATTTATTAAAAACTGCCTTGAAATTTGGGGCTGATTTTAGAGTTTATGATAAAGGTGTAAAACCTGGAAAAGATCATGCTAAATGGATTTTATATCCTGTTTCAGAATCTCAAGAAATGACCTGGCATGATTTCTCTGCAAAAAATAGGGTTGCGCATAGTACAAAAAAGAACCTATTAATTGCTGTAGTAGATAATGAAGGAGATATAACTTATTATGAAATAGCTTGGACAAGGCCGTAAGAACACCAATGGTTTTCTTACCAACTTTCCTTTTAATAACTAAAGGTTTTTTTACCAACTAATAAGGGAAGTATCCCCTATCAACCTCCAATATTATAAATTTTAATAAACCATTTAGAATATTAAATTAGAATGAAAAATATAACTAGAATTACCTTATCTTCAATAATTTTATTAGGAGCATTATCTTTTGACTTTTTTTATTATAATCCTCCTATTGATAAACTTCTTTACAATTATGAATATGAAAGATATAGATTTACAGATAAAAATGGGAGAAATGCATTTGTAAGACATTCTCACTACCCAAATATTTTTTCAAATGAATTTCGAACGAGTTTATTAGATAGTTTGTTTATTGAATATGGTGATAATAAAGAGAAAGTTTATTCAGGAAATATAGAAACAAATAAGGGAAAAACTGTACTTATTAATAATAAATCTTATAGTGTTAAATAAACTATTTGCTTTTATCTTTTTTAACTGTAAAAAATGATTTACTTGAGATTGGAACTTGGAATACTTGATTACAGTTTTCACATTGAACTGTAACTATAGCTATCATGGCGGTAAGTATTTTGCACCCTTTAGAAATTAGCTTAGAACCTAGCTTTATTTCAAATTCATGTCCGCATCTTGAGCATTTCATATTAATCTGAGCATTTAGCTAATTATAAACTTTAGCTTGTCTTAAAGCTATATTATAATTCTTTTATTATGATTTTCTTAGCTTTAAATGTCAATCTATCCTATAACAAAATTTATAATTGATACAATTTTATGGTTAATATGGAAATTTCTCGAACTAATAATTTAGAGGACCAGAAACAAAAAATTATTCAATTTATTAGAATGAGGGGTCCAAATATTACTATGCGAGTTTCAAATTATTTGAGAATAGATTCGTTAATTGCTTCAGCATTTTTATCCGACTTATTGTCTGATAAAGCCCTTAAAATGAGTTCTATGAAAGTTGGTAATTCTCCTATTTATTTAATTCCAGGGCAAGAAAACCAATTAGAAAATTTTTCTCAATATCTTCCAGGCAAGGAAAGAGAGGCATTTGAAATATTAAAAAGAGAGAAAGTATTAGATGATAATAAACAGCTTCCAGCTATTAGGGTTGCTTTAAGAGCAATTAAGGATTTTGCATTTTCTTTTGAATATAATGGAAATGTTTTTTGGAGATTTATTTCTGTAAATGAAAATGATGCATTTGAAATGATAAATCAAGGGAGGGTTAATTTTAGTCAGCTTCCTCAATCTTATAGACTTATTCAACAGATTGTTCCTAAAATAGAAGAAGTTAAGAAAGAAGAAATTAAAATTGAAGTTCCGATAATTAAAGAAGTTATAGAGCAACCAATTTTAAATGAGATAAAGAAAATCGAGCCAATTTTCAAAGATGAAAATGAAATTGAAGATAAACCTTTTAACGAAAAGGTTTCCAAAATGAACCTTTTAGAAAAAGGTTCCAAAAACTATGAAGATGAAGATATTGATACAGAAGAAGATGAGATTGAAGTTAGTGAGGAAAAACCTAAAGTTAGAAAAACTAGAGTTAAAGTTGTTAAGAAAAACTTATTTATTGAAAAAGTTGAAGATTATTTGAAAAGAGAAGGGATTGAGATCTCTAATGTAATAAAAAGGGGCAAGAAAGAATATCATGCTCTTGTTAGTGTAAATAATTCAGAAGGAAATGGTAAAAATGAGTATCTTTGCATTGCTAAAGAGAAAAAATCTATTTCAGATAAAGAATTAATGAAAAATTTACAAGTTGGACAGAGAAAGAATTTACCTGTTTTATTTGTAACTTCTGGAGAGGCTAGTAAGAAGGCTGTTGAATGGCTTGATTATTTGGGAAATGTGATTGTTTATAAGAAGATGGATTAGAAAAGCTTAAATAAGCTTTATTCAAACGCTTTTAATGTTACAATTAGGAAAAATAGAAAAATCAGAAAAAAATAGCAAAAAATTTATAGAAGTACCTCAAAAAAGAATTGCTATTTCATATGATGCTTTTAGCGAAGAATTTTATGGACATAGCTTTGACAATTTTAATAAATTTTTGAGATATGGTCATTCAGAATTATTTATGCCAAGAATTGATCAGTTTATGCAACATTATGTTAATGTTTTGAATTCTGCTGAAGGAAAAGGTAAACTATATTACGCAGATGGTAGTGAAGTTCCTCAAGAGAATGTTTTTGAATTATGGACAAGGTTTAATACTCTTTGTAGGACAAGTCTTGACGCTAACTTTGAAAAAGTTAAAGATGATAAAGGGAATGATAAATGGATTTATACAACTGATCATAGATTTGCAGCTGGAAATATTCATTTTGAAACTATGAAAGATGATTTTACTAATAATTTAGGTATTCAAGGAGTTGGAGGTTATTTTTCCTTGGATAGCTTTAATTTAGAGGATTATAATGGTCTTCCAAGAATAGAAGGAAAACTTGGTAATGGAAAAAGCAATGGAGAAAAAATATTTTTTCAACCTCTTTCAAAAACTTTAAACTTAGGAACAAAATGTAATGCGTTTTTTAGTTCTAATAATAGGTTTAGATTTAGCTCTCCTATTTTAGTGTTAGGTGGAGATACCGACTATTCAAATGAAACAGTAGGATCATTAGTATGTTTCAGAAGATGGTAAGATAGACAAATTTTAAATATCTACTAAAATTCTGATTTATATGGTTGATAATCTTTTTAAGAAAAAGATTAGACAAAAATGACAGAAAAATACAATTTTAACAAGATAGAGAAAAAATGGCAGAAGGCTTGGGAATCTAAAAAGATATTTGAAGTAAAAGAAGATCCTAAAAAGAAAAAATATTATGTTCTTGAAATGTTTCCTTATCCATCAGGAAATGGGTTACATATGGGGCATGCTTTTAATTATACTATTGGGGATATTTATGCAAGGTTTATGAGAATGAAGGGGTATAATGTTTTATATCCAATGGGTTATGATTCTTTTGGATTGCCTGCTGAAAATGCCGCAATTAAATCTAAGACTCACCCTAAAATATATACTGATAAAGCAATTTCTAATTTTATATCTCAACAAAAATCATTAGGGCTTAGTTATGATTGGACAAGAATGTTTAGAACTTCTGAACCAGATTATTATAAATGGAATCAGTATTTTTTCATTAAATTATTTGAAAAAGGATTAGTATATCGTAAAAAATCAAGTGTTAATTTTTGTAATAAATGCGATACTGTTTTGGCAAACGAACAAGTTCATAATGGAAAGTGTTGGAGACATGAAGATACTGAAGTTGAAATTAAACAACTTGAACAATGGTTTATTAGAACTACAAAATATGCTGAAGAGTTGTTAAAAGATTTAGATATTATAGATTGGCCTGAAAGAATTAAAATCATGCAGAGAAATTGGATTGGAAAAAGCCATGGGTCTGAGATATTGTTTAGCATAAATGGAGAGAAATGGCCAATATTTACAACAAGGGCAGATACTATTTTTGGAGTTACATTTATGGTTGTAAGTGCTCAGCATTCAAGACTTAATGAATTAGTTAGTGATAAACAAAAAAAACTAGTTGATTCTTTTTTGAAGAAAATTAAAAGTACAAAACAAGAAGATATTGATAAACTTGATAAAGAAGGTGCTTTTACTGGAAGTTTTGCTATTAATCCTATAAATAATGAAAAAATTCCTATTTGGATTGGAAATTTCGTGGTTGCAGATTATGGAAGTGGAATGGTAATGGCTGTTCCAGGGCATGACGCTAGAGATTTTGAATTTGCTAAAAAATATAAAATTCCTATTAAATGTGTTGTTCAACCACTTATTGTTAAGGAAAACGGAGAAGATGCTGTTAAAGATAATCTTCCTTTCAAAAAACGTAATGCTGTTGTGTGTGTTGTAAAACATTGGTCAGAAGATAAATATTTATGTTTAAAATGGAAACAAGTTAATTGGAATGGATTTGTAATAGGCGGCATAGAAAAAGATGAAGATATGATTGAGGCTGGCAAAAGAGAAATTTTTGAAGAGACTGGTTATAAAAAAGTCAAGTTTATAAAAAAATTAGGGGATATTGTTCATTCTCAATTTTACCATAAACTAAAGAAAGAAAACAGATGGGCTCTTTTCCAAGGATTATATTTTGAATTAGAAAATGGAAGTAAAGAAGAAATTTCAGATGAAGAAAAGAAAATCCATGACGTTGTTTGGATGAAGAAAGAAGAAGTAGAATCTTTTCTTAATGTTGAAGATATGAAAATTATTTGGAAGAGGGCTTTTAATAAAGAAGAAGCTTTTACAGATTATGGAGTATTAATTAACTCTGAAGGGTTTAATGATTTAGAAAGTGATGAAGCTAAAGAACATATTGTTAAAGCTCTAGAGTCAAAAAAATTAGCAAAAAAAACTATCCAATATAAATTAAGAGATTGGTTAGTTTCTAGACAGAGATATTGGGGAACTCCAATACCAATGATTTATTGTGAAAAGTGTGGAATTATTCCTGAACTTGAAAAAAATTTACCAGTAAAACTTCCTGAAGATGTTAAATTTGGTAAGGGAAACCCTTTAGCAACAAATGACAAATTTGTAAATGTTAAATGTGCGAAATGTAATGGAAAAGCTAAAAGGGAAACAGATACAATGGATACATTTTTTGATAGTTCTTGGTATTTTTTAAGATATGCGGATAGTAAAAATTCAAAAAAACCATTTGATTCTGATAAAGTAAATTATTGGATGCCGGTTAACCAATATATTGGGGGAGCAGAACATGCTGTTATGCATTTAATTTATGCAAGATTTTTTACTAAAGCATTAAGAGATTTAGGTTATTTTGGAATTAATAAAATAAATGAACCATTTCCAAAATTATTCAATCAAGGAATGTTACATGGTGAAGATGGCTTTGTAATGAGTAAATCAAGGGGGAATGTTGTTTTGCCTGAAGTGGTTTCTGAAAAGTATGGTATTGATACTGCAAGATTATTTTTAATGTCAATTGCATCCCCTGATAAAGATACTCAATGGTCAAGCTCTGGAATTGAGGGCAGTTTTAGATTTGTAATGAAAATAATGTCTTTCATTCCAAAGATGAAAATAGGAAAATCATCTTATAAATTAGAAAGTAAGTTAAATAAGGCTATTAAAGAAATTTCTGAAGAAATAATAGGATTCAAATATAATTTAGCGATAATAAAAATTAGACAACTATTTGAATTCATAGAAGGAGAAAATGAAATCTCAAAAAATGATATGGAAAAATTAATTAAAATATTAAGTCCATTTGCCCCCCATATTTCAGAAGAACTCTGGGAAAAAATCGGAGGAAAGGGATTTGTAAGCTTGGCTTCATGGCCTGAAGTTGATGAGAAAAAAATTGATTTGAAATTGGAAAAAGAGGAAGAAGTTTTTGAAAAGACTATATCTGATGTTTTTAATATTATAAAAATAATAAAAGAAAAACAAAATAAAGAAGCTGATAAAATATATCTTTATGTTTTGCCAATGGAAATAAAAAGTTATGATGAAAAATTATTAACAAATAGAATTGGTAAAGAAGTAAAGGTATTTGCTGTCAATGATAAAAATAAATATGATCCTGAAGGGAAATCTGGCAAGGTTAAACCAGGAAGACCTGGGATTTATATTGAATAGAAAGCTTTTTAAGTAATTTAATTACTCTTTTTCTTATGTCAAAAGAAGAAAGAATTAAGAGAATAAGGGTTAGTATTCCAAATGAAATAAAAAATAAATTTCAAGGATATGAAACTGTTAGCTTTGGTATAGTTTATTGTAGACCTATTCCTCATGGGGATTTTGTTGGAGAGATTAATATTTATCTACATTCTAAACAAGCTAGGAATTCTCCAAGTGTTACTCTTCCAATTACTTCTATTAGGAATTTAAGATATAGAGATAATGGAGATTTTGTTAGGGAAGTTGAGAATATTGCATATAATTCCAATGTCTTAACTAAGTTAATTGTAGATGGTTTTCAGCTAGACTAAAACCTAAAATTTTATATATTTGCTTTTTCTTAATATTTCATGGATAAAGAGATAGGAAAAGTAACCCATTATTTTGAAAAGGTTGGAGTTGCTGTTGTTGAACTTTCTGACGGCTTATCTATTGGAGATGAAATACATATCAAAGGATCAACAACTGATTTTGTTCAAGAAGTTGAAAATATACAAGTAGATCATAAAGAAATTGAAAGTTCAAAAGCTGGAGATGAAATTGGTCTTAAAGTTAATGAGAGAGTTAGGCCTAATGACAGAATTTACTTAAAATAATTTAACTTTCAAATACTAAACTATCTGGATGAGCACCTAATTTTTTTAATGTTTCATTTATTTCTTTAACCATTTGTTTAGGGCCACAAACATAGAAATTTTGATTTATGGAATGAATATTTTTTCTTAAATATTCTTCATTAATCCTTGTATTTTCATATAATGGATGTTTTTCTTGGGTTAATACAAAAATACATTGTCCTTTTAGCATAGATTCTAATTCATTTTTTAAGATAATATCTTTTTCAGTTTTATTAGAAAATATTAGTGTATTGCCAGAAATTTTATTTTCTTTTTTTAACTGTCTAAGTATAGCTAAGAAGGGTGTTATTCCAGCTCCTCCTGCAATAAAAGTTCCAGGGCCTTTATATCTTATTGCTCCCCATATATCCCTTATAATTAATTCATCACCTGGTTTTAGTTTATCTAATTCATTTGTAAATCCTTTACGATCTTTATATATTTTAATAGTGAATTCTAAATGTGGATTTTCATTAAGAGAGGTAAATGTAAAAGGTTTTTTTATCTCTTTCCATTTTCCTTTATTGATTGAAATATCAGTCGCCTGTCCAGGAAAAAATTCATAATTTATTGGTCTTTCAACAACAAATTTTTTTACATTATAATTTAGTTGTTCTATTTTTAGGATTTTAACTATATGGTTTACCATAATTTTATCAATGATTATTAATATAAAAAACCTTTCTTTCATTAGATTAGAGTAAGTTTTTATGATATGAGTTTTTGCTTCTCAAAAAGGTTTTTATAACCCATTTTACATATAATATATTATGAAAAATAGTTCAATAATTATTCTTGTAGTAATCATTATAACTTTAGTTGTAATTATAAGTTATATTTTATTAAGCAAGAATAGTGAAGAAGTTACTCTAACTAATAATCAATTAACTCTTACTAATTTCAAGTATATTTATGATAGGAAAGTAAGTAATATCTGTCCTGGCCCAAAAGAATCTTTAATTTTCTTATATAATGGAAATGTTATAACAATTAATGCCCAAGAGAAAAACTTTAATGAAGGAATTGGGCAGAAGATTGAAGACTATCCAGAATGTATAAATAAGGGAGTTTTAATGAACCTTTATGATTATTCGATGGGACTTCCTAATGGGCTCCCTAATATTTGTAAAATAACAGAGCAATTACCTGCGGATTATAATCAACCTGAATTTTTAAGTGCAGAATGCAGTTCTAAAGTGAAATTTAAGATTTTAAACTTTAATAAGGTTAATTCTTGTCTCTCGGAAAATGAATGTATATTAATTAATGGTGTTGATGTTGAAATAGAAGCTGAATAAATCTAATTAAAACGATAAGGTTATTAATTCTCTTACCAAAAAATATCATCTTATTTATGTATAAATCATATTGATAAGATTTTTATAATAATACTTTATGGTATTTATATGACTAAGGAACAATTAATAGATAGCTTGAAAAAACAAGGGTTTTCAGAGTATATAGTAAAGGCTTTTGAAAGAGTTGCTAGAGAAGATTTTGTTCCTGAACATTGGAAAGATCATGCTTATGAAGATTCTGCATTAGATATTGGTTTTGGACAGACTATTTCTCAGCCATATACAATTGCATTTATGCTTTCACTTTTGGATTTAGAAGATAATCAAAATATCTTAGAAATAGGTTCTGGAAGTGGTTATGTTCTAGCTTTGATTAATGAACTTTCTCCTGATTCTCAAATTTATGGTGTAGAGAGATTGGGAGCATTGGCAATAAAGTCACAGGAAGTTTTGATAAATAAAGAAAATATTCAGATTTTTAAGAAAGATGGTTATGATGGATTGAAGAAATTTGCCCCTTATGATAGAATTTTGATAAGTGCTTCATCTGAAGAATTGCCTAAACATTTAATCGGCCAATTAGTTGATGGAGGAATTATGGTGTTGCCTGTTCAGAACTCAATATTTCATATTAAAAAAACTCCTCATGGTTTTATTAAAAGAGAGTTTCCTGGGTTTGCATTTGTTCCTTTGATTAGAGATTAAATATTTTGAATAAGGGAAAAGGTTAAATATTAGATATATATTAAATTTTATGGTACATTGTGTTGATGGAAAAGATCCCATTGTTGCTGAATCTTGTGAAATTGCACAGATGATTAAAGACACACCAATTGCCTCAAAATATGAAGTTGATTTATATCATAAACTAATTATTCAAAGACTTGATTCTGAAAAGATAATTCCTGTCCCAAGTATTGATCATAGGCAGGCTCACCAACAGATATGGCTTATGGCCTTTACAATTTATAATAATTATCCAGATACAAATTCAGCCTTTATGGATTTTCTCACTAAGCCTGCAAGGGATAAAAATGGAGAATATACTTGTGAAAGGGAGAGATTTGATATACACTACGATAAATTTTATATTGAGCCTTATTTGGGAAGGGAAGATCAGAGACTGAAATGGGCGAAAGATACTGATATAAAAATAAGAATTGATGTTCAAAATGGGCTTCACAAATCTCTTGAAGAAGTTGCTGTTGCTATAGATTAATAAAAAGAACCAAGGTTCTCTTCCTAGAAAATCATGGTTGAGATTTTCTGGACCAGAGAATCTTTGATTCTCCTGGTTATGAACTCTCCTTTAATACTAACTTAATATATTACTAGTGAAATATATTCTCAATATTAACAATTATTATATATGGGCATTAATTTAATATATTATGAAAAAATTATCATTTATTTTATTTTTTATGATTTTAATTTTTAGTAGTTTTATTGCATTTGCTGCTGAAGATAATTTGCCAATAGAAAGAAGAATTAATACTTTACAATGGGTAAGTTATGCCCCTACTAATTTTAATCCTGAGATTGGATTATTTCCAAGTGATGATAGTATAAGACAAGATATGAGAGTTTTAAGAGCTGCTGGATTTAATGGAATTATAACTTATGCTTCTGATGGTACTTTATATAGAATTCCGAAAATTGCTAAAGAAGAGGGATTTAAGAGTGTTATAATGGGTGTTTGGAATGTTAATAGTAATGTTGAATTACAAAATGCTAAAAATCAAGCAATTTATGTTTCTGCTTATAGTATTGGAAATGAGGGACTTTATGGAAGATATACCCTTAGTGATTTAAATAATGCTTATGATTTTTTATCTGTGACTGGAAAGCCGATAACTACAACTGAAGAAAGAAATGATTATTTAATTGATGCCAATGTTCTAAATTTCGGAGATTTTTTACTTCCAAATATTCATCCTTATTGGGACGGAGTTGTTAGTGCTGGAGACGGAGCAAATCATGTTAAAGATGAATATATGAAAATTAAAGCACTTACTAATAAATCTATTTTGATTAAAGAAACAGGATATCCAACTTCTGGAGATTTTAGAGTTAGTGAAACTTTGCAAAAAAGTTTTTATGCAAAACTTGCAACTAAGAAGAAAGTTAAGTTTTCTTATTTCGAGGCATTTGATCAGCCATGGAAAGATAATTTAGCTGTAGAACCCCACTGGGGATTATTTAAAAGTGATAGAACTCCTAAGAAGGTTGTAAGCTTGTTTAATTGATTATTTAATGCTAAATAAAATATATAAAAACTTATAAACAAAATTTTTATCCAATTTTTATGAGTGAATCATATAAAGAATTTTTTGGAATATACTCTGAAGAAATGCCAAAATTGATTTCAGAGGGTTTTAATCCTATTTCTGTATCAGATGTTATGGTTAATAGGATTAATTCTAGATATTCTGAAGAGAAGAGTAAAAGTTATTGGCTTAATAATTATTTTGATACAATTGATGCAATAGCTTATCATCCCAATAATAAAATGAAAATTGTTTTTGATTCCCAAAATTTAAAAGATGTTAATTCAGAAAGCCAATTTCATAAAGGATCTTTAATTTTAGAAGATAGTGTTTATGAATCATTAAATGGTTTTGAATTTACCAGAAAAGAATTGGAAAATAATTTATGGAAATGGTTTAATGCTAAACAGATAAAATCAAATCCTATTTGGAAAACTTTAGCTAGAGATCAAAATTTATTAGAGGAGTATTCTGAATATATTCTTTCAGAGGGAAAAATAAAATTTGGAACTAATTATGATCATGCAATGGCAATTTACTTCACTTTTCCAGAAAAAATACCTACGATGAGGGCATTAAATATTTGGGGGATGGGTTTGGGCTCTTGTGTTTTTGGAAGTCATGTTCTGAATTCTGGATTTAGCAGAGTTGTAGGAACTATTGAAAAATTTAGAAAACTTTAAATATGTGATTACACATAAATAAGTATGGTAAATATGACATTAGCAATTCCCGATGAATTGGCTAAAAGGATGAAAACCTTCTCAGAAATACGCTGGAGCGAGATAGCTAGGCAAGCATTTGAAAAAAGAGTTAATGATTTAGAAATAATGAACAATATTGCTTCGAAAAGCAAACTTACTCAAAAAGATGTAGATGAAATAAGCAAAAGAATAAAAAGATCTTCAGCTAGTAAATTAAATGGATATCGTAGTTGATACGAATATTATTATTTCTGCATTATTAAAAGATAGCAAAATTAGAGAGATAATTGTTAGTTCTAAAGATAAATTACTTGTTCCTGAAATTACCTTTCAAGAAATTGAAGATCATAGAAATGAATTAATAGAAAAATCTGGATTGTCTGATAAAGATTTTAGTATATTAATACTAAAACTCAAAGAGTATTTAACAATTGTTCCTAATGCAAAATTAGTAGTATATTGGAAAGAGGCTGAGTCAATTATTGGAAATATAGACAAAGATGATATTTTGATTATTTCTGCTTCTTTATCTAATAATTGTTGTCCTATTTGGAGTAATGATAAACATTTTTTAAAGCAAATCAAAATTAAAATTTATACTAATGAAGAGATGATTAAAAGGATAAGTGAAGAGATTAATAGATAATTTCCTATTTTACTATGGCTTTGATACGACGTATTCCAGCTGCTACGCTTTCTTCTTTGATTATTTTAAAATGGCCGATTTCTTTTGTGTTTTCTACATGTGGACCCGTGCAGATTTCTTTGCTGAAAAAACCCTTTTTATCTTTTTTATCAATAATTGTGTAAACTGAAACAACATCTGGATATTTTAATCCAAACTCTGATTGAGCTCCTGATTCTAGAGCTTTTTTTAAATTCATTTCTTCTCTTACAACAACAAGAGATTCATTAATTTTTTTATTAATTAAATCTTCTATTTTTTTAACTTCTTCTTCAGTTAGCTTTCTAGAGAAATTAAAATCAAATCTTAGCCTTTCAGGAGTTATGTTTGAGCCTTTTTGTTTTACTTCTTTTCCAAGAATAATTCTTAAAGCTTCATTAAGTAAATGAGTTGCAGTGTGCAACTTTCTTGTTTGTTCGCTGTGATCTGCTAATCCAGATTTGAATGTCCCGCTACTAGAAGTTCTGGATAATTCTTGATGTTTCTTTAATTCTAATTCAAATTCTTTTATATCAATTGAAATATTTTCTTCTTTTGCTAATTCTTGAGTCATTTCAATTGGAAAACCATAACTTTGGAATAACAAGAAAGCATCTTTTCCAGACAGTTTTTTATTTTTTAGCTTATGGAAATTTTTTAATCCAAGATCAATAGTTTTTGAGAATCTTTCTTCTTCTAAATTTAATTCATCTATTATAAATTGTTTATTTTGTTTTAATTCAGAATAATCTGGGTAAATTGGCAAAACACTTTCTGCTACCTTTCCTGTAAAACTATCTTTTATTCCTAAAAGTCTTCCATATCTTATTGCTCTTCTAATTAATCGTCTTAAAACATAACCTTGCCCAACATTAGTTGGCTTTATTCCTCTTGCGTCTCCTAGAATAAAAGTTGCAGCTCTTATATGGTCTGCAATTATTCTCATAGATTTTTTATTTTCTTCTTTTTCATATTTTTTATTTGATATTTTTTCAATTGCATTTATAATTGGCTTGAATATACTAGTTTCATAAACATCATCTAATCCATTTAATACTAATAAGGTTCTTTCAACTCCTCCTCCAAAATCAACGTTTTTTTGAGAGGCTTTAATGTAAACAGCTTTGTTATTTTCAATGAAATTAAAAATTTGTTTATTGTTTTTAAATAATTCAACATTAATTAATCCTGCTTTTATAGCTGATTCAAGCCTTTCCTTTTTATGATCAAAATAAATTATTGAGTTTGGATTAATATTATAATGTTTTGTTAATTTTTTAAAATATTCAGGATTTTCTTTATCAGGATTATTATTTAATGTAAATACCTCAAAATCATATGGTTTAATCTTTTCTAGAGTTTCTTTTTTGTCTGCATTTGTTACAACTATTATTTTTTTATTTGTATTCTTTAAATATTCAGCTAATTCTTTATTTAATCCTTTTTCTTTATCTATTAAACAATTTATAGCATCAACTAATATTATTTCAATTTTTGTTTTATTGTATTCCATTAAAACATCATTACCTATTTCTACCCAATTTTTATCTTTAGGGTTGAAATTTTTTGGAGCTGGAGATTTTCCTGTCCAGAAAAATTGCTCTGTATCTGGGCCGCAAGGGCCAAACTCTCCTGCAGGCCCCCACCAATTATCTTCTTTTTCTAAATAAGCAATTCTATCTTCTTTAATTCCAAGTGACTTCCAGATTTTTGCAGATTCATCATCTTTAGGAGCATCTTTGTCCCCTTTAAAGACTGAGACTGCATATTTTTCTAGAGGAATACCTAAAACCTTAGTATGGAATTCAAATGTAAATTTAATTGCATCTTCTTTCCAATAATCTCCTAAACTCCAATTACCAAGCATTTCAAAAAAGGTATTATGTGTTGAATCTCCAACTTCATCAATATCTTGAGTTCTGATGCATTTTTGTACATTTACAATTCTTTTTCCTAGTGGATGTTTTTGTCCAAGCAAGAATGGAACAAGCGGATGCATTCCAGCTGTTGTAAATAAAACAGTAGGATCATTTTCAGGAATTAGAGATGAACTAGGAATAATAGCATGTTTTTTAGATTTATAAAAATCTAAATACAACTTAATAAGTTCTTGGCGTGTTTTAACTTGTTTCATTAAATTCTTAGGGAGAGGGTGTTTAAAAGTTTTGTTAGAGGAAGTTTTCTTAATAGAAAAAATTTAAATACTGATTCATTTTGAAAGTTTTATAGTTTAAAATGAACAAAAATAGAAATCATGCATCTAAAATAGATAAAAAAATAGCTAGAAAAATAGCTAAGAAATTAGCTGTTGGAGCTATGAAAGTAGCTGCTGCGCCTATAGTTGGGGGCCTTTCTGCAAGATATAAATATCCTTTTTATGAAGAAGAAATTGCTAATGCCTCTTGGAAAACTCATCCTAAAACAATTTTTTCTACTTATGTATCTGCAATAACTCCAATTATATCTGGAGCAGCAATAGGGGCTTATATGGGGGGATTTCCAATTAATAATACGACTAATTATTTTGAAGGAGCAGCAATAGGGGCTTTGGTTGGTGTTATTGGAAGTATGATAAATGAATTTTCAACAGAAAGAATGGACTATGAAATTAAAGGAGATTTAGAAGATGGTTACTTTTCTAAACCTAATCTTATTGGAAAAATTATTGAATTAGGTTTGGATTTGGGAATTTCTGTTAAGGATTATTTTAATAATATTTATCCAGAAGTAAAGAATGAAATTTCTGAAGAAAAAAGACAAAGATTGGTAAGACTTGAAGAATTAGGAGCTAATGTTAATGATACAGCAGAATTTGCTGATAGAGAACTTTTGAGAATTTCTAATGGTAGAAGAGATGATAGAACAAATTTAGTAGATTGTTTATTAGATGGAGAATCTGATAGTGGTAATCAAAAATTAAAAATTACAAATTAATAATAATTAGTTCTTGGCGTGTTTTAACTTGTTTCATTAAATTCTTAGGGAGAGGGTGTTTAAAAAATTAATTGAAATTTTAGTTACAAGAAAATATCCCAATAACTTGAAATCATTTCTTGAGCATTGAATTTTACAAGAGAGAAGTAGTCTTCTTTATTATTTTCAGTTAATTTACTATTATCTGCTTTTCTTAAAGCATCTAGATATTCTTTTCTTGTTTTTTTATGGATAATTAGTGGGGGAAAGTTTTTGCTTAAAAGAATGTAATTTAGTATCATTCTTCCTGTTCTTCCATTTCCATCCATAAAAGGATGAATTTTCTCAAATTTATGATGAAAGATTGTAGCTAAAATTAAAGGATGTAATTTATCTTCATTCTTTTTAAACCATTTAAGTAAGAGTTCCATATCTGTTTTAACATAAGGGGCAGGAGTTGCATCGAAATTTGATCTAATTACTCTAACATCTGTTGTTCGATACCCTATCCTAGCATCAATATTTTTCATTAAGTTAGAATGGATTTCATTTATTAGTTCATGATTTATTTCATTTTTCCTGTTTAATAGAATGAAAAAAACTTTTTCAGAATTTTGCAAGTCATATATTTCTCTTAGGGTTTTATCTTTTGGAGTTAGTCCATCTTGAAGGAGATTTCTTGCTTCTTCTAAATTTATTGTGTTTCCTTCAATAGATGATGAATTAAATGAGTATTCAATAACAAAATTTTTCATTATTTCTTTTTTTGTTGTTTCATCCAATTTAGAGAATACTTTATTATAATGTAACTTACAGGCTTCTATTTCTTCAACTAAATCTGGAAGAAATTCATCTTTTTTTAATTTTAATTCCTTTATTTTTTCTAAATAATAGTTCGTTTCTAAAAAAATATTTATATGCCTATGGGCTTTTCTTATTTCATCTTTATATTGCTTTAAGTTTTCTATATTTTTCTTAACTTCTTCTATAGTACTACCTAGGTAGGCTATGTCTTTAGATAAGACTTTCTTTCCTTTTCTTTCTGAAATTCTAAGGTAATAATAGATTTTATTTCCTATTATTTTTTTGTATATGTAAACCATGATTAATTAAGAAATTTAAGGTATTTAAATCTTACCCTCTACATTTCAATTATACTATTGTAGGGGGTAAGTGGAGATGGGTGTTTAAAAAAGTTATTAGATTACTTTTTCTTTTTCCAGAAATAAAATCCTAAAGAAGCAAGTGCTATTAGAATAAAAACTACCCCAATATTTTTTGAGTTATTAGAACCAATTACATTTCCAGTTATTCCAGAAAAAGAAGAAAGAGCTAAAACTCCTGAAGCTATAGCAATGCTTGGTATAGGATTGATAATTGCAGGAAATTATGAGCATAAGCAAATAGAAAAGGCTAGGCAAGATGCAGTTCTTGAATATAAAATGCATGAACATAGTGGGTTAGAAAATAAAGTTAATAATATTTATACTCCTGCAAATTATTAAAATTATCAGTAATCTTTTAATACCCCTTATATCTAAGGTATATATGTGGAGCCTGAAATTTAAGGTTAAGAATGTTGATAGTGTTTATTCTAAATTAAGTGAGAAACATAAAGTTGTTGATTATTTTTATCCGGTTGATAGATATTTGAAGGGAAAGAAAATTTTCATACTTGGTATTCATACTGTTGAAGGAGATGATAAAGAGGTTGATAAATTCTGTAATGATTTAAAGAAAAATAAACAGGTAATTAACTTTGAAAGAAATGAAGATGTTGTTGTTATATTAATTTCTGAGGAGGAAAAATTTTATGAATTATTATATGATCCTGAACTTTATCTGCCAAGTCCTGTAATTGTTAAGGATGGGTATGAAGAGTGGAATGTTGCTGCTTGGAATAGGGAAAGACTAGAAAAACTAATGAATGAAATTTTAAAATATAAAGAAGATCTGAAAGAATTTGAACTTAAATCAATTGAGAAAACTAAACATAATGAGATATATTTTCCTAAAATTTTGCCTGAACTTCCTGAGAAACAGAAAGAGGCATTTAGACTCGCCATTGCAAATGGTTATTATACTTGGCCAAGGAAGAAAGATTTATCTGAGCTTGCTAAAATGATGAAAATTTCTACTTCAACTTATCAAGAGCATTTAAGAAAAGCAGAGGCAAAATTATTGCCCTTTTTTGCGAAGAATCTAAGATAAAGATAATAATTTATGAAGTAATCTTATCATAAACCTTTTAACGAAAATGTTTCCAAAAATACTTTTGTAAAAGTATCAAAACCACCTTTTAAAAAAAGGTTCCCAAAATATTTTATCATGAATAAACCCAGGTTGTGAAAGCTAATTTAATCATGCTTAACTTACAATTCCATAACCCAAATCAGGCAAAATATTGTATTTTTAGATTTAGAACAATTTTATATTCAAGACATTTCAAATAATATAATTGTTGTAATACCTAAGATAATTCCTAGAATCTGATAAATGTTAAGAGTTTCTTTAAAATAGAACCAGCTTACTAGTGATAAAGTTATAACATTAAATATAACAAATATCGTTGAGGCAACAGCTATGTTTTTATACCTGAAACTTTGAGCTAAGAAGTTTAAACCTATTAGATAAATTGATATTCCAATTATATAGAAAGAGTAAGCATTTGTATTAATCCATTTTTTCATTACAATATCTCCTATTGTAAGAATTATTCCTCCAATTAAAAGAAGTAATATTGGTATAGGGTTCATTAATAAATTTAGAAAACTAAGTTAAAAAGGATTATTATACTTAACTCATTTCCTGCAACTTTCTTTGAATCTCTTCTAATTCAGATTGGATAGAAGTTTCTTTTTTTATCTTTTTCTCTTTAGATTTAGTTTCTTCTCTTAATTCAATTTTTTCTTCTTTAGTTACTATTTCTTTTAGAATATTATCTTTATGGTATTCTTTTAGTTCCTCAGCTTTAGGAACTTTTGATTCAATATCTTTAACTTTTTCATGAACATCTTTTAAAAGAGCTTTCATTTTTATTTTCCAAATTAGCTCTTTTTTTCTTAGATCTTTATACTCTTCTATATTTTTTAGAGTATTTAGTAAATTCACCTGCATTTCAAGTACATTCTTTCTTGAAGAAACAGCATCTTCATATTCAATTTTAGAATAAATTGGGCTTTTATTTCCCATCTTACCTCATCTTATCAAAAATTTCTTTATCAATTTGGTCTAATCTAGCTTTAATAGTTTGAACTTCTCTTTCCCATTCATTTAATTCTTTTTCTTCCTTCATTTTAACTTCTTTAATATTTCTTAATAAAGATTCAATTTCATGAATCCTTAGTTTTATTTCATTGAAAGATGATAATGCACTTTCAAAAGTATCTAATTTTATAAATAAGGGTTCAGATTTTCTAATTCTTTCGTTAGAGATCATTGGAAGAGGTTGTCTATTAAATTCAGGCATTTCCATTGTCCTAGGTTTTTCAATTTTTTTATTAAATTGCGGTTTCATAGGCCTTGGCATAGGCATTCTCATGGACATATCTTCTTCCCTAGAATATCTTCTCATCTGATTTGGAAATGCAGGAATATATTCATTATCTTCTTTATTATCTATGACTGCATCTTTAATAGTATTTTGATTAAATTTATCTCCTATTTGGGATGAAGGAAATGATGGTAAGAAATTTTTCCTTTCGTTATTATTAGAAGGAATATTATCTTCAGGTAATTCTGGAAGTTCTGGTAAATTAGGTAATTCAGGTAGCGAAGGAATTCCCGAAGAATCATCATATTGATTTCCAATATCTGATCTGCCTTCTTTTTTCTTGTTAAAGAATCCCATTTTTCCTCTTTATTATTAGAGAGTTTTTTGACTTATAAATCTTTCCAACAT
>ORJL010701590.1_pt1 | contig 18880 bp, 19 predicted proteins | sample 1779941 | NCBI WGS metagenome assembly ORJL01 (sample SAMEA104232317, study PRJEB22302) | groundwater metagenome | biome: forest; feature: aquifer; material: groundwater | place: USA | collected 2011-08-07 | depth 5.8 m | reverse complement strand
GAGCATCCACCACTACATCACCCAGTGCCAAGGAAAGCACTGGGTAAAACAAGTGGAGCCTGTTGCGGTAGTGTCCGGAGTACAGAGCAAACTAGGCGCATTCTAACGAGACGCTCAGGGCTTTAGCCCGAGTAGTTCACGCTCTCTTCGCGACATTGACTTCTTCGCTGCACTTGGGGCAGGTGAAGATGAAGAGGTCGCCTTCGGTCTTGATGCTTGGCGAGCAGTTGGCGCACATTCCGGTGCCGCAGTACGGGCAGAAGACAACCCGCGTGTTCGCCGCCTTGCACGTCGGGCACGCGAGGGCAGATTCCTTCTTGACCTCGACGTTGACGACACCGGGTTTCTTGGCCGCCGCCCCGCCCGCGACCGACTCGAGCTCGCTAAAGAGCGTCCTGCCCTCGCCTGCGGCTTGCCCGCCGCCAGCCGTTGCCTCGAGCTCGCCGAACAGGCCAGCCGGCTTTTCCTCCGCCCCTGCCGGAGTGCCGATGATGTCCTGGAGCGTGAGTTCGGGCTTTGGCGCTTCTTGCGCTTGGGAGGTTGCAGTTGCCTGGGGCTGTTTTTGGCCTTCTTCATCGAGCTTGCGTTTTTCGCGCCTGCTTAATGGCCTTGACTGGTCCGAGAGCTGGGAGTGCGCGGCCTCAAGGGCTTGGGGCGTTTCCTCGCGTCTTGCAGCATCAGCCGGCGCCATGGCCGTGACTTTCTTCACTTCGGGCAAGGGTTCCTGCGCATTTTCCTCTTCCTGCGTTTGCGTTGCCTTGCCGCCTGCCGCAGGCTCGTCCTCCTTTCGCAGGTAGAGCCTGTGCGTGTGGCCGTGGCTTTCCTCGGGCTCGTGGCCGCCCGCCCCTTCCTGTATCAGGTCCTGGGCGAACTGCTCTTCCTCTATTTTCTCCGACTCGGCCGAAAGCTTGAACGGCGCCTGTTTCTCCGGCTCTTCTTGAGGCAATTGCTTTGCTTGGGCCGCCGGCTCTTGCTGCCGCAATTGCGCTTGGGCTGCCGGCTCTTGCCGCGTTTCCTGTTCTTGCGGTTTCCTTCTTCCAATAACTTCTTCAAAAAAGCTCTTGCGCTCCCTCCCGTAAGGAGGCCGCGGTGGCTTTGGCAGCCGGCCTAGTTTTTTCTTGGCCGTTTTTTGCTCAGCTTCAATTCCCCTTGCGATGTTGACGGCCGCCTGCGGTTTGGGCTCTTGCAGTGGCGGCGCAGGTTTGGGCTCTTGTGATGGTGGCGTTGGCCTCGCAGCTTGAATTGGGTCTGGCTCTTGGAAAGCGCGTTGCGATTCCTTGGCGTGCCGTTCTTCCGCTTGCGCCGGTTTTTCTTCTGCCGCCTGCGTTGCAGCCGGTTGTTTTTGTTCTTGAGCTGAGGGTTGTTCTCGTGGCGCTTGCCGCTCTGGCGGCCTGGGCCGGACCGCCTGTTTTTGCAGAAGCGCGCGTTCTTCAATGATGCGGGCGACGTCGGCGTCTTTCGGCACTTGCGAGAGCGGCGTGTCCATGGTCAGGCGGGTTTTTTCCCCAGTGCCTTTTGCGGCGGGTTCGATGATTCCGCGGGCGATGTTGGCGCGGACCGGCCTGTCATCAGTTAGCACGATGCGGTTCTTGCGCAGTTCCTCGAGCTTTCGCTTGATTTCCCCTTCGTCCATTTTAGCCCGGGCTCTCCGTTCCAAGAAGCTTCTCTATTGACTTTCTCCTGCGCTCGGCTTTCTCCGCCTCGCTCAAGCCGGCGTAAAGGTCTTCAAACGACACGTCCTTGACCGCCCTTCCTTTTTTCGGCAGCGTGACTTCGACTTCGATGCGCTCGAGGTTCAGCTGCGGCGCGTCGTCGAGAATGCCCGGCTCCTGGCCGGCGAACTCGGGGTGCAGGGGCAGGCCAACGGTGGTCGTTTCGCTTGGCGAAAGCACGAACCAAAGCCTAAGGCCGACGAAGGAAACGATTGCGGTTGCCGCAAACGCGAGGGGAAACGCGCCTTTTGCCGCAAGCACGCTCTCCCAGCTGGTGAGAAGCGAGTCTAGCAGCACTGCGATGACGACGATGGCTAGGCCGGCAAGCGCCCCATAGCCGAGCTTGTGCTCCTCGTCAAGCAGCCTTGAGTCCGGCGCAGCCATGCGCAGGAGCATGTACCCCACGCTTACCGAACCGACTGCCGCAATTGCGTAGTAGGCAATGGCTGCGGCGGAAGCCGCGAGTTCAGGCATAAGAGGGTAATACGCAGTGTCGCCTAAAAAGGTTATAAGTCAGGCCTGCCTTGTCTTTTTCATGGTCGACTTGGCCGCCTTGGCTGGCGAGGCGTGGCTCGTGTTTCTCCTCTCCCTCGTGCTCAGCGCGCTCGCGCTTCCCTTTGTCCTCGTCTTTTCCTTTGCCTACGACATGCTGGCCAAGCGCTATGCCCGCACGCCGCCAGTGCTTTTGATGGCAGTCACGACCTTCCTTGCAGTGCTCGCCGCAGTCATCCTCCTCGAGCTTTACCTTGGCTACACCATAGCCCAGGTTGCCGGCGCGTTTTCGCCTTAAGCAACTTCTTTTAAACACCGTTTTAGCTAAGTAAAGTGCCATGCCGCAGGCAGTCCCCACTCTAAAAAAGCCGTTCGCCATGCTGGTGTTTGCAGCCCTCGCCATCCAGCTCTTCTCGCCGTTTGCCTTTGCCCAGTCCGACCTCGGCCCGCCCGAGATTGTAACTCCGGTGCCAACGGGCCAGGCTACTGCCACTCCCATTCCTCCCGAGCCAACTGCCCAGCCAACGCCCTCGGGCGTCTCTGCCATTGCAACGCCCGTTCCCGAGCCGGTAAACATCGGCGTCTGCACAATAAGCGAGTTTTCCCTCGACGAGTGGAACCGCTTCCGGCAGGCGGTGTTCAACTTCAACGGCAAGGAAGTGACTGACAAGAGCGACGAGAAGCTGCGGACCCAGGCGCCGGGCCAGAACGTCATTGTCAACAACTACAACTTCCCGGCCGAGGACAGCGTGGCTTACGTTCCTGTTGCCGTTGTCGCCAGGCTTATGAGCCGCAATGTCGAGGACGTTGCCGGCGACTTGGGCGTGGCCGTCAACGAGAGCGTGACGATTGCGCAAGTCGCTTCGGTGACTGCAGGCGACCCCAAGGGCGCCAACTACCTCGCGCAACTGCACATGGCAGTCAAGGGAAAAAGCGCAAACAACCTCGCTCCCGGTTTTGAGTCGCTGAAAGTCACTCTTCCCAACGGCAGGAGCGTGGCGATGTCCGACCTCTACAAGCTGCAGCAAATCCGCGCTGGCGAGGGGCAGCCGAACGCGTGTTTGCTTGACAACGCCGCGCTCAAGGGCCGCCTCGAGTACACTGCGCTTTTGCGCTCTGACCTGCTCATCGGCGCCGACAGTTCGGGCAGCACGCTAAACCACTCCGCGTGCGGCGACCGCGGGTGCCAGCACATCACGACCGACAGCGTGCGCGCGGCGGTAAACAACTTTGACGGCAACTTCGTCATCCAGAGCTTCTACGAAAACGCAATCAACGAGATTGGCGGCTGGTTCGCCTGGGACTTTCTTGCCTCCGGCGTCCTCGCCATCTACTCCGCAAGCGACCTGAACCTGGCCAAGGTCAACATCAAGAGCACCGAAAAATACATTGATGATATGAACAAAATGAGTTTTGAGAAGGCGATTTCGCAGGAGCTTTTGGGCAAGGGCCTGAAGACCGAGGAGGGCAAGGCGATTAGCCGGGAACTTGCTTCAAAGCACGGTGCGTCTATTATCGGCAAGGAGCAGAACTTGGACATGCCCGAAGTCGTTAGAGCCAAGTTCAAGAACATCCTGACTGAAATCCAGGGCGACCCAACAAATCCCAACACCCCGCTTGGCCGCAGCATTGCTGCTTTTGACGCCCAACTCGCCCAGTTGGACACCGGCATTGCCGCTGCAAACAACCCGAAGTTGCGGGAAATAATGTTGGTACAGAAAAAAGACATTCTTGACCAAAAAGAGGGCCTGCTTGCCGCAGATGCCGCTTTCCAGAAATATAGGGGCGATCTAGTTCCCGGCGGAGCCGACGGGACGCTCAATGTAGATGCGTCTTACAGTAACCTCTACCAGAAATTCAGGAACATTCCAAAGCGCGAGGAGCAAGTGAACTTCCTTGCAGATCTAACCGTTATTGACGCTGAAGACGCTCGCCTGGCAATTTATCGCGGCCAGCTTGACGGAACGCAATTGCGTACGGCTAACTGGAACAGCGAGGCTGCCAAGGCCGAGAGGTTTGCCAACTTCGGCGCTCGCCGCGCGTGGCAGAATGTCCTCATCGGCCTGACTTGGCTCGGCCCCGGCAGGCTTGGCCTTGAGTTGGCGGGCCAGATTGTGATGACTTCGGCAACCAAGCCCGACGCCATCCGAGGCGATTACCTGCTCGTCTACATCAACAACGGCGACTTTCTCAACACATTCCGCCACAGCACCGACTTTTTCGGAGTCGGCCGGTTCCTCGAGACGCTTAGCGAAGTCACTCCATTCACCGCCCCCTACAAGGCTTTTGTCACAAGCCCGATGTACGCCTTCCAGACCATGGGCGCCTCAACGCAGGAAACCGCGTCAATCACTTCGATGACTCAAGTGGACGGCGGCTGGCAGGTGCTCACGCAGTGGAAGGGCGATTCCGACCTCACTCTAGTCGAGGACGTGCGCGACGGAAAGACGTGGACGAGCACTGGCTTCAAGACAAACTACCTGCGCTTCAGTGCGGCACTCCAGCGAAAGCCGGCGCTTCGCCAATACCACAACATCCTGCTCAGCATCGGTCCCATCCTCAGCTGGACTGTGCTCAGGGTGGGCAACATGCCGCAGGGCCTGCTGACCCTCGTGCAACTGCAGCTCCTCGAGTTCTACCTCGACAACATTGTAGACCCAAACACTTTCAGTCCAGACGAGGTCTGCTCGCAGGAAAAGCTAGACCATTATCTCGTGATGTACAAGTGGATGGTTGCGCTCAGCAACGTCGAACAGGTTGCGCTTTACTCCGACATCGGAATGTTTGCCGGCCGGGCGTTGACTGCAATGATAGACGCGCGCGACTGGAAAACGATTTCCAAAGGAAGCAAGTTTGTTTCAAAGGCGCTCGGCGCTTACCGCAAAGTGCAGGTGGCCGACCCAATCGAGTGGGCAAAGGCTTCCTACGGCCATTTGGCCCTCGAGTACTCGCTTAGCTGCAAGGACCCGAGCTACAAGGTGGTTGCCTACCAGCGCATTCCCGAAGCAAGCGCTCGGTCAAACGTCGTTACCCAAATCAAGAAGAAAGTGTCCGACCCGCTGGGGATTGAGAAGATTGTAGGCGGGCTCAATGTGGGCAACGCGTTTGCGGGCATTGGCAAGACCGCGAGCCAGTCGGAACTCAAGGAAATACTCAACCTCAAGTCGCTGCAGAAGAACCAGAACGGGCTTTTGACTCCGGCTGACATCAGTTATGTTCACCTTGACCCGCAGGGCGCTGAGATGCAGTGGTGGGGAGTTTTCGAGAGCCAGTGCTTCAGAAACTGCATGCAGCAATCCGACGGGACTTTCGCCTGTTGCGATGGTGCTGGCTGTTATCTGGAAAAGAACGGCACGCGCATTGACCTGGCCGACAGGCAGCGCGCCCTCATGACTGACTTCCTGCCGTCCCTTGGCATGGTGGTGCCAAACAAGATTATTTCAGCGCCCCTAAACTGTGATTCCAAGTCAGCTGTGATGGAAGCGCGCAGCGACGCGACTCTCAATGTCATCGACGGCGCCTGCCCGGCAGCAGACTGCGCAATCAAGTCGCTCACCCGCGTGAGCGGCAAGAACGTGGGCAGCGACCTTAGCGAAACTCTCGGGCCCGTGCAAGTCATCTACACCACGCAGGGCGTCGCCTCGCTTTACAATGGGGAATACCGCTTCATGCGCACCAAGGGCGTCAAGATTGAGGAAAAGAGCACTATCCTGAAGGTGCCAAACCCCTTCTCCACCCGCACTGAAGTGGACTTGAACAAGAAGAAGGCCGAGAGCTCGACTCTGCACAAGGAAACGAGCCTGGCGGGCACCGAAGAGCGCTACCGCACTGTGCAAATCATGGGCGACGGCAGTGTCAAGAGCGACAGCGAGATGGGCGAGCTGCTCACCATCCAGATGCAGAATGGCGTGATTCACTTTGACCGCGCAACCCGCAAGCTCTACGTGCTTCTCAAGGTTTTGGCAATGGCGCCCGGCCGCGACATCACCGGCATTTCAGCCTCGCCGGCAACTGTCGCCGGCCCCAAGGCCGACCTCAACAAGCTGGCTTCTGACCTGCAGTCACTCAAGGCCGCCCTTGCGTCCGGAAGCCAGCTGACTGCAGCGCAGCTCGAGCTCCTCAAGTCGATTCTCGAGAAGGGCTCGCCGACCGGCCAGCTTCTCAACAAGGAAGAGCGCGACAAGCTCGCGGCCATCCTCGACAAGCAGGGCAAGGGCATGCCCCTTAGCTCTGCAGAATCAGACTTGCTCAAGCGCGCGCAGGCAGAGCAAAAATTCCCTGGCGTCATCGTGATTGCACCTCCCCAAATCCAGCAAGTCGAGTCCGCCCTCAAGGGCCAAGGAACCGACCCTGTTGCAGTCAAGCAAATTACCGACAAGCTGTCTTCAGGCACTCCGCTCTCGAACGGCGAGAAGAACGCGGCGGCAAACGCCATTGACAAGCTACAGCAGGACGGCAAAATGTCCGCAAAGGAAGCAACCGAACTCAAGACCGACCTTCAAAGCGCAGTGTCTCCCTCAAGCCGCGCGAACGAGATTGCAAACGCCGCCGCAAACAACCAGATGACTGTAGAGCAGCGAAAGCTTGCCGAGCGCATTGCCCAACTTGAGGCAGAGGCAGCTGCAGCGCGCGCCAAGTCGGCGGCCGACTCGCCAACCCCCGCAATCAAGCTTGGCGGCGTGCAATCCAAGGTGGGTGCCGAGCAGAGCGCACAGGACCTAAACCGCGCGCTCGAGAAGGTCGGCGGCTTTACCGACATTTCAACCGAGAAGACTGCCCTCCAGTTCGGCACGAACGACAAGGGCGAGTCGGTCCTGCGCGTTGGCGACAAGGCAACCGGCGCTTCCCAGGAGCTTAAAATCACGGGCACTCCAACGCGCGACGGCAATTCAATTGTCATCCCGACTGACAAGGGGCCGGTGAAAATTGACATTAACGTGAACAAGGACAACGGCGCGCCCGTTGTCAACATCAACGGCGCTGGCTTGCGCGAATCCTCGCCGCTCATCATTGCGCAGGGCCCCGGCGGTCTTCTCTTCTTCGACCCCAAGACGGGCACGTGGCAAGTGCGCAACGGCGCTGCAATCGGCGCCGACGGGGCTTTTGGCACCAACGGCGTGAGCTACTACGGCGGTCCAGACGGCACGCGCGGCCTGCCGCAACAAGGCGCCTTCAGCTACAACCAAATACTCGGCTCGGCCGGCGGCGCCAACCCGCTGCTCGCGCTCCCCAGCTGGCCGGAACAGCAGCCCTGGGCGGCACTCATGCTCGCGCTCATTCTTCTTGGCGTTGCGGCAATCCGGTTTCGGCGCGATTAATACGCAAGCTGGAGAATGCGGTGAAGTCAGTAGAACCTAGTTAGACTATGTTGGCTTTCTGCCTTTTGACTGATCAAGTCGCGAATTCCAGTCTTTTTCCTGCAGTCAGCCTGAGCTTGGAATTGATTTCCCGAACCGCCTTGGCAAGCCGTAGCGCGGCTTGTGCCGCGCTGCTCCTGTAGCGCCGTGCAACAGGGCCTTGGGCGGCCGAGCGCTGGACCTTGCCGTGCGCTCTTCTAGCGCGCTCAACCGAATCCCGCAGTGCCGCCAGCTCGTTCGGCTTTAGCGTCCTTCCCTGGCGTGCTAGTGCTGTTGCAAGGGCGCTTGCCGCGTCAAAAGACGCGGCGTGAATGGTGTTTGCCGCGTTGAATAGCGGCAGGTGGCTCGGGGCAGCCGGTTCATAGGCTCTTGGAGCGCGGATGGCTGGTTCGGCTTCGCCCGTTTCAGGCTCCTCGCCTTCAAGGGCCGGTTTCTCGCCTTTTTCCAGGTGCTTGGCGTATTTTTCCTGCGCGTGCTTGCGGGCTTCAGTGGCGGTCTGAAACGCATAGGCCATGTTTTCCTTGTCTCCGGCTTCGTCAATCTCGATTGGATTTGACGCGTAATCAATTAGGCGCTGGATTTTCTCCCCGTTTCTTTGAGCCTGGGTTTTCCTGTTCTCCGTTCCGGCTATGCTTGCCGCAGTGTTTAGGGCGGATGTAAGCTCGTAGAGGAGGGGAAACGCGCCATTGTGGGCCAAAATCTTCTGGCGCATTGCAAGCATTTTATCGTTCGTCATTTGCCACTCGCGCAAAGTGTTTCCCAACTCGTTTGCCGCGGCCTCGGTTTCCTGCGGGCTGCCGTCGTACTTGAGCTTTTCAAAGTCAGTGCGTTTTTGGGCGAATTGCTGCTCAAGCTCAGTTACCCGCTCTGATGCGTTTGAGAAGTTTTCGTGGGCCTTGATTGCCTCGTTGAGGCCGCGCTCAAGTTCCGGATGGTTTTCGTTAAAGTACGCCTCGGCGTGCCTTCGCGCCCAGTTTACCGGAGCGTCCCACCGGGTGAGCGTCCCGAACCTGTGGGCAAACCTGACGGAGAAAGGAAGGCCGATTTGCTGTTCGGGCATGGCGCCCCGCGCTTCTACCATAAGGCCACTCTATAGCCGCGCCGGCTTAAATTGCTTTCCTCGGGGGGTGAAACTATTCTTCAGTCCAAGCGGTAAGCGCCACTAAGCTTAGCTCTAGTCAAAATTATCCCGATAATAATCAGGTTTAACGTACTTGCTTGCAATATTGAAATAGTGTTCAATTAATGGCGGCACATGGTGGCTACTTATTTCTTCTGGAGAACGTCCGGCTTTTTGTAATTCTCTAATCGTTCTAACTGCCTCTTTAGAATCCATTTTCCATTCGGGGTGCCCACTCTGCCCTCTAGACTGCGGTGGTTCTCTCTTAGGGATAACTGTTGGAACGAGTGTCAGCTCGCTTTTTTTACCGCTTCTTCGTTCAAGCGGGGAATAGAACTTATCCGTAAGTAGATCCTTCGTATCTACTATGGGCGCAAAAATACGACCAAGTCCCTTTTTCGTAGGCGGTGTTTGCATCACCCTCCGGCCCCAACCCAAGTCACTCGCATATCTAACCAGCTCTACGAGTTTCATATCTAGGTACCAATCGGCGTGTCTTATGGCTTCCACGATTTTGCCATGCCATCGTTCGCGATACAATCGTTTAAGTTCCGTTACTGCTTCCTGTCGGCTTATTTGGCGTTCCATTGAAGTAACTGGTTAAGTGTGGTTTTTAAGGCTTTCTCAAGCGTTAGTCTGCAATCTGGTTCGGCTAAAAGCCCCGAATCGTTTTTTGACGAGGATGTTCAAAGGTGCGCAACTCGCCTTCTTCCCTTAAACCCGCAGACGGTTAATCCTGCGATATCCGAAAACAGACTCGAAGCCGGATTTTGGGCTGACTCTCTACAGGGCAATTAATAAAAGGCGGCGCGGGAACAATTCTTCGAGTAAAATGGTCGAAGCTCGTGGTGGATTCGCTTCTGCCCGTGGAATGGGCGGGTTTTTCACAAAGTCCATCATAGGCAACGCCATTGCCATGGGCTGGCGGCGCAAGATTGTCGAGCCGTACGCCAACTTTTTCGAGCGCTTGGGCGGGGCCTTCCTTGGCACTGCAGGCAAGTGGGACGCCGGCGAGATAGTGAGGATTGGCAACAGGGACTACGTTTTCCACGTAAGCCAAGCCGCAGTCAAGGCGGCAGCGCGCGGTGAGCAGTACCTGAGCAGCCATGAGCCAATGCCCGTAGGCACCACGCCCTATGTGGATAAGGACGGCAGGCCTATTTTGGATAAGGCAGGCAAGGTACAACCCAGGATGTCTTTGGTGCTGGCCAACCGGCCAAACCTCTTCCAGTGGCTGTGGTGGGGCGCGACTGGCAACCGGCAGGTGGCAACGCTGCCAGTGCCTGGCGGAACGCCGCAGCAAGTGCCTTACGGCCAGCTGGCACAGCGTGGGCTAAACTGGCCCGGCAAGCTGACGCCGCGGGAATTCAGCGGGCTTGACCCCATGAAGAAGAAGGGCTTTTTCGGCTGGGTTAGAGGCTGGCGGGATTACCTTCAAGACTGGCGGCAGTGGAATTACAGCCCCTCTTACTCGATGCCAGAAGCTCTTGGCGGCCTCTATGTCGACGGCATTGGCCCAACGCGGGGCATGAGCAAGGAAGAGGCGAACAACGTGTGCCAAAAGTGGCTTACTGACATCGGCCAGACGGCCTCGCTACAGCTTTACAAGGAAATGATAATCAAGCGCTTCAGGTCAAACGGCCTCAACGGCGTGACCGGAGAGATTTTGCGCGAGGCCCTAATGATGTACACCAAGTACGACGATGGTTTTGAGGGCGGTAAGGGCGAGTGGGAAGGCCTGGGCAATTTCGCCGAGCCCTGGGTCAAGGGCACGGGTAAGCAACTGGCGAGCTTCAGGGGCCGCATCAAGGACGGCAAGACCGTTGTCGAAGGCTGGCCGCAGTTGGGCGAAGCAGAGGGAACGCAGGAGGACATCGGGGCGAAATTCAGCAAATGGAAGCTGCTGCAGGAGCGCATGAAGAAGGAAAACCGGGAAATGAGCGAGAAAATTGCCGAAGAACTGGCCGGCCTGAGGGAGCTTGGCAAGAGCAAGAAGTACTTGGAAGAGCGGCAGGCGTATCTGGAGAAGCACTATACCGAGAAATTGAGGGAAAAACTCGCGGCGTCCAAGGAAGGCTATGATGCCAAAGAGATTGACAGCGCGTTTAAGAGGACGCTGTACGAGGATTTCAAAAACCTGCGGGGCGGGATGGGAAACCCGAGCATTCACGTCCTCGAGGAGCTGAATCCCGTGCAGATTATCCGGCTCTACAACTACTTGTACATCAAGTCTACTCTTGCAAGCACGTTCTTTGGCCAGCAGTCAAGGCGCGAGTATGACGTGCAGGAGTTCCAAGACCAAACTATTTTCGACACTTACACTGGCGGCACGAAAAACAAGTGGGGAGAGTCGGAGTCAGAGCAGTTCGGCCTTCCGGGCTCCGGCACCCTAGACACCCACGAAACGCCAATTAAGTACCGTTCGCAAAGCCAGATTTTCAAAAACCACGCTGGAATCGCCGGTTTTGGCTGGCAGAATGCCGGAGTCGAGCTCGGCGGCGGCTTTAACCAGGAGTTCGGGTTTGACCGCAATTTTTGGCCGACCATAGCGCCGATTTACCTTTCCAAGGCCAGGCGCGGCCTGGCGCTCTTCAATGAACGCACTGGCCAGGTATTCGACTGGGCGCTGCGCGAAAAGAGGGACCTCAAGTACGTGGTTGGCAAGTACCGCCAGACGATAAAGGCCGCATTATACAAGGGCATGCGCAACGGCGACCTTGACCACTACGACGACATCGTCTTTGACGCTGCCAACAAGCTCGGCGTCCCCGGCCACGCGATGCACATGCAGCTGAACATGCACAACTACGCGGAGCAGAACGAGGGCTACAAGTGGGACGCCCTGCGGCGCACGATGTACGTGCTTCCGCCCGCGCTCAACCTTTCGCTGCCGCAGTACGCAATCGAGGGCTATCCTGGCGTCGGGGCGTATTACGTGAGAAAGAGGCTGGAGAAGCGCTACTTCCTCCTGCAGGACGCCCTTGCGCTAAAGCTGGCGTACAAGCGCGCGAAGGACAAGGACGAGAAGCAGGGCCTCTACAACTCGCTTTTGGAGCTCATGAGGGCCGACTTGGAAACAACCGAGAAGGACGATAGGGAATACTTAAAGACGCTTTCAGGCCCGTCCCGCGAAAAGCTCGAATTGATGTTCAGCCGCCACTGGCTTTCGAAGGCCGAAACGGGCATAAAGCCGGAAACGATGACGCTGCAGCTGATGACCTTCTTCGACAAGTATCCGGACGCGCAGATATTGTTCACGCAACCGTCGCATCACTTGGATCTGCAGCCCATTCCCATACCGACCGCCGCCCAAAGGACGGCGTCGCTGCCCCTTAACTGAATGGTGAAAACAAATGACTAAAATGGCTGACACGCTTTTGGAACTAGGCAAGGAGCTCGGGCCCCAGCTTATTGAAAAGGTAGCCGGGAAGTTACAGGCGAACCTGCGGGGCCACTTGGGGGACCGGACTCCAGACCTTGAAACGATAAAGGAGGAGCACGCCGCGGAGATTGCGCAGTTCGCGATGCTCCAGGATGCAGCAGAGAAGTTCTCCAAAACCGAAAGCCATTACGGCTATAGGGCAATTGGCTTTGGTGAACCGGCCGAGGACATGGCAAACCTGCTCGCCGAAATCAAGGTTCGCGAGTTGGGGGGCACAGCGATGGTGGACGAAGAGGAAGAAGCGAGGATTAAGGATTTCTTCCTTTACCGGGTCCACGGCATAATGATGGAACGCCAGCCGACGGACAACGTTCGCGCAACCGTGTTCTTTGTAAAGAGGCTCAGGGGCTTGGTGAAGAACAAAAGCCTGGCGGAAATCATCAAGTTTGACGGAAGATACCACGAGCGGGCAGCATACGTGCTAAAGAACCTGGTGCAGGCTCCCGGCGCTTTCGAGTTGGCGCAAGCCCGCCGGATGCTCGAAGGCAAGATTAAGCATTCTGCACTGCCTACGGACATGAAGAAAGACTTGTCCTGGTACGGGGAGATGGGCCGGGACGGTCGCGTAAAGCACGCGGGTTCCGGCTTCAACCTCGGGGCAAACACGCTGGATGCAGTAAACCAGACGATGCTGACTTACGCCCGCGAAACTGCCGCTCACATCGGAATGCACGCTCATCACTGAAGGGGACGAAAATGCAATCAGCTCTAGAAAAACTTAAGAAGGCCGGACGCCAAAGAACTTCCATGCGCAACCGCACCAGGCCCGGCTTTCGGCCGGCAGGGAAAGGGCATTTTCCGGTTTTGCCCCGGGACACGACCACGATTCCACGCATCGACGCTGCCAAGGCACTTTTGGAGCTTGCCGAATCAGTTGAAGGCGGCACCAGGATGGTAGAGATAACGGCACCCGGGCGCCTCTTCGTGTCTCCAGTCTGGGACTACCGCAACTATAATCAAATGAATCTCTTCAAGGCCGAGTTCGTGGCCGCCCTCGCGCGTGCTCACCGGACGTTCGTCAAGGAGCACCCGCAGCCAGCAGGATGGCTCGGGTTAGTCGGGGTAAAGAAGCCCACTCCCACCATAACCGAATTGGACGTCCTGCAGAGTCTGGGCGAAAACGTAAACTTGCAGGAAGTGCACCAGGATCCCCAACTGGGAAAAAAGACGATAGTGTTCAGTTTTCCCACATCCGCAGAGCTTCTGGACACGGTTCCTGACGGAAAGGCAAAAACGCTCGCAAGATACATCCAGGCCGAACTCAAGCGGTCGGCAGAAAAGCTCGCCCGCAGCAACGAACTTGAAAAACGGGCATCTAGAAATTAGCCAAAGCCTCTGAAGAGGATTGAACTCGCAGCCAATAACCCCAAGAGCTTCTGGCGAGGATTGAACCCGCGGCAAGTAACCCTAAGAGCCTCGAAAGGGAATCGAACCCTCAACCTCGTGCTTACCATGCACGCGCTCTGCCATTGAGCTACCGAGGCGCAAGTTAAAACCCCCCGCAATCACGAGGGTTTAACTACATATTGGCTGCAAAAGACTATAAACGGTGTTCTAATGGGCAAGTTCCCTATTGCCGACAAGGCAATATTCAAGGTCCGCATCTGCAAGCGCTGCAAGGCACGCAATTCCTTAGGTGCCGTCCGGTGCCGCAAGTGCGACTACCCCCACCTGCGCCCCAAGAAGGCGCGCAAGAAAGAGACTAAGTAGGCTTCCAGTAGTCTTTGCAGCAATACTTAAACTGCCCAGCGTCCTCCATATTCACTTGCAGGAGTGGCCGAGTCTGGTCAAAGGCGCGGGACTTAAGATCCCGTCCCCCAGGGGTTCGGGCGTTCAAATCGCCCCTCCTGCACTAAACGGATTTAAAGCGTAGTCCGGCTTAATCTAGTCATGGACGTTTGGTTTTCTGATGGCGCCTGGAGGGTCGAGAAGGAGCCCACCGGGCTAGACCTGTTCGTCAAAGAGTTTCTCGGAGTCCTGCGAAAACACGGGTTTGGCTACGCAGTCGTTTCTGGTTATGTCGCAATCCTGCTCGGCCGCAGCCGCCATTCGGAGGACGTGGACCTATTTCTTGACCGCATGGCGTTCGGGAAGTTCAGCGGGTTTTGGGACGACTTGCAGCGGGGTTTCGAGTGCATCAACACCCCAGACCCGAAAGAGGCGTATCACGACTACCTCCTTAACGGTACGGCACTGAGATTCTCGCGCAAGGGCGAGCCAATCCCTAACATGGAAGTCAAGTTTGCGAGAAATGAATTGGAGCAATGGTCTCTCAAAAATTCGCGGCCTTGCTTCCTCAACGGCGAGGAAATACGGATTGCGCCGTTGGAACTCCAGATCCCATTCAAGCTCTACCTCGGCAGCGAGAAAGACATAGAGGACGCGCGGCACTTGTGGCTGTTGTGCAAAGAGCATTTAAACAATGCCGCTCTAAGCCTGTTCGTGGAGAAACTAGGGCAACGAAAGAACGCTGAGAAGTGGCTGAAATGAAGCTGCCTAAAATTGATTTGAAGGAGCTTGACGAACTCAAGCGCCAGAACGCCCAGGAAAGAATGCGGTTCATCGAATACTACGCTGCTTTTCTCAAGAAAAAAGCCAAGGTTCACGAAGAAAGAAAACTAGCCCGCGCAACAGCTTAGCCGGAAGGCCCAATTCCGTGCGCGTCAAACGCGGCTTCTACCGCCCCCCTCCGGCACCTCTTATCTAGGCATTCACCGAAATAATTTTGTGAAAGCGGATAAACGCCTTCGTAAGGACGCTGAAGCAGGAGAAAAACGCATCAAGGTGGCTGAAATGAAGCCAAAAAGAAAACTGCCCAAAATTGACTTGAAGGAACTCGCGCGAGACAAGCGCCAAAACAAAAAAGAGCGCCTGAAGTTCCTCGAATACTACGCCAAGCGGATAAGGGAAGGCACGGCCTGACCCAATCTCTTGCGCCTCCCATCACAAGCGCTTTATCTTGCGGCCGAGTTACCAATTCGATGCTAGAGTTTGCGGCCATTGCCTTTGCCCTTGGGGTCAAGCACAGTTTCGACGCCGACCACCTCGTGGCAGTCTCCAACCTGCTTGCACGCTCAAAGTCCGTTTTCCATTCGGCGAAAAACGCGGTTTACTGGGCCTGCGGGCACATGCTAACCGCCTCTGCAATCACCCTGCTGCTGTTAGCCTTCCGTGACACTCTCCTGCCAATAGTTCTCGACAAGTTCGAGATTGCAGTTGCCGCGATGCTCATTTTCCTCGGCCTTGCCAGCATAAGCCAGGCCCTCTCGCTTCACTCGCACCGCCACGGCCATGGTGGCGCCAGCCACGAGCACTACCACTTCCACCTTGGCGCCAACGCCAGCCACGGCCACGAAAGCAGCGACCACGAGCACGGCCACATGCTCGGCATCGGCATCGTGCATGGCTTGGCAAGCAACGGCGAGCTGCTTTTGCTTCTGACCGTCTCGCTCGGCCTGGCAACTGCGGCTGAAATGGTCGCCGGCGTCGCCATTTTCTCCATCGGCGTCGCACTCGGCATGGTCGCCTTCAGCGCGCTCTTCACCCTGCCGCTGGTGAAGGCCAAAAGCGCGCAGTTCTTGCGTGCAATTAACTTTCTTGTCGGCATGGTCAGCGTCGCCTACGGGGTTTCCATGGTGGTTACATGAAAATCAGGAAGGGCCGCTACCGCCACTACAAGGGAAAAGAGTACGAGGTCGTCGGCATGGCGCGCCACAGCGAGACTCTAGAGGAAATGGTCGTCTACCGGCCGCTCTACGGCAGGAAGATGTGGGTGCGGCCGGCGAAAATGTTTGGAGAAAAGGTGCTTGTCAATGGCAAGAAAGTCCGGCGGTTTGCTTTCGTCGGAGTTAAATAATTCCGCTGCCAAACTGATTGCGTGACAATTCCCTCGCTAAAGCTCAACAACGGCGTAACCATCCCCTCGCTCGGCATCGGCACTTGGAAGCTTGCCGACGGTGCGGAAGCGTTCAACGCAGTCAAGTGGGCACTTGAGCTTGGCTACCGCCACATCGACACTGCGGCAATCTACGGCAATGAAAAAAGCGTTGGCAAAGCGATTGCAGCAAGCGGCGTTAAGCGGGAAGACATTTTCGTCACAACAAAACTCTGGAACGACGACCAGCAAAGCGCGAGGCGGGCTTTTGACTCCAGCCTCAAGCGCCTGGGCCTTGACTACGTTGACCTCTACCTCATCCACTGGCCCCAGCCGCAGACGCACTTTGGCGCGTGGAAGGAGCTTGAGAAAATCTACGCTGACGGCAAGTGCAGGGCAATTGGCGTGAGCAACTTCAGCATCCAGCACTTGCAAGAGTTGCTGCCCGAATGCGGCGTCGCCCCTGCAGTCAACCAGGTGGAGTTTTCGCCCTTCCTCTACCAAAAAGAGCTGCTTGAATTCTGCCGAGGCAAGAGGATGGTGCTCGAGGCCTACAGCCCGCTTACCCGCGGCAGGCGCCTTGACGACGGCCGCGTCGAGGCAATTGCGCAAAAGCACGCAAAGTCAAGCGCGCAGGTGCTATTGCGGTGGTCGCTTCAGCACGGCAATGTCGTCATCCCCAAGTCCAGCCACAAGGAAAGGCTTGCGCAAAACATGGCCGTGTTTGACTTTGAGCTCCCAGCCTCCGAAATGGCTGGCCTCGACGGCCTTGACGAGGGCTACCGCATAGTGCCGGGGCCATAGGCCGCTTGCCCAGCGCCGCTTGCCTTTTGGCCGCGTTCCAAAACGCTTTAATGCAACCGCCGGCAAAGGGTTCTCATGCGCATTGCCTTCGCAGTTGCCCTGCTCTTTCTTTTGTCCATAGTGAGCGCGCAGTCTTACTTGAATGCGGTTGCAAACTCGATTGTTGTTGTGAATGGCGATTGCTCTGCTGACAGGCAGGACACAAAAAAGTGCACCGAGGGATTTTCTGGCGCCGCACCGGCCCAGATAGACACCCACCTTCCTGTCTCGCGGTCGGGAATCAAGTGCGACCCGTGGGGCCGCGTTGATGGCATTATTGAAGAGGCAGCCAAGCAAACTGGAGTAAACCCGTTTCTCTTGTGCGGGCTCATCAGGGCCGAGAGCGGCTTTATGCCCAAGGCGCGTTCTGGTGCGGGCGCGCAAGGCTATACGCAGCTGATGCCTGCAACTGCAGCCAGCGCCTGCGGCCTTACCGGTGCCGACATTTTGGACCCCGAGAAGAACATTTTCTGCGGCGCGCGCTACCTCAAGCTCCAGCTCAACCGCTTTAAGGACCCCCGCCTGGCGCTTGCGGCCTACAACGCCGGCCCGGGGAGGGTAAAGAGCTGCAATTGCGTTCCCAACATTCCCGAAACCCGCAAGTACGTCAGCAAAGTGATGGGCTACTACGCAAAGTACTCGTCGGGAAGGCCCGTGGCGTAGCCTTTGCTCAGACGCCATACTGCACGCGGTGGATTGCGGCAAAGTGATTGCGGTAGTATCCGGTGCAGTAGTTTCCCCACTTGACAGTCGGGCGGCTTGCCTGGATGAAACGGCAATTGTCAACCACGATGCCAACGTGGCTGATGCCGGGCTTGTAAGTGTTTTTGAAGAAAATCAGGTCGCCAGCCTGTTGGTTTCCCAGCCGCACTGGAACCGTGGCGGCGTATTGTTCTTCGGCAGTTCGCGGCACTCGCGCGCCAAAGCTTTCCTTCACTATTCCCTGCACGAACGATGAGCAGTCGGCGCTGCCGTCGCCTGCCAACGGTTCAAACTCGCCGGAATTCGCTCCGAAGTCGTAGCGCACGCGTCCAAGCGCTTTCATGGCGAGCACCACGGCCTTGTCGTGCCCATCGCCTGCTGGCAAGTAGCTTGAGACGGCTTGCCTGCATTTTGTCGTGTCCGTCGAGCAGTCGCCTGCAACGACCACGACTGCGCTTGCGGCTGCGTTTAGCGCCGCGCCCGCCTGGGCGGAGGCGAAGCTGGAAAGCAAAAGAGCAAGTGCGACGAGTGCAAACGCCTTCACACTAGCACTGTCGTTGTTGGCACATAAAAAACTTGGTTTTCGGGAAAAAACGGCGCGTACCGCTTGAACTATGGCTTTCGCAGAAACGAGAGAAAGAGCGTGTGCCACAAGCCCTTTGTCACGGGCCTCACGCCCTGCGGCCGCACGAGCCACTCCCGCGGCATGACGTCGATGGTGCGCTCGTGGACAAAGCCCAGTTCCTCGCCCTTGAGCACGAAAGTCTTGACTTGCTCGATGTTCGGGAGGAAGGCAACGCACGCGCCCTTTTTCTTGAGTGCCGATAGCGCGTGGGCAAGAGCGTTTTCCGCGTTCGCGAGGTCGAGGAAAACGGCGTCGAGGTCGGTCTCGGCAATGCCGTCAAAAACGCTCTTGTGGTGAAAGTCGATGATGCTGTCAAGCCCGGCTTTCACGGCGTTCTTTTTCGAGAGGCCGTGGAAGTCCTCGCGCCACTCGTAAGAGTAGACGTGGCCCTTCTCGCCGACTATAGTTGCGAGGTAAACCGCCAGCCAGCCGCTACCGCTGCCTGCATCGGCAACCCGGTCGCCGTTGGCGAGGAGGGTGAGATTCTTACCAAGGGACCGGGAGTATTAGGCGGGTATTACAAGAAGCCCGAGCTCGATCAGAGAGCTTTCGACGCCGAAGGATGGTTCAGAATGGGCGATCTTGGGGTCCTCGACGGGAATGGCAACCTGACGATTTCTGGACGTAAGAAAGACATCATCATCCGTGGTGGCCAAAACATTAGCGCAAAGGAAGTCGAGGAACTTCTTTATGCGTATCCAAAGGTGATGGAT
>ORJL011507634.1_pt1 | contig 18886 bp, 12 predicted proteins | sample 1779941 | NCBI WGS metagenome assembly ORJL01 (sample SAMEA104232317, study PRJEB22302) | groundwater metagenome | biome: forest; feature: aquifer; material: groundwater | place: USA | collected 2011-08-07 | depth 5.8 m | reverse complement strand
CTGGCTCGACTCTTAAGGCCTTTAAAAAATAACTTAAATTCTTTTTGAATCTCTTTAAACGTTTGCTCACTGACAACTAAAATCTTTTTAATTCTCCCTGTCTCTAGGGGGTAACAATCAATGGTATCATTTCCAAAAAAATATCAGTATCTTCTTGCCTTTGGTTAAAATTCTATGTATTATTAAGCAAAAGTTAGAATTTTAAAATGGACATACCCCCAAAAAATAATTCCAAAATTTTCTGTCTTGAAATGAGTAAAAAATTAATCCTTCCTTTTTTTATCACATCGGAATTTCAAAAGGCGAAATTCCGATTACGCCTATGGCGGGACCAGATAGACCTGCCTGCCGGGCCGGCAGGCATAAAATTCCGATGTGACCCCGCCTCCGCCTGGGGCGGATCCGCCTCTGGCGGAAAAGGCGGCCCGAAGGGAGGTAGTGCACGAGCGATAGCGAGTGCCTATCTGGTTCTCTTGGCTCTTACCTGGGCCTTTGTCCCTGATAGTTTTGCTGTCACCCGGACATGGGATGGTGAAGGGGCCGATGATAACTGGAATACGCAAAATAATTGGTCGTCTAATACGGTTCCTACTACAGGCGAGGACATCGTCTTTAGTGGTACTTCAACCGATTCTTGTACCATTGATATTGATACAGCCGCTATTAAGGCCTTTCAGGTCAATTCCGGTTATACTGGCACCATTAACGCTGGGTCGAAAACAATTACCTTCACCGGCCTTTGGGATTGGAATGTCGACACGGCAACCTTCACGGCAGGTACAAGTACGGTGCTTTTTTCAGCGGGGAGCACTAATTCCACCCTGGATGCTGGAAGTCTTTCGAATCAATTTTTCAACTTGACTATTGATAAAACCGCTGGACTTATCGTCACATTGCAGGATGCGATTGATGTTAATGGAGATTTGACGGTTACCACCGGAAAATTTCGAGCCAATAGTCTCTTTGATGTCAATCTCGCAGGAAACCTAACCATCACGGCCAATGGGGATTGGTTGCAAGGTGACGATGTGATTTTTGATAAGGTGGGGACTCAAACGTATACCAATAACCAAGCGACTTCCAGCAGCATCGGTAGGATTGCAGTTTCCAGCGGTTCTACGCTCACTTTGGCTGGGAGCGCCGATCCGATACGGTTTGCCACTATTACCATCAATAGCGGCGGGACATTAAGTGTCGGGGCGGGTAATGAAACGATTCTCCTGCCAACCGGCGGTACGTGGACCAACAATGGAGCATTTACTGAAGGGACAGGCACGGTTAAATTCGCGGGTACAGGCACGATCAGCAGTGCCGAAACTTTTTATAATTTAACGTCTAACACCACAGGGGTATTAGCCATCAATGAGAATACGACAGTAACGGGTGCCTTTACTGTTGATGCTTCCGGCGATGCCGCCACCATTGCCTTAAACAAGACTTTAACCATACCCAGTACTGGTTCGATGAGTAACTCCGGGACGATTACCGAAACGGGAAAGATTATTCATCCAGCGACCAGTGTTAAACTGACCGATTCCTCGGGAACAGAGGTGACCAGTGTTGCTCCTGGAAACAGTCTTTATGTGACGTTGGTTGATGAAGATGAAAATTTAGTGGGTAGCAGTGCGAATACAGCGGCGGGGGTTACCGTTACATCTTCCTCAGGGGACTCCGAGGCCTTCTCTGGCACTTACATTCTGACCGAAACCGGCAATGCCACCGAAACGTTTCGTAACTCTACCGCTATTGCCACAACGATTTATGATGGCAGCGCGACGGCTAACGATGGGACACTGGAGATGACTGCCGGAGAAACCTTAACAATCAGCTACACAGATAGTGAGGATTCAACGGACAATTCAGCCTCAGATACCGCCGCCGTTATTTCCAGCGTTACCAGCAGCGTTGTAACCACTTTATCGGTTTCTCCCACAACAGTAACCATTGGTGACCAGATTGGCTTTACGGCCACTGTTCAAAATAAAACCACCGAACCCATCAGCTTTTCAGCGGTTGCTGATTTGCCTTCAGGGATTCAATTTGTCTCTGGATCAGGTAAAGTGGGTTCAACTGTCACGGATCCAACCAGTCAGGATCCTTTAAAATTCACAATTACTAATCTAGCGGCCAATACCACCTCAACAATTACATTTTTAGCCTCAGTAGGGGCGGGAACTCCCGCGGGGAAAAATAATGTCAGTTTCTACGGCCAGGTGAATCCGATTGTCTCTAACACATCGAATGTGACCATTACGGTCAAGCCAGATAATTTGTTTACGTTGGGTAATTTAATCGGCAAGGTCTTTGATGATCAAAATGAGAATGGGATTCAGGATAAAGGCGAAGAAGGCATCGGCAATATTAAGTTAGCGACCCAGGAGGGAATTGTGATTATCACGGATACTTTTGGACGGTATCACATCCCGGATTTGATTCCTGGTCGGCATTTAATCAAGATTGATACAACGACTTTGCCGGTGGGTTTCAAATTAACCACGGAAGAAGCGGTTTTGATCAAATCCACCGATGCCATGTTAAACAAGGCCAACTTCGGGGTGAAACTGCCCGAAGGCTATATAAGAGAAGAAGACTTAAAAATTCCGATTAAAATAACGGTTGATCAAAATTATTCTCCGAATTTTGAACGTAAATTGGATGTCACAATACTTAAGAAAGAAGAAGCAAACGAACCGCATCCCCCGGCTATTCATCTCTCCAGCAATTACTCAGGGTTTATCAGCCATTGGGAATTAGATTTTTTAGATAAAAATAAAAAACAAATTATTAAATCCATTTTGGGAGAAGGGCCGCCCCGGGAAGATATTGACATAACTCAATTTGAATTAACGCCGGGAGAATATACTTTAAAATTAACGGTCTTTAACAAAGAGGGACAGAAAGATATCGCGGAGTTTGGTTTGTACGTGGAGGGTGTCACTTCCCTTAATCCCGAAATTCCTCAAGAGCTCAAAAGCAAAGATATTCGGTATACAAACTATTCTGTACAGCCTATCAAAGAAAAATTTAATATCCCGTTAAAAGGCAACACGGTTGTGATCGAAGGGGAAACCGCCCCTGTCAATGCCTTGAAAATCAACGGGAACCCTGTCGCCGTCACCAAAGAAGGTTCTTTTAAAGAAACGATGATCATGCCGCCGGGTGTTTACGATATCCCGATTGACCTTAAAGACAAAGAGGGGCAGGAGGAAAATCTAACGCGTTCAATTCGCGTGGCCGAGAATTATTTCTTTTTGGTGGCTTTAACGGAAGAAGAAATCGGCATGTTTAATGTCGAAGGCAGCCGCGAGGGATTAAGCGCTGAAGATAAAAATAAGTTAGAACACAACCTTTATTTAGAGGGCCGACTCGCCTATTATTTAAAGGCCAAGATTAAAGGGAAGTATCTGATCACAAGCTCTCTGGATACGGATCGTGAACGCCGAGAATTATTTAAAAATTTGGAACCGGAGAAATATTACGCCATTTACGGAGACAGCTCAAAGATTGAATATGACGCCACCGATACTCAAGATGAATTTTATCTTTTAGTGGAGGCGGATAAAAGTTATTTAAAGTGGGGTTCTTATGGAACCGGGATAACGGGGACAGAACTTTCCAGATACAATCGCAGTGTGCATGGAGGAAAAATACACTACGAATCCTTAAGCACATCTCCTAAAGGAGACCCGAATACATTGGCCACAGTCTTTACAGCTCAAGCCCGACAATTGGCCAGCCACGATGAATTAAGAGGAACGGGTGGAAGCCTGTATTATTTAAAACACAAAGATATTATTCAAGGCAGTGAAAAAATTTATTTGGAGACTCGGGATGAAGTCTCCAAAATCGCGCTCAATCTTCAAGAAATGGCCGAAGGCAAGGACTATGAAATCGATTACGATCAGGGCCGGATTATTTTTCATCAGCCCGTTCATTCCGTTGATCGTAGTAATAATACGATTATTTCTGGTTCCTTGTTAGATGGGAATCCCGTTTATATGATCGCGGATTATGAATATGAGAATACCAGTATTATGAAAGACCAGAGCTATGGCTTGCGCCTGGCTCAACAGATCACGCCGCAGCTGCGTTTAGGAACAACCCTGGTTTCTGAAGACCGTCAGGCTGAGGATTACACGTTAAAGGGCCTGGACACCACATTTGATCTCCCTTTTAATTCTGAGATGACGATGGAATTCGCCCAAACCGAAAGGTTTCAATTAAGGAATTTCTTTTCAAATGACGGTGGTTTAACTTTTACGCAGGTCAGCCCTCCGGATTCCGCGGCGGTAGGGGAAGCTTACAAGTTAGCTTTAACCTCACAGCCTTTTGAACATACTAAGTTTGATATTTATTTTAAGGATTTAGAGAAAAATTTTTCAACAACTGATACAGTCAACGAGAGCGGTACGTCCAAATACGGAGCCAAAATTTCTCAAGGTTTAACCGAGCACACAACGCTAAATATCGCGCACGACACCCAGGAAGTTGAAGAGGGGGGCAATGAACTCTCCGATGATTTAGGGGCCAGCCGCCTGGATACAACCACCCTGCAGTCGGTTTACGCCAAAGATAAATTTGATTGGACCAACGAACTGCGTTTGGAGAATTACAAGGAGCGCGTGGATGTTAATAAACCTGACCGAATCGATTATTTAGCGAGCCAGGTCGGCTATCAGTGGACAAAGCTTTTAAGGGTGTTTACCGGATTCCAGAAAACAATCCGAGGGGAAGAAAATAATCAACTGCGCGCGGGTATTAATGCCAAAGTCAGTGACGATACGAATCTCTATTTAGTGCAAGCTGTAGGTGACCAGGGTGATGCTACGACCATCGGCATTGAGCGCATTGAAAATGAAACAACTTCGTATTACACCAATTATACTCTGGAGGATAACCGCGCCACCCCTGATGAATTAAAGATGACGCTGGGGGCTAAATCACAGATCAGCCCGAAGACGCATATTTACAAAGAAGATCAGTTTAACACGTTTTCAGGGAATCCCTCTTCCTCTAATATATACGGCTTAAATACTCAGATTACGGATAAATGGAGCGCGGACTTTTCCTACGAAGGGACATATACCAATAACGCCAGTACGGAAACAGCCTACCGCTCAGGAAAGATTGCTTTAGACTACGTGGATATCAACAAACTTAAATTCAGCCAGGATTTTGAACTTCGTTTCGATGATGCCACGAATGAACAAAGGCAAATTTTAGGAATGACCCAGGCGCAGTATCAAATCACGCGGGATTTAGCCCATTTAACGAGGTTCGAATATTCGCTCACCCGAGAGACCAATACGGATGTCAAGACCGCGCGCTTTGATGAATTCCAGACGGGATTTGCCTACCGTCCCGTGGCCTTTGACTGGTTTAATCTTTTGACGCAATACAAGCGTACCAGGGATATTTCACCTTCGTCTCAAGTAGACATTGCCAATGTTATTGAGGCTAATGAAGAAGAATATTCCGCTGAGGCCGCGTTTGATATTTTCCCCAGATTGACGTTCGTGGAGAAATATGCCCGGCGCAATAAACTCGAGCAGATTCTGGGACAGTCCTTACAATCCTCGACGAGTTATCTTTTAGCGCATCGATTTAACTTCCATCTGACGCATAAATGGGATTTGGTCACGGAATACCGTACCTTAACCAGCCGTCAGGCCAAGGATACAAAAGATGGCTATATTTTAGAGATCGATCGATTAATCGGAGATAATCTGCGTGTTGGTGCGGGATATCATTTTGCCGGATACGACAATGATTTAACCCCTTCATCCGATTATAAAGCCCAAGGTTTCTTTGTGCGGTTTACCGGAACATTTTTGGATTTTTCAAAAGAGAAAAAGATAGAAGAGAAATTTTTGGCTGAAAAAACTCAAGAGGAAATTGAACAAGCGCAGCTTAAAAGGCAGGAAAGGATAGAGCAGCGGCAAGAAAAGATGGAGCAGAAAGAAAAAATTAATCTTCTTCTCAAAGAAGGCAAAGCCGCTTACGATCAAAAGGATTACTCAAAGGCTCAGCCGATATTTGAAGAAATCCTCACCCTTGATCCTGACAACCAAACCACCCAGGAATTCATCAAAAAGATTGAAATATTAAATTTTGTATCTTCATTGCGCAGTTTTCCCTAATTTTTAAAATATCGCGTTTTTAAAAAAAACGAAAAATTTATTGAAAAGAAGAAATAAAGTATCATAATAAAAATTTGACGCGTGATCTTTGTCACATCCGCCTGTGCTAAATTACTTTCGTGTTTAGCTTCGGCGGATAGTCCGGCGTAGCTCAAAGAGCGAAGACGGACATCCACTTTTCCAAAGTGATATACTAACGGATTTAAAATTATGGAGGTTCTTATGCCTCAACAGGTTACTGAAAGAAAGGTTTGGTTAGTAATTTTTTGGTTCCTTATTTTTTTAGGAACGAACACTCCAGCAAAAGCTCAAACAAGTTTTGATAACTCTCCTGGTGAACCTCTCAGCATTCCTCAAGAATCAAATTGGTCGTTTTCTCCCGGTGTCCATCTGCGGACTTCCTACAACTTTGTTGGCAATACAGTAGATTTAAATTCCAAAAATAATAATGATAAAACAAGTTATCTGGGCTATGCCTACGACTTTACTTTGGATCTAAGGCATCTGGATGGCGCTGAGTTTTACGCCTTTATTGAACGCCGCGGCCGGGCCGATTATGACGCCCCCTTATCAGGTAATCGATCCATTAATTCTCTTTTCGGGAAATATGGTTGGTATCGGCAGGGAGATATGACCCCGCGTTTAAGGGAGTATTGGGCACAGTTGCCTCTGAGCGCGGCTAACGATTTGAATTTTAAGGTTGGTTTGTATCCTTACGGAAGAGACGTCGGCAATAGAATTGTTCTGGGCGGTAAATATGAAAATTATGGACTCACCCTTTCCGGGATAAACCAATGGGGAGATTGGAATCTTCACTGGGAAAAAGAGGACTTAAATAATCGTATTCATTTAGGGAAGGTTGTCGATCTGGATAAAGGGAATAAATTCAACGACACCAGTGCTTATTTTTATGCCGCAGACACCACCTTGAATTTGGCCGACCATAAATTACAGCTCTATATGGGCTGGCTTCATGATAAAACCCCTGAAGGGGCAGGGGCACGGGCCAGTAAATATTCAACGGCAGTTAAAAATGAAGACTTAATTACCCCGGGCGCGTACCTGAATTTAAATTTTGGAAAATTAAGCGTGGGTGTAGAGGGCGCTAGAAATTTTGGCGAGGCGAAAGCCGTTACTAGCAATAAGCCCGATATTGAGCATAAGGGTTATCTTTGGGTAGGCGATGCCAATTATAATCTGGGTTCTTTTAAGCCCAAAATGAAAGTGATTGCCGCCTCCGGTAATGAATTTGATGAGAGTAATTTCAATGAAACTAAACTTTCCAGTAATGAAAATAATGCTTTTAGTGTTTTTTCTCCATTAAACACGAATTTAACCGATACTCACTATCAAAAACAGTTCGGCCCTTACGTGGCTATGGCCGGCGGTTACGCGGTTAACTTTGGTGTTTCAAGGCCAGGGACCTATGGCGACCCCTTTATATTCGAGAACTTAGTTGCCTGGACTTTTGGGTTTGATTTTACGCCTGTCGACAAAGTGTATTGGGGAATGGATTGGTGGTTTTTAAAAACAATGGAATCTGCTTATGGACTTGATCAGAATGGGAGAGTTAAGGAGTTTAGCAAGGATTTAGGCCAGGAGCTCGATTTATTCGCCAGTTACCAATTAACTGAAAATATCAAACTCAGTGTCCTGGGCGGTTATTTTTTTCCCGGAAACTATTATTCAGAGAAGAGAACGGACACAGCCGCCAATAATGTATTCGCGCCCACGCCACGCCGAGACGGCAAAGCTGATGACGCGTATCAATTAGAGCTGGGAGTAGATATAACTTTTTAAAGGGGAGGGGATCTGATGAGAATGTCTAAACAATTCTCCAAAAATTTTTTGAAAGAAACATTAATTGTTTTATTATCTTTGTCCTTTTTGGGATGCGCCAAATCTACCTTTAAAGCCAAGAATTATACAGTCCAGGGAGATTATTATTTTTCTCAAAATGATTTTGCCAAAACAGTCGAAAAATATCAGCAGGCCTTAGAAGCGCAACCAGGAAATTCCTCTCATCTGACGATGCTGGGATGGGCCTATTTTAAACTCGGGAATTATGATCAGGCAATTTCTGCTTTTGAGCTGTTAGCCAGGCAAGATCCTAAAGCTTTTGATGCTTATACGGGCCAGGGATGGAGTCATTTTAAGAAGGGAAATTATGACCAGGCGATTGAATATTTTAACAAAGCCATTGAGATTGATCCGGACGCGGCTGATCCTTACGATGGGATTGGCTGGGCCAGCTTCAACAAGGGAGAATTAGACAAAGCTCAACAGTATTTTACAACGGCGTTACATAAGGGGATGAAGTACCAGTCAGGCCTAACGACAAAAACAGATCCAGAGGCGCATCGAGGATTGGGGTATGTTAATTTTAGCAAGGGTGATTTTAAGACAGCGTTGAAACATTTTAAGATGGCTTCTCTTTTGAGGCCTGATTGGAATGACGCGCGAACTAAGTGGGGCGATTGTTTATTTTCCATGGGGCGATATCCGGATTCCCTTTGTATTTACCGTCACTGTGCCAAATATCTCAAGAACGCGGAGGTTTACGACAAAATGGGCTGGAGCTACTTTTCTATAGAAGAAAATCGAAAATCACCGGATCCCAAGCATAAAGGGTACAAAAATGCCCGCGATATGTTTAACAAAGCTCTGGCTATTGATCCGCAATACGCAAATTCTCTCGCGGGGTTAGCCAAGATAGAAGAGAAAATAGGGAATGATTAAAATGGTTTAATGTTAACCATTAAAGGAGGATCTTCATGAAAGATATGGATGTGTTCTCAAGTTTTTTAATTATTTCTGTAGGCTCATTTGTTTTTTTAAGCGGGTTAAATTTTGTCAGGATTTCACAGGCGGCCCAGGAGACGGCTAATCAAGGGACTTTATCCGTCGAGGCCTGGGACTCTTACTATGATAAGCAGTATGACAAGGCCATAGAATTATTTAAACAGGAAGCGAAAAATCACCCGGACTGGTGTGATCCTTATGATGGATTGGGATGGGCCTATCTTCAAAAAGGAGATTTTAAGCAGGCGGAAGAAAATTTTAAAAAGTCATTAGGCATTTATGAATATTACCAGAATTCCTTGACGGGTATGGCGGAGGGGGAAGCCTGGAAATACCGCCCCTTTAACCGCGCCTGGGGTTATTATTATGCCGGTAATTTTGACAAGGCTCAGAAAATATTTAACGAAACTTTAGCGGATAAAATGGGACGTCTGCCCAAACAGGAAGTTTGGCGGGCCCACAGCGGTTTGGCCTGGTCCTATTTTGGGAAAAAAGATTTTGCCAATGCTCTCAATCATTTTAAGGAAGTTATCAAGGTTCAAAAAAATGACGCGGATGCCTTAAAAGGAGTGGGGTTCTCCTCCTTTGAGCTCGGTAATTTAGAGGAAGCCCTCAAAAATTTGCAAAGTTCGTTATCCGTTCTTGATTACCAGCCGGACGTTCAAAGTAAAATTGCCTGGATTTACCATCAAAAAGGTGATTTTAAAAAAGCCGTAGAAGAATTTGAGAAAGCTAAAAAGAATAATCCTTATCTTGCGGAGCCCTACCGGGGGCTGGCGTGGACCTATCACGCAATGAAGGATGATAAAACGGCCAAAGAATATTTTATTCAAGGTATTCAAATTTATCCTTCGTATGTGGCTGATAGCAAGTTTAAAGAACTTTTAAAAACAAAAAAAGACTGGACTGATCTGTACGCGCTTTTAGGCTGGAGTAGTTATTATAATGGCCTTTACTACGATGCCGTGGAAGCGTTTAATTTCGCGTTACAGGTCTTAGGTGAGGATGCCGATATTTTAAGAGGATTAGGCTATACGTATTATAAATTGGGGGATTTTGATAAAGCTGCCGCCAGTCTGCAAAAATCTTTTACAATAAATCCTGGCCTCCTTCCCGTGGAAGAATATGTCACGGTGCCGGGAACAATTGCCACCTATTTGCTCAAGAGCGACGCTCAGTCAAGCCTGGGATGGACGTATTATTACCAGGAAAATTATAAAGAGGCTATTAATCAATTCAAAGAGGTCATTCAAAGGCATCCCGATTGGCTCGACGCGCACGATGGCCTGGGATGGGTTTATTATATGATGAAAGATTATGGGAAGTCAGAGGCTTCTTTTAAAGAGGCGCTCTCTTTTAATCCTGGCTACGCGGATGCCTTGAATGGTTTGATGGCCATTAATCAGGTTAAATTCGGCCGCTCAGGCATCGGCTGGAGCTATTATTATCAAGGAGATTATAAGACGGCGTTGAAACAATTTAATGATATTCTAGGTGGCAAAGATCCTAATTTCCCGAAGGATCAATTATGGACCATCCATAGCGGATTGGGATGGTGTTATTACCGGCTGGGGGATTTTGGTAAAGCCGAAAATGAATTCCGCGCGGTGCTTAAAGATGTCAAAGACAATGTTGATGCCATGGTGGGACTAGGCTATGTCCTTGTTCAACGAAAAAATTATGACGAAGCTAAAGACAAGTTGAAAGAGGCCTTAAAATTGGTACCGAATAATTATGATGCGTTAACCAGCATCGGCTGGAGTTATTATCAAACCAACGATTCTGCTAAGGCTATTGACGCGTTTAAGAAAGCTCTTGCGATTAATGGCTATCTGGTCGATCCTTATTTCGGTTTAGGATTAAGCCAGTATAAAAATAATGAAAAGAAGGAAGCCAAACAAAATTTAGAGACAGCCATTGATATTTATCCCGATTATGTCATGACGGATGAATTTAAACAAATTTTAGAGAAGGAGAAAGATTGGCTGGATCTTAATAGCCGTCTGGGATGGAGTTTTTATTATATGGGGCTTTTTGATAAGGCCTCCAACATGTTTTCGGCGGAACTTAAGAAGAACCCGGCTTCGGAGAACGCGATCTTAGGCCTGGGGTCGATTCATTTTCAGCAGGGGGATTATAAATCCGCTGTCAGTAAACTGGAGCCGCTTCTGGCGGCTAAGCCGCAGGAAGAAAAGGGCTGGTATAAATGGAGCTATACTTTAAGTAATTTAGGCTGGAGCTATTTTTATCTCAATGATTTTGAGAAGAGCTTAAATTATTTTAAACAGCTTTTAGCTTTACATAAAGGCGATGATATTTACGCGGACCCTTACAGCGGCATTGGCTGGTGTCTGCTCAAAAAAGGAGATTCAGCGAGCGCGGAAGATAATTTTTTAAAAGCGGTGAAACTCGCTCCGGGCTACTTCAGCGCTGTTAATGGTCTGGCCGAATTAGACAAACTTACTAAAGTTACTCATTAAAAGTAAAAAATCTATGCCTCCAAAAATTAAAAAACAGGTAAGAAATATTGATACCATTGTCGATAATTTTAGGACGCAGGATACGGAAATTAAATTAGATGATTTCCGGGATCTTGTGATGAAAATTCCTTCTAATATCAACGCTGAGGTTTCGGAAGATAAAAATGGTTTTTTGTTTGACGCGAATACGGGAAGAGTTTACGCCCTGAATAGAACAGCCTCTTTTATTTATTTTAAGATTCAGCAGGGGATGTCTCTTTCTGAGATTGTGAATCAATTTATTGGTTTTTTTGATGTCAAGGAAACAGCCGCTGTCTCCGACTTGCAGGATTTCCTGTATCAATTAAAAGAATTTGGTATTGGTGTCGCTGAATGATTAAAGCCAATGTTGCTTTTACGGGGATCGACTCCACGGAAAATCCTTATCCTGGACTCAGTGTCTTACGCGGCATTAAAGATTCCGCGGAATTCCAGGGAAAAACGATTGTTTTAACTTACGACAGCCTCTGCACCGGCCTTTACAAGTATGATTTAGTTGATGAAGTCTATCTTATCCCTTATCCTTCCGAGCCCGAGGAATTATTATTTTCCAGAATCTGCGAAATCAATGAAAAAGCCAGGATAGATGTTATCATTCCCTGCCTGGATTCAGAAATTGCCACTTACGCGAGGCTCGCGGACAGATTAAAGACTATTGGGATTAGTTTAATTGTTCCTCCGGAAGGTTCGGTCAAGGCGCGCTCAAAGATATTCTTAGATGAATTTTGTAAAGTAAATAATATTCACTACCCCAAGAGCTATCTTATCAATGATCCCAACCAGATTGAGGCTCATTCGGCAGAACTGCACTATCCCTTATTGTTAAAAGGATCCATCATTGATTCCGTAAAGGCGCAAAATCCGGGTGAAGCCCATGTTTTTTTTCATCGGCTGGCCAACGAGTGGGGGTTACCTTTAATTATTCAAGAAAATTTAGACGGGGAAGAATACGATGTGGCCGTTATGGCGGATCGCAACAGTGATGTTGTCGCCCGAGTGGCCATGAAAAAAATCGGCCTTACGAATAACGGCAAGGCCTTTGCCGGTGTCACCATCGATGCCAGCGAATTTGATCCCCTGGTGGAAAAGGTTGTTAAGGGGTTATGCTGGCAGGGGCCGCTGGAAATCGAAGTGATGAAAAATTACAACTTAAATAAATCCTATATTATGGAAATTAACGCGCGCCTTCCCGCCTGGATTTATACAACCGTGGGCTGTGGGTTGAATCTGCCGCTTCTTAATCTGAAATTGGCACTGGATCAAAAGGTTACGCCGGCCCTCGATTATAAAAAGGGCACCATGTTTGTCAGAATCGTTGAGGATTCCTTTTGCAATTTTAATTATTTGGCTCAGCTTAACTTAAAAGGTCAGCTTGACTGGGCCAAGTTAAAATGTGTTACTGAAAGTTTGTTGAATTAAGGAACAATTAAAATCATGGCCAAATACCATATTGCGGTCACCGGGCTCAACGCCGCCGATAATCCCTGCCCGGGGATCAGCGTCATCAGAAGCCTTAAAGAGGCGGGCAAAGATATTCAAATCATCGGCTTAAGCTACGAATTGCTCTGCAGCGTTGCCTATGTCCCCGATCTTGTCGATGAGGTTTATCATATACCTTTCCCTCAGGTGGATGAAGAGAAGTATTTAAAGGCGATGGAGGAGGTTACAGAAAAGACGCGTATCGATGTGTTCATTCCAACATTGGATTTTGAAATTCCTATTTTCGCGAGATTAGAATCAGATTTAAGAGATCTAGGGATCAAATTGCTTTTGCCGTCAGACTCCGCTCTCGATGTGTGCCAAAAAGAAAATTTATCGCAGTTATCTAAGTTAACGGAAATTCCGATTCCTTACAGCCTTAGTTTTAGTGATCGCAGGCAAATATCAACAACAGCTTCCTATTTTACCTACCCCTTTATTGTCAAAGCTGCCCATGGAGAAGCCGTTTTGGTTTATTCGGTGGAAGAGGCCATCGTTTTCAGCAATCGCTTGTCTTCTCTCTGGGGCTGGCCGCTCATTATGCAGGAATATATTAAAGGAGATGAGTATTGCGTTGCTTCTCTGGCCGACAGAAGGCAGATGGTGATAGGCAGTGTCTGCATGAAAAAGATTCGTAAATCCAAGAATGGCACCGCCTGGATGGGAGGGACGACCAGGGATGACGCGTTACTTGAATTCGCTCAAAAGATTATTGAAAAGATCAAATGGGTCGGCCCCATTGAGATTGAGTTTATCAAAGAACAGAATTCCGGCCGATATTATCTTATTGAGATAAATCCCCGATTTCCTGGCTGGATCGAATTGGCCGCGAAGGCGGGCTGTAATTTGCCGCTGGCCTGTGTCAAAATTGCTTTAAGAGAGAAAGTTGAGCCTTTTACCGATTATCAAAGTGGAATATTATTCGCCAGAAGTGCCATGGATATGACTTGCGATGTCTCGTGTTTAGGGCAATTGGCCACAAAAAAGGAGTTAATCTATCATGAAAACAAAGACTGATATTTCCGAGAACACCCTTACAGATAATCGAAAGGATGGGTACGGTCAAAAAAAGGCCCCCTATGAAAAGCCGCTTATTACCATGCATTCTCTGGGGGCCACGAATAAATATACGGGCCGCGTTTTTAGTTCAACCACCTGCCAGCAAATAGATGGGTTAGATGTGGCCTCGCTGATTAGTAAGTTCGGTTCACCTCTTTATGTTGTTTCCGAGGAACAATTAAGAGCCAAGTACAAAGCCTTTATCAGAGCTTTACGAGCCCTTTATCCTGAAACTTACATCGCGTATTCTTATAAAACAAATTATCTTTCAGGGGTTTGTTCTGTTTTGCATCAGGAAGGGGCATGGGCGGAAGTCGTTTCCGGATGTGAATATGAGATGGCCCTGGATTTAGCGGTGGATACATCGAAAATTGTGTTTAATGGGGTTTACAAAACTAAAGAGGAATTAATCAGGGCCCTTAAAGGTGGTTCCATGATTAACATAGATTCTTATAATGAAATTTATCAATTGGAAAATATTTCCTCTTCTAAAGAGAAACCGGCCAAAGTCGGAATGCGGGTCAACATGAATGTAAGCTATCCGCCATGGAATAAATTTGGTTTTAATTTAGAGTCGGGCCAGGCTTTTGAAGCCTGCCGGCGGATCATGTCAACAGGGTATCTTACGCTCAATGGACTCCACTGTCATATCGGGACGTACATACCCGACAGCAGCGCCTATAATCAGGCCATGACCAAGCTTATAGAATTCGCTCTTAAAATTGAGAAGGAACTTAAAGTGCAGATCGATTATTTGGATATCGGCGGCGGCTACGCTTCCTCGAACACGCTGCATTCTCAATTTTTAAGCGGGGCGGCCATTATCCCGACGCTGGAACAGTATGCGACAGCGATCTGTCAGCCCCTGACTAAAAAATTATCTGAATTTAAAAGAAAGCCCCGTCTTATTCTAGAGCCTGGCCGAGCTCTCGTTGATGAGGCAGTGTCTCTGCTAACGCAAGTGGTCGTGACCAAAAGGTTCTCCGATGGGACTAAGGCCGTCATTATTGACGCGGGAGTGAATTTACTTCCCACGGCTTTCTGGTTTAAACATGAAATATCCTCCACTCAAAATGGCTCCACGACCCTTGAGACGGTCAACGTTTATGGACCGTTATGCATGCAGATTGATGTCATCAGAACAGAGGTCAGACTGCCTGTTCTTCAAAAAGGGAACATATTGGTGATTAAGAACGTCGGGGCCTACAATATCACGCAGTCTATGCAGTTTATTTACCCGCGGCCGGCGGTTGTCTTAATTCATGATGGGCAGTGTGATTACTTAAGGTATGCCGAGCAAACAAAAGATATCAAACGCCTGGAAAATATTCCTCGTCATTTAGCTGTAAAAAAATGAGCCTTTTTAAAACAATCCATGCGAAATGGCGGGAAATCATTTCAAAAAACAGAATATTCTCTCTCCTTGAGTCCATCTTCAAAAGTTACGGACAGGTTTTAATCTGTCTTAATTCTCTGACCGGCCTTACCTTAAGCCTTCTTGTTTTTTTTGTTTCTAAACGTCTATGGTTATTTACCTTAATGGGTGTCGGCTGCGCGGTTTTAATCGCTCTGCTGCTCAGAGCCAGAACATTTCACATCCACAGCGGCGTTTACGGTTTTAACAGCGTTATTTTAGGCCTGGCCTGGCCCTGGTTTGTGAAAATTAACACTGTTTCAATAATTCTTTTTTTGGTCATTGCCTGTCTTTCTTCTTTAATTATAAAATTTCTCATCGACTTTACTTCCCGGATCAAAAGTAATCCTCCTTTTTTAAGTGTTCCAGCGGTTATTTTAATATGGGCGATTTCTATTCTGTTTCATTTATTTCCTTTTTTAAATAATTTGATCGGCCCGGATCCAGGGATCTTAAATTCCTTAGAAAATTTTCAAACAAATTTGACTCATTTAAGCCGTCACTTTGATCTATTTTTAGTTTTGAAGACATTTCGGCTGCACATTTTCTGTTTAATGGTTATTCTTTTGGCGGTAGGACTGCATTCGCGGATATCTTTGCTTTTAGCCACGTTCTATTTTTTGATGACGGTTTTTGTTGTGTTTTTCTTAGGCGGCTGGCAGGAATTTCAATACATTGAGCTGTATGTTTATAACTCTATTCCCTGCGGTGTTGCCCTGGGGGGAATATTTTTGGTCCTAACGCGGCCTGTTTTTTGGCTGAGCTGTTTAGCGGTTATCCTTGTGAATGTTTTAGTTTTCCTGGGGATAAGATATTTTCCGCTCCCGGTCTTTGTTCTTCCATTTAATTTTGTTACTATTTTGGCTATTGTGATGGTCAAGTCGGGATGGTTAAAAAGAGAGCACGACTTTTATGGAGTTCCCATGGAGATGGTGTCCTCACCAGAGCTGGGATTACAATGGTTAAAGGGGGAGATTTACGCGCAGAATTATTGGCGTAAAATGGAAAAACTAGGATTTAAAATATTCTATAAGAATTTTTAAAATGCCAAGAAACTTTAAACTCGAAGAGTTGTATAAAAAGGATAAGCATGCTCAAGTCGCGCGCATGATTCTTAATTCCCAGAATATCGTTTATTTTACCGGGGCTGGGATTGGAACGGACTCAGGAATCCCTGATTATCGGGGATCAGGCAGCGCTTACTGGGCAAAATTTAATCTGATGGAATTCAGTTTCACTGAATTTTTAGCCAATGAAGACTGCCGTCGGGAGTATTGGCGTATGGATGAGGAATTTTATGAATTGGTTAAAAAAAGCCAGCCTAACGCCACCCACTATTCATTAGTGGAATTAGAAAAAATGGGTAAATTAAATACGATTATCACTCAAAACGTGGATGGCCTGCATCAAAAGGCCTGCAGCTCTCCAGGCAAAATTATAGAAATCCATGGAAATATTTTTAGTGTCAGCTGCCTGCATTGTTTCAAAGATTATTCCCGCGAGGACATTCATCAGCTGATCCAAAGAGGAGTTTCTGTTCCGTATTGCAGTTTTTGTCACGGGATTTTGAAATCTGATACGATTGCCTTTGGCCAGGCTATCCCTGAGCACTGGTCGGCGAAATCGCTCATGGCAACTTTAAAATGTAATCTTTTCGTGGTGATTGGTTCCTCTCTTCTTGTCCAGCCGGCGGCTTATTTAGTCGTTAAGGCTAAAGAGGCGGGCGCAAAAATTGTTATTATTAATTTAATGCCTACTCCTTATGACACGTACGCGGATGTGGTGATTTACGCCTCGGCTAAGGAAACGATGTTAAAAATTATAGAGAAGATTAAATGACCAGTCGGCCTACCGGCCGACTGGTCAAGAATTTAGGGATACAGGAGTCATTGATGGAGGAGCCCAGTAAAGAACAAATAAAAGTTTTGATCGCTGAAGATGAGCTAGACCCCCAGTACATTATGGCCAAGAGATTAAGAGAAGAAGGTTTCCATGTCCTAACGGCCCAGAATGGGCAACAGGCCATCGATAAAATCCGTAAAGAGTCTCCGGATGTTATTATTCTTGACCTGATGATGCCGGAGGTTGATGGTTTCGGTGTCTTACGCTATTTAAGAGAAAATGTCCCGCCCCCCAAGTGGCAGCCTGTGATTATTGTCTCCGCTCGACGGGATTTGGAAAATTTTACCGAAGAACTTTTTTCCCACTCGGACTACTATATTCCTAAACCCTGTCAGTTAAAAGATGTGATGAGTGCTGTTTATTTTCTCTTGGGAAAACGATCCACGGATAAAAACAAGATAGATGCTTCTTAAATCAAAATTTTATTTTTCAAAACAATAGGAGGTTCATCATGCCAAAGAATATTTTATCCATTCTTTTTATTTTTTTATTCTTATTAAATTCATTGGCCTATGCCCAAGAAGAATTTTCAAATGAACTGACTTTGAAAACACGTACCATTGCCGCGAGCGACGTTGACGCGCAGTCAGCCGGTAGGCTCCCTTCGGGAGGCAACATTGGCATTACTGAGTCGGAATTAAATTTTAAGCACGGATGGAAGGCCTTTGGCGAAATGCCGTTGGAGTTTTCCCTGGATTATCTTCACACCGATATTGATGATGAGCTGCCTGAGCTTTTACCCACGCGTCTTGAAGCGCGCCGGTTAGGTCTGGACGCTAAATTCCCATTGCCGTTTACTGCCGATGAACATTATTTTATGGGGGTAACTGTTTTCGCCAAGCTTAATACCGATGATTGGCAATGGAAGGCGAGCGCCTATCGGATGCCGTTTCGCACCTATCTTATTTATAAACAAGGCGAAGACTTTATTTTAGTCGGCGGTTTGAATATTCGGCCCGGGTATGACACGGTGGTGCTGCCTGTCCTTGGTTTAATTTATAAACCTAACGACAAACTCTCCTTTAATTTAGCCTCGGAAGACCCTAACATTACTTACAAGCTCACGGACAAAACAACCGCGCTTTGGGAATTTGATTTTCAATTCGAAGAATACGAAGTCACCCGCGATGGGCAGGATGGGATTGTTTTAAAATACAACGATCTTTCTACCGGTGTTGGCCTTGAACATCAATTCACCAAAAATCTCGCCGCGGCTTTTACGGTGGGCAGTGTCTTTGGCCGCCGCTTAGAATATAAAAATGAAGATTACGGCAAGGTTGTCCCTGATGCCGGAGTGTATGTTCAGGCCAGAGTGACAGCCGACTTTTAAATCCGCAATTCCATTACTCGTCAAACGTATCCGCCTTCGCTAAAAGGCTTTCGCGTTTAGCTATGGCGGATGTTCGCCAAGGGGGCAGAGCCCGTGGGGCTGGTAGATTGTAATTTAAAGTGAGACAAAATCAAGCTCTTAATTTCTGTTAATTTGTAAGAATTGTTTAGCCGTTTGGATTGCTGTTTTGTATCCCAGTCTTTTTCTTGGATAATTATTCATCCAATCTTGAATTTCATTT
>ORJL010163055.1_pt1 | contig 18889 bp, 17 predicted proteins | sample 1779941 | NCBI WGS metagenome assembly ORJL01 (sample SAMEA104232317, study PRJEB22302) | groundwater metagenome | biome: forest; feature: aquifer; material: groundwater | place: USA | collected 2011-08-07 | depth 5.8 m | reverse complement strand
TACGAGGCGAGCACCCGCACCCGCGCCTCCTTCGAGCGGGCAGGTAAGGTGCTGAGCGCGGACGTCATCAACCTCAGCGCCAGCGGCAGCAGCGTGGAGAAGGGCGAGAGCCTGGTGGACACCATCCGCACGCTCTCCGCACTGGGCGCAGACGCCATCGTCATGCGGCACGCGCAGTCCGGCGCGCCCTACCTGGCGGCGCAGCATACTGAGGTCTCTATCATCAACGGCGGGGACGGCGCGCACGCCCACCCCTCCCAGGCGCTGCTGGACATGTACACGATCCTGTCCAAACGGGGCCGGCTGGAGGACCTGAAAGTCGTCATCGTGGGGGACGTATCGCACAGCCGGGTGGCCCGCTCGGACATCTGGGGCATGACCAAGATGGGCGCGCGCGTCACCCTCTGCGGCCCGTCCACCCTGATGCCCACGGATGTCCTGCGCGCTTACGCCGGGGCGGGGGACCGCTTGGCGGTGGAGGAGGACCTAGATAAGGTGATCGAGGGCGCGGACGTCGTCATGGCGCTCCGGCTCCAGACCGAGCGCCAGGCGCAGGGGTTCCTGCCCAGCATCCGGGAATACGCCCGTCGGTACCAGGTGAACAACGACCGTCTGCGCCGTGCCAGCCCGGACGTGCTAGTCATGCACCCCGGCCCCATGATCGAGGGGGTGGAGATAAGCGCCGAGGCCGCGCGCGGCCTTAGCTCCGTGGTGGACGAGCAGGTGGAGAACGGCGTGGCCATCCGCATGGCCCTGTTCTATCTCACGATCGGAGGGGTGGAGGGCTAACCATGGCGACTCACCAGCCGTTCCTCATCTCCGGGGGGCGCGTCATCGACCCCGCCCAAGGCATGGACGCCGTAGCGGACGTCTTTGTAGCGGACGGGGGCGTCCAGTGGGGGGGCCCCCAGGGCGGCGGGCACCCGGAGATCCCCTCCGATGTCCGCACCGTGGACGCCGCGGGTCTGGTGGTGACGCCGGGGTTCATAGACCTGCACTGCCACCTGCGGGAGCCGGGCCAGGAGCACAAAGAGACCATCTTCACCGGGACGCGTGCGGCGGCCAAGGGCGGCTTCACAACCGTCTGCGCCATGCCCAATACCGTGCCCGCCCTGGACAACCGCAGCCTCATCGAGCACGTGGCGCGGCAGGCGCAAGTGGCCGGCGCCGTCCGCGTCCTGCCCATCGGCGCCATCACCCAGGGCCGCCAGGGGAAGCAGCTCGCCGAGATGTACGACATGGCGGAGGCGGGGGCCATCGCCTTCAGCGACGACGGCTCGCCGGTGTCCGACCCGCAGGTGATGCGCCAGGCGTTGAGCTATGCCAAGGCGCTCGGCCTGCCGATCATCGAGCACGCGGACACGCCGGAGCTCTCTTCGGGGAGCGTCATGCACGAAGGGTGGGTGTCCTCCCGCCTGGGCCTGCCGGGCGCTCCGGCGGCGGCGGAGGAGATGGCGGTTGCCCAGGACATCGCGCTGGTGCGGGTGTCCGGCGGGTGGCTGCACGTGGCCCACGCCACGACGGCGGGGGTTGTGGACCTGGTGCGTCGGGCCAAGGCGGAGGGGTTGCGCGTGACGGCGGAGGTCACCCCGCATCACCTCATCCTCACCCACGAGTGGCTTATGGGCCGCCGGTCCCCGCTGGGACCGGACGTCCAGCCGTACGATACGTATGCCAAGGTGAACCCGCCCCTGCGGACGCCGGAGGACTGCCAAGCGCTCCTGGACGGCCTGCGGGACGGGACCATCGATATCATCGCCACGGACCACGCGCCCCACGCCCGCGAGGACAAGCAGGTGGAGATGGGGAGCGCGGCGGTGGGCATCAGCGGCTTGGAGACGGCGCTGGGCCTGCTCCTCACCCTTGTCGAGCGGGGCAGCATCGACCTGAACACGGTGGTGGCCCGGCTCACGAGCGGCCCGGCGCGGCTCCTGCCGGAGCGCTACCGGGGCCTGGGCACGCTCGCGCCCGGCAGCGTGGCGGACATCGCCATCTTCGACCCCACCGCCACGTGGATGGTGGACCCGGCGCAGTTCGTCTCCAAGGGGAAGAACACGCCGCTGGCGGGCTGCACGCTGACGGGCAAAGTGGTGGCCGCGGTCTATGAGGGCGGTCTTGTCTATCATGCGGAACATGTAGCGGCAGCAGTCAAAGGAGGACAGGGTGTCTAAGCCCGGCTTTTTGGTCCTGGAGGACGGGACGGTCTTCCACGGCACGCTCTTCGGCGCGGAGAAGCGCATCTACGGAGAGGTCGTGTTCAACACCTCCATGACCGGCTACCAGGAGATCCTCACGGACCCCTCGTACGCGGGACAGATCGTTGTCCCCACGTATCCGCTCATCGGCAATTACGGCATCAACCTACGGGACGTGGAGTCGCGCCGCATCCAGGTGCGCGCCTTTGTGGTGCGGGAGTGGTGCGCGGTCCCCAGCAACGGTTTGAGCGTGATGACGGTGGACGAATACCTGCGCGAGAACGGCATCCCTGGACTGAGCGGCGTGGACACGCGCGCCATCACGCGCCATGTGCGCAACGCGGGCGTGATGATGGGCGCTGTCTCCTTCGACGAGACGCCCCAGGAGGCCCTAGCCCGCCTCCGGAAGCAGCCCAAGTACGACAACATAGACTTCGTCGCCGAAGTCACGACGCCTGAGAGGTACGAGTGGGCGCCTGAGGTGGCCGGGAACGGTCCGCGCGTGGCTGTCCTGGACGAGGGTTTGAAATACAACATCCTGCGCAACCTGAAGCTGCGGGGCGCGAGGCCCATCGCCGTGCCCGCCCGGACATCGGCCAAGGAGATCCTGGCCCTCAAGCCGGATGGGGTGGTGCTCTCCCCCGGCCCCGGCGACCCGGCGTTGCTGGACTATCTGACGGAAACGACGAAGGGGCTCATAGGCAACGCGCCCATCATGGGCATCTGCCTGGGGCACCAGATGGTGGCCCGCGCCTTCGGGGCCAGGACGTTCAAGCTGAAGTTCGGCCACCGGGGAGGCAACCACCCGGTCCGGGAGGAAGGGACGGGGAAGGTGCACATCACGGCGCAGAACCATGGGTACGCCGTGGACGCTGCTTCCCTGCCACCCGAGCTTGTGGTGAGCCACATCAACCTGAACGACACCACGGTGGAGGGCTTGCGGCACCGAGAATTGCCTATCATGACAATCCAGTACCACTCCGAGGCGGCCCCCGGCCCGCGCGACAACGAGTACCTCTTCTCCAACTTTTTGGATATGGTAAACACGGTCAAGGTCAAGTAGCGCTAGGGGTTTTTCAGACCGGTCCGCGCCTCTTGAAGGTGCGGGGATGTGTCTGGACCCGAACAGGAGGAATGATGGCTTCGCAGACAAGGCGCCTGCCTCCACCCCCCTATGAGGTGGTGCTGCGCGGCACGGTGTACGAGATCATTGAACAGGCCAAGGCCTTCGTGGACGGGAAGCGGGTGGAAGGGTGGACCGTCTGGACGGAGGAAGAGACCATCGGGAAGAACACCCAGTACATGAAGGTAGCCATCGCCGCCCGCCCGGAGGGGGAGACGGAAGGCCGGGATTACGTGGGCCTCTTCACCTTGACGGAGCAGCCGGACGACCTCCTGTTCTTCCGGGTGCCTCCCCGCGACTCCTGGGATTTCCGGGCGCACGGGGTCATAGGCAAGAGGGAGACTATCGTCATCTACAAAGACACCATGTTCTGCCAGCGTGCCCCTAAGGAGCTTGGGCTGCGCGTTCTGGAAGAGCTTGTGAACGAGTTCTGGCATCGCGGAGCGGCGGTAACGCCGCTCCGCGTGGACCCCGCGCGCTCCATGGACCGGAGGGGGTTTTGACTGTAGATGTACAATGTTGATGCGGCATAGTGATGCACGAACGTGATGAGGTGACATGATGCGCACGACATTGGACATAGATGAGAAGTTGTTGGAAGAGATCGAGCGAGCAACGGGGGAGGCGGGAAAGAGCAAAGCGGTTTGCAAAGCGCTTGAAGAGTACCTCCGTATGAAGGCGGTCAAAGAGTTGCTTGCGATGAAGATCGACCTTGACTGGGAGGGGATGGAAGAAGAAGAGTTGAAGGCCATGGCAGAGCATGAGAAGGAACGAGGTGAATGATCCTCGCTGATACGTCTGTGTGGCTGCAGTACTACCGCACTCCCAGCACTCCGGTTGGCCAAGAGTTCAAGAGGGTCATGGAGCAGGGTGAAATAGCGGTGACAGGACCTGTCGTCGCAGAACTGGTTCAGGGCGCCCGATCTCCGGAAGAGTTTTCGTTGCTGAAGGAGCGCCTTGCAAGATTGCCATACCTTGAAACTGGAAGAGAAGAATGGTTGAAAGCCGGGGAGTTGTCTCGCGCCTTGCGAAGGCAAGCGATCACCATTCCTCTTGCCGATCTCATGATAGCTATCGTCGCGATGACCAATGATCTGCCACTTTTCGCATTGGATAAACATTTTCAGCGCGTGCCGGGGCTGCGGCTTCACACCCCCGAGCAAGCAGGGTAAAGAGGAACACCTCGTTCATGTCTAAACCGTCCAAGGTTCTCGTCATCGGATCGGGTCCGATCATCATCGGCCAGGCGGCGGAGTTCGACTACGCCGGCGCGCAGACGTGCAAGGCGCTGCGCGAAGAGGGCGTAGTCTCCGTCCTGGTCAACTCCAACCCGGCCACCATCATGACGGACAGCGGCATCGCGGACATCATCTACATCGAGCCGCTCACCGTGGAGTCCGTCTCACGTATCATCGAGCGGGAGCGGCCGGACGGCCTGCTCCCCACCCTGGGTGGCCAGACGGGCCTGAACCTGGCCGTGGCGCTCGCCGACGCTGGCGTGCTGGAGAAGTACAACGTCCGCCTGCTCGGCACGCGGCTGGAGAGCATCAAGATGGCAGAGGACCGGGACCTCTTCCGCACCATGCTCCGGCGCATAGGCGAGCCGGTCCCGGACAGCGAGATCGTCACCACCATGGAGCAAGCGCGCGCTGTCGCCCGGCGGATGGGCCTGCCGCTCGTGGTCCGTCCCGCTTTCACCCTCGGCGGCACCGGTGGCGGGATTGTGACCACCTGGGACGAGTTGGAATATCGCTCATCGTTGGGCCTGAAGTTCAGCCCTATCCACCAGATCCTGATGGAGCGCAGCCTGGCGGGCTGGAAGGAGATGGAGTACGAGGTGATGCGGGACGCCAACGACACGTGCATCACCATCTGCAACATGGAGAACCTGGACCCCATGGGCGTCCACACGGGGGACAGCATCGTGGTGGCCCCCAGCCAAACGCTGACGGACCAGGAGCACCAGATGCTCCGCACCGCCAGCCTCAAGATAATCCGCGCTCTGGGCATCGAGGGTGGGTGCAATATCCAGTACGCTCTCACGCCGCATCCGGAGGTAGCCCGCAGGCTGGGCCTCAACCTGGAGGGCGCGGCTCCGTACTATGTCATAGAGGTCAACCCGCGCGTGTCCCGCTCCTCCGCTCTGGCGAGCAAGGCCACCGGGTATCCCATCGCCCGCGTGTCGGCCAAGATAGCGGTCGGCAAGCGGCTGGACGAGATCCCTAACGCGGTGACACAGAAGACCACGGCGGCCTTCGAGCCGGCGCTGGACTACTGTGTGGTGAAGATCCCGCGCTGGCCGTTCGACAAGTTCCCCAGCGGCGACCGCGTGGTCGGCACGCAGATGAAGGCCACCGGCGAGGTCATGGCCATCGACCGCTCTTTTGAGGCGGCGCTGCAAAAGGCGGTGCGCTCGCTGGAGATGGGCGGCTCCACGCTCCTGTGGGAGGACCCCTCCTGGGAGCTGGGCGACCTTACGGGGCCGGCGGTCATGGACAGGCTGCCGCTGATGCCGGCCAACGACCGCCGCCTGTGGGCGCTGATGGCGGCCCTGCGGCGCGGCGCGACGCCGGAGGACATCTCCGGCAAGACGGGCATTGACCCCTGGTTCCTGTACAAGATGCTCAACGTCGTGAACATGGAAAGGCGATTGCTTGGCGAGGAGCTGACGTCCGACTTGCTGCGGCAGGCGAAGCAGACCGGCTTCTCCGACGCCCAGGTGGCGACGCTTGCGGACAGCATGGAGGACCACGTGCGGGACATGCGCCGCCAGTGGGGCATCCGGCCTGTCTACAAGATGGTGGACACCTGCGCCGCGGAGTTCGACGCAGTGACCCCTTATTACTACAGCACCTATGACCAGGAGAACGAGGCAACGCCGCTGCCGGGCCGCTCCGCCCTCATCCTGGGCTCCGGACCTATCCGCATAGGTCAGGGGATCGAGTTCGACTACTGCTCCGTGCACGCCGCCTGGGCGCTGGGTGAAGAGGGCATCAACAGCATCATGGTGAACTCCAACCCGGAGACCGTCTCGACGGATTTCGATACCAGCGACCGCCTCTACTTCGAGCCCTTGGACATCGAGAGCGTGATGAACATCATCGAGAACGAGGCGGGCGACACGGACGACGGCAAGGAGTACCCGCCGTCGGCGGTGCAGTTCGGGGGGCAGACGGCTATCAACCTGGTGGAGGACCTGAGCAAGCGTGGCATGGCTATCCTCGGCTCCGAGCCGGACACCATCGACCGCGCGTCCAACCGGCGCCGTTTCTCGGACTTCCTGGAGCGGGAGGGCATCCCGCAGCCGCCGGGCGCGGGGGTGATGAACATGGAGGAAGCCCTCCAGATAGCACAGCGCCTCGGCTACCCGGTCCTCGTCCGCCCCAGCTACGTCCTGGGTGGGCGCGCCATGGAGATCGTGCACAACGCCACGGAGCTCATCCAGTTTGTCACCGCCGCTGCCCAGGTGGGACGCGGACGCCCGATCCTGATCGACAAGTACATCGAGGGCATTGAGGTGGAGGTGGACGCGGTGTCGGACGGGGAGGACGTGTTCATCCCCGGCATCATGGAGCATATCGAGCGGGCGGGCGTCCACAGCGGAGACTCCATGGCCATCTACCCCGGCATCACCCTCTCGCCGGAAGAGAAGCAGCGCATCGTGGACTACACGGTGCGCATAGGGCGGGGGCTCAAGATCGTCGGCCTCATGAACATCCAGTACGCGCTCGCCTGGAACGAGACTCCGGAGGGACAGCCACGCAACGCCTACGTCCTTGAGGTCAACCCCCGCTCGAGCCGCACCATCCCCTTCATCTCCAAGATCACGGATGTCCCCATGGTCAAGGTGGCCGTGAAGGTCATGCTCGGCCACAAGCTACGGGACCTGGGCTACACCACCGGCCTCAAGCCGGAGAAGAACCTTGTTGGGATCAAGGCGCCGGTGTCCTCCATGGCCAAGCTGGTGGGCGTGGACACCTACCTTGGCCCGGAGATGAAGTCCACCGGTGAGGTGATGGGGATAGACGAGACCTACAGCAAGGCGCTGGCCAAGGCGCTCATCGCCGCGGGGCTGGTGCTGCCGCCCGGGGGCGCGGTGCTGCTCAGCATCGCCGACCGGGACAAGCCGGCCTCTCTGCCCCTTGTGCGGCGGCTCATTGAGGGCGGGTTCAAGATCTACGCAACCGACGGCACGGCGGCCATGATCGAGGCGCTGGGCCTGCCGGTGACGGCGGTCAGCAAGATCGGGTCGGGCAACCCGCACGTGGTGGACCTCATCCGCAGCGGGGCGGTGGACGGCGTGGTCAATACCATGCATGGCGGACGCATCCCGTTGCGCGACGGCTTCGAGATCCGACGCGCGGCTGTGGAATCGGGCATCCCCTGCTTCACCTCCATGGACACCGCCCGCGCCGCCATCCACTCCGCCTCCGAGCGGGGCGTGACGTACAACATCCGCCCCCTGCACGAATACGTGAACCGGGACGCCGTCCGAGCGGCGGACTAGCGCAAAGGACACAGCACCGCAATGCTAACCACCGTCACATCGTCCGTTGTCCGCCAGCATGAAGTGGCCCAGGGGATGCACCTCCTGGAGCTCAGCGCCCCCGCCATCGCACGGGAGGGGAGGCCGGGGCAGTTCGTCATGGTGGACTGCCCAGGTGAAGCCTCCTTTCTCCGGCGTCCCCTGGCCCTCCAAAGCATCCGCCCCAGGGAGGGCGTCATCTCAGTGCTTTACAGCGTCGTGGGGACAGGCACGGGGGAGCTGTCGCACCTCAAGGGCGGGGAAGAGGTGAGCATCCTTGGACCCCTCGGCCACGCTGTGGCGCCGCCCGCAAGCGCCAGGCACATCGTGGCCATCGCAGGCGGGATCGGCATCGCGTCGCTGACGGCGCTGATGGATGAGGCCGTGGCGGCGGGTAAGCGGGTGACCCTCCTGCACGGAGGGCGCAACAACGCGCTCATGTACCCCGCGCATCTGCTGCCGAAGGGCGTCAAGGAGCTGACCGCCACAGACGACGGCTCTGCCGGGCACCGGGGCTTCGTCACCCACCTGCTCCCCCACGTGGAGGCGGACGCCGACTGGATCGTGGCCTGCGGCCCAACACCCATGTTCCGCACCCTGGCGCACATGCTCAAGGAGGGTGCGGTGTCCAAGCCAATCACAGCGCTTTTAGAGCTTCGGATGGGCTGCGGATTCGGGGCCTGCTACGGGTGCACGGTTGTCACGCCACAGGGCGGGCGGCTGGTCTGCAAGGACGGCCCCGCCTTCTCCATCGCGGACATCGACTGGGACGGCCCTATCGCCCCCAAGGTGCATTGAGGCATCTGAATGGTCGTCACGCATACCCTCGCCGTCCGCACGCAGGGGAAGTCCGATACCGTTGACATCACCGGCCCTATCGCCGAGGTAGTTCGCGACTCTCGTCTTGCCGCCGGTACGGTGACGGTCTTCGTCAAGCACACCACCGCCGGCGTCTGCGTCATCGAGGCCGAGGACGGCCTTCTCGATGACTACAAGGGGTTCTGGGAGCGCATCGTCCCTTCCTCCATCGACTACGCCCACAACCGTCTTCAGGAGGAGGACAGGAACGGCCATTCCCACGTCCGCGCATCCACCTTGGGGCCATCCCTGGCAGTCCCCTTTGTGGACGGGCGTATGACCCTGGGGACGTGGCAGCGGGTGGTCCTCATCGACTTTGACACGCGCGGGCGGACGCGGGAGATCGTGGTTCAGGTCATGGGAGAATAGCGTTGGACGTCTCAGCCCTCCAGCCCGAGGCCCGCCCCATCGCCGAGGCGGTGGCCCGCGTCTACATGCAGCACACCGGTCACCTTTTCGTGGGGCTTGCTGTCCACGGGTCTGCGTTCAAAGGAGACTTTATCCCTGGCTGCAGCGACATCGACTTCCAACTGTACCTGAGACGGGAGGCCTTTGACGCCGAAGGGAACATATCTCTTTCACTTGCCCTCGCGATCCACCGCGACCTTGCCCGTATCGACCCCGCGCCGTTCTCCTCGGTCCAGTGCCTTGCGCTGGCGATCCCCTTTGTCCAGGCAGAGAGGCCGGATGTCCTCCCGCCGCTCCCCGGGACGTACCACGTCGTGGCTGGTGTCTTTCCCCTCCCGCACCCCACCCGTGAGGAGGCCGTCCGCAGCGCTCATGCCGCGTTGGGCCGTCTCCGCGCTGTGCCTGCCAAGCTCCCCAACGACCTCCTGGACTTCAATGCGGCCCGCCTACCCCGCTGGGTGCGCCTCATCTGCACGGACGTGTGGCCCGCGCTCTACCACCTGCTCATCGTCCGGGGGCACGACCCTCTGGACGTCTGGCGACTTCCCAAGCGCAGGGCTATCGCCCTCTTGCCGGAGCGGGACGACACAGGGGCAGCCATCCGTGCGTTCCACGCCGCAGTGCTGGCCTACTACGTGGGAGGACCGACGGTGGAGGGCGGACTGGGAGTGCTGGAGGCGGGGGTGGGGTTCTTGAGGGCGGTGAAGAAGGAATATGAACGGATAGAAGTGAGAAGACTACACGAATAGTGATGCTGCGGCTGGCCCGCTTCTTGAGCGGGCCAGCCCATTTGTGGCACCTGTTCAGCTTCGCTATACCGTGTGTAGCGAGCTTCTCTCGAACCAGATCTTCTCCCAGTGGTGCTGGCGGGTGGGGCCGTCCAGCTTCACCTCCGGGGCGGGGAAGCCGTAGAAGTCCCCTTCAACGAGGAACGCACGCCCGTCGCCGGTCTCCATGAAGCAGCCGCCTATGGCGCGGAAGTCCTGGCCGGGCACGCCCTTGATGGCTGCCGCGACGTTCCGCGCCGCCACCTGGCCCGCAGCGCGGGCGAACACACCCGCCTTGGGCAAAGGCCCGCCGGACGGGAGGTCTATGGCCGCCACGTCCCCCACGGCGTAGACGTTCGGCGCCTTGGTGGCCAGGCTGTGCGCGTCCACCGAGACCCACCCCCGCTCGTTCGCCAGCCCCGACTTCTGGACGAAGTCCGCCGTCTTGTGCGGCGGCACTACGGGCAGGAGGTCGAACCCCACGCTCGTCCCATCGACGAAGCGCATCTGCTTCAGCGAGGGGTTGATGTCCCGGATGACGTGGTCGCCATGGAACGCGATGCCTTTGCTCGCCAGGATGTCGATGACCTTTTGGCCCGCATCCGGCCCGGCCACCATGATCGGCCTCTTTTCAGCGACGTAGATCTCAAGTTGCACCCGGTCGCGGATGCCGCGTTCGCGGAACAGCGCGTCCAGTATCATGACCGCCTCAAAGGGGGCTGCGGGGCACTTGTACGGGGGCGGGGACACCACCACGGGGACATGTCCGCCCCGGAAGTCTATGACCGCCTCGCGCAGCTTGACCAGGCTTTCGGGGTCGTACAGGTTGTAGCCGCACTCCGCCAGGCCGGGGATGGCGGCCAGCCACGGGGTCGCGCCCGTGGCGATCACCAGGTAGTCGTAGGACAGTTGGCCGGAGGCGGTCTGCACACGCGCGTGCTCGGTATCGATGGACTGCACCTCGTCTTTGAGCACCGTGATGCCCTCCTGGGACAGGTGCTCGATGTCCCGGTGGAAGTCCTCCGGCTTGCGCGCGCCGGTGAGGACCCAGAGGAAGGTGCCCTGGAAGGTGAACCGGCCGTTCTTATCTACCAGGATGACCTCGTCATCCTCATCCAGAAGTCGACGCGCTTCCAGAGCCGCGGACACGCCGCCTATCCCGCTGCCCAGGACAACGACCGTCTTGCCTGCCATGAGTCCCTCCTGTTGGGTGTCATTGGAAATCATAGTCGAAAAAGTTGGGGGTGGTCTGCGCGAACATGTGAATCTATGGGCATGTCTTCGAGAACAAAGTGGGAAGGGACAGAAAGGGCAGAAGGGGGACCGCCCCGCCCCTGGTCCCTTGGAGGGCCTCGGGACGACGTTAACCTACTTTTGTCTTAGACGCGTGGGTCGCCTTGCTCGCCATTAATGGGTCCAAAGGGCCACTGGGGATTTCTGTGGCCCATGATACCCTCGTAATGGAGTTCCACGGGGAAGGACCAACCGCGTGGTCCTTGGGCGCGTCGGCAGAGGGACGACGTCTTCTAAAACTTCGCAGCGCCGCGCTGCACGCCGAGGCCGAAGATGGTGGCGCCGGGCCGGAGGAAGGGGGCAGGCTGCGCATATTGCTCCATGCCGGAGGACGGTGGGAGGGTCAGAGCCTGCTCGATGGCCCACAAGGACATCGGCGTCACGCGCTCCATGGCCTTGATCTCGTCCGGGGTGAAGAACCCCGCGTCCAGCGCCTCGTGGCCGTCCGGGTGCGGCTCACCCTGCTCTGGGGCCAAGCGGAACACCACGTAGATGTTGGACGCCCGTCCCACACGCTCCCCCGGCGAGTGCCGGAAGGCCACCACGTCCGTCACCTTTGCGGCGATGCCCGCTTCCTCCAACACCTCCCGCTCCACCGCCGCCCCGATCTGCTCGTCGCTCTCCACGTAGCCGCCGGGTATCTGCCATGCTCCCCGGTTGGGCTCGATGCCCCGCTGCACCAGCAGCACTGCACCATCCCGCACCACCACCGCGCCTGCGCCTATGGAGTGCTCGCCGAAGTAGAGAAACCCGCAGCCGGGGTTCGGGCAGGCGGGCCGCTCCCGTCCCCCGTCCAGCTTCGTCACCAGCTTTGTCCCGCACCGTGGGCAGTAGGTCATGGCATACCTTCATGCAAGAGGAGGTCCTTCTACGATTGTACCCTCACGAGGCCGACGGATGTGAAGGCCATGCGCACCGTGTGGGAACGTCACCCTTGGCCTCAACGAGGCGTGATAGGCGGCGTTGTTACCCATTCCCTCCGTTTGTCTTCGAACAGGACCTCGGTCGCAAGATACCAGGTGGTCCCGCTGATGTGCGGCACAACGGCAGTCAACTCCCCGGACGCCTGGCGAGGGGCGACGCCGAACGCCAGGGACGGGATGTCGATGCTGACTCCGAACGGGGCGGCGGACGGCTCGATGTCCGTCGGCTCGGGCGGAGCGACGCGCAGGGAGTAGACGGGACGGAGCGTCTCCGTACCTTCTGTGGACGTGAGCATGACGGCAAAGAGGCCCACGGAGACCGTCTGCTGCGAGTCGTTCACGATGCTGAAGGAGAGCCTGTCTCTGCCCTCTTCCGGCTGAAGGGGCATGACCATGATGGAGACTCCTCGCATACGCGTCCGGGGACTGTCAGGGTAGGAGGCGTCCTCTTGTGGCTTCGCACAGTTTGTGACTGAGGGGATGATGAGAAAGAGGGAGACGAGAACAGCCGGTACGTAGTATCTTGTCGGCGCTTTCATGTCCGCCTCTCACTGGACCGGGGTGCGCTCAGTGCGGCGCTCCGCCGAAGGCGTCCAGGGCAAGGACGGCGGCCCCCAGCGTCCCTACGTCCGTCCCCAGGGCCGCCGGGACGACCCGCGCGTCCGAGACGGGCCGGGCGAAGGCCATCTTCTCCATCCGCCGGACCGCCGGAGCTATGTACTCCGCCCACCTGTTGGATACCCCGCCGCCGATGACGATCATCTCCGGGTTGAAGATGTTCACCACCGCAGTCAGGCCCATGCCCAGGTACTCCGCCCCCTCGCGGACGACCCGTTGGGCAAGGCGGTCCCCCTGCGCCGCCGCCGCGAACACCGCCACTGCGTCCAGGTCGTCCAGTGCGACCGATTGGAGGGAGGAGCGCTCTCCCCGCGCCAGTGCCTCCCGGGCCACCCGCGCGAGGGCTGTCCCCGACGCCAGGACTTCCAGGCACCCGGCGCTGCCGCAGTTGCAGGGCGGCCCGTCCTTCTGCAGGGGGATGTGCCCGATCTCCCCCGCTGAGCCCGATGCGCCGTCGTACACCCGCCCGTTGATGACTATGCCCCCGCCGATGCCGGTGCTTACCGTGATGTACACCATGTGGCGCGTCCCCTTGCCCGCGCCGAAGCGGTGCTCCCCCAGCGCAGCCACCGTGGCGTCGTTCCCGATCACCGCTGGTGCGCCGATGGCCTTGGACAGCGGGTCGCGTATCGGCGTGCTCCGCCACCCGGCCAGGTTAGGCGCCACGGTGAGGCTGCCCTCGCTGGTGTCCACCACGCCCGGCGCGCCGATGCCGATGCCCAGGATGTCCAGTGCCGCGAAGCGTCCCTCTCGCAGGGCCGCCCGCGCGGACTGGGCCATCGCGTCCACCACGGAGGCGGGGCCGTCCTGCGGGGTCTCCACCTGCACGCGCGATAGCACGCGCCCGCGCTCGTCCGCCACCACGCTAGCGATCTTGGTTCCTCCCAGGTCGATGCCGAGGACGAGACGCGCCGTGGCCATCTTTCACCTCCAGGTGACGAACGTGAAGCCATCTCAAGGTTGTCCTACGCACGTGGTGAGCGGAGTCCAACCACGGGCCGAGGGGGATTGGGCAATTCGTGAATTGCCCCTACGATAAAGGGGACTTGCCTGCTCTTTGTATCGTGCGTTCTGGGCGGGCCTTTGCCCCCCATTCCTTCGCAGAGCCTCAGGAAGGTCAAGCAGTCCCTGCTAGGGGTACAGGCCGCGGTCTATCGTGGCCTGGGCCACCCGGCCGATGGCGATCATCTGGGAGGCTGTCCGCAGGTCCACCTTCTGCTGCGTGGACAGCGCCAGGACCTCCCGGAAGGCGTGGACCATGATCCGCTCCAGCCGTGCGTTGATCTCCTCCTCCTCCCAGAAGAAGTTCTGCAAGTCCTGCACCCATTCAAAATAGGAGACGGTGACCCCGCCCGCGTTGGCCAGGACGTCCGGCACCACGTAGATGCCCCGCTGGCGCAGGACCTCCTCCCCGCGTGGGGTGGTGGGACCGTTGGCCCCTTCCACGACGATCTCCGCCTTCAGACGCGGCGCGGTGAACTCCGTGATCTGGCTCCCAGTTGCCGCCGGTACGAACATCCGCGCAGGCATGTCGAAGATGGCGTCCGGGGGCAAGCGCTCCGCCTGCGCGAATCCCATGACCCCGCCGCCCCCTGTGCTGCGCGCGTAGCTGATCAGCGCGCTGATGTCCAGGCCCCTCGGGTTGTAGACGCAGCCGGTGAGGTCGGACACCGCCACGATCTTGCACCCCATCTGCGCCAAAAGCAGTGCCGCGATAGAGCCCACTTGCCCGAAGCCCTGTACGGCGACCGTGAGGTCGCTTGCCTTCAGGCCCAGATGGGCAATGGCCTCCCGCGCCGTGATGGCCAGTCCCCGGCCCGTGGCCTCATAGCGCCCCTTGGTACCGCCGATGGAGAGCGGCTTGCCTGTCACCACGCCGGGCACGGAGTAGCCTTTGCCCTGGCTGTAGGTGTCCATGATCCAGGCCATGGTCTGGGAGTTCGTGTTCAGGTCCGGGGCCGGGATATCCACCTCCGGGCCAATGATGAGGGATATCTCCGACGTGTACCGCCGCGTCATCCGCTCCAGCTCGCCTTTGGACATGGAATGTGGGTCGCAGGTCACGCCGCCCTTGGCCCCGCCGTAGGGCAGGTTCACGAGGGCCGTCTTCCACGTCATCCACATGGCCAGCGCGCGCACTTCGTCGGCGTCCACGTCCGGGTGGTAACGGATGCCCCCTTTGGCCGGACCGCGCGTGAGGCTGTGCTGGAATCGGTAGCCGGTGAACATGCGGAGGCTGCCGTCGTCCATGCGCACGGGGAAGGTGGCGGTGTATTCCCGTTTCATGGCCTTGAGCCAGCCGCGCATGTCCTTGTCCAGCCCCAGCCTTTCAGCCGCTTCCTCGAACTGGTACAGCGCCGATTCCAACAGGCTCTGCGGGCGTTGCGCGGTGGGGGATGTCGTCATGGGACCTCCGGATCGTAGGGATGCTGCCATTCAGGATACCAGGCGTCCGGCGGACAGGGCAGAGATACGCTCTTCTCGCTGCTTATGGTCTTTCCCAGCGCGCATAGGATGTCGTGCGTCTCCTGCCTCAAATCCTGTACTCTTAGGCCAGGTCAAGGAAAGAGGTCCCTTCCGATCATGAAGACGGTGCTTGCCGCCCTCGCACTCCTGACGGTCCTTGCCGCCGCCTGCGCCGGGTCGCCTACGCAGACGCCCAGGCCCTCCGCCTCAAGCACTCCAGCACAGCCACTCACCCCGCCTGCAGCGCGCGCCACCCCCACCATGCTCTCCCAGGGCACCGTGCCCACTACCGCCATCACCATCGCGTGCACGCAGTTTGCTCAAAGCCCTAACGTGTCCCGCACCGTCAGCGCCCTTTCCGGCACGCAGATCGCGGTCACTCTCTGCGCGGACCCGTCCTCCGGCTACGTCTGGAACCCCGCTCCCGCCATGACGGATGCGTCTGTGTTGACCCAGGTCAGCCATCAACTGAGCATCCCCACGCCTGTTCCCAACACGCCGTTCGTCATCGTGTCCGGCAAGGAGGTCTGGACGTTTCGGACCGCGAAGTCCGGCACAACCGACGTGACGTTCACCAGCACGCGCAATGATCAGCCGGACGCGAACGCGTGGTCGCTCAAGCTGACGGTGACGGTGCGGTGATCAGGGACCGTGGACGGTCTTTCATAGACGTACCTCCGCCGTCATCCCCACGGTGATGCCAAGCTCGCGCGTCAGGTCATAGGCGATCTCCAGCGCGTACCGGGCGGGCAGGGCGGACTGGTAGACGGTAAGCCGGTTGTCCGGGACGCCCGGCTCGGCGACCATGTGCTTGATGTCCACTATCAGGCTCGCGCTGTCGATGAACACCACGTCCAGCGGGATAAGGGTGTCCTTCATCCAGAAAGCCCGGTAGTCGTCCTGTGGCCAGACAAAGAGCATCCCCGCCTCTTTGGGCAAGAAGGTCCGGCCCATCAGCCCCCGAGCCCGTTCCTCCTCGGTGTCCGCAACCTCAACGGGGAAGACGTGGCCGTTGATGACGACCTGCGCGGCGGGGACCGCTGTTCCGGGGAACGGAGGATGCGTGGCGGTTGCCGGGACCAGTGTCCGCGTGGCGGCAAGCATCGTGCTGGTGGCTGCGGCGGTTGCCGACGGGGCGGGCGTGGGGCTGGGTTGCCCGGTGGTGGGCGCCGGAGCGAGGTTGCATGAGAGGGTCGTCCAGACGATGGCGAGCACCGCCCACAACCGCACCTTTGTCTTCCGCGTCAACCGTGTGTGCTCCTGGATCTCTGCCCTGCTTCCCCCGTCCGAGGGAGGCAGGGCAGGGTACGCCTTTACAGCTTCCGTATGGAGGGGTAGGTTGCAAAGACGACCAGGGTCAACACCAGGCACACCACAGCCATGAGCGCCGTCGCCAGCGCCGTCCCCATCGTCTCCGCGCCGTAGCCGATGAGCAGCTGGCCCAGAGGCCCCAGGCCGAAGATGATCATGCGGATGCTCAGTACGCGCCCGCGGATGTTGTCCGGCGAGAGCATCTGCACCAGGGTCACGTTGGAGGTCATGAACATCTGCAGGAGGAACCCAACCACCAGCGCCAGGACGCAGGAGAGCAAGAAGTTGGGCGAGAGGGCGAACGCTATCAGCGTCAGCGCGAACCCCAGGCTTCCCACCATGAGCACCCGGCTCCGGTTCGCACTCTCCCCGAAGGTGGCCACCGCAATCGACCCTGCCACGGACCCCAGCCCGATGATCGCTCCCAGGACGCCCAGCCCCAGTTTGGGGTTCAGCCCGGAGGCCAGGCCGCCCGGCAACCCGAACAGAGCGGCCCCCAGGCCCGGCTCGGTCAGCAGGTCCTTGGAGATCACCGGCATCATCGCCTGGAACGGCATGCCGAACACCGTCATTGCGAAGCCGATGAGCATGAGCGCCATCATGATCGGCTGGGCCTTGATCCACCGCACGCCTTCCCAGATGCTGCGGAACATGGAGATGTTGTGCGTTCCGGCGTTCGGCTGGTGCTTCACGTTCGAGAGCAGCAGGCAGACCGTTGCGGGGAGCATGAGGAGGGAGGGCACCAGGAACGCTATCCCCATGCTTGTGTTGGACATGAGGACACCCGCCAGCGCCGGCCCCACCATGGACGCGCCGCTGAACACGGTGGTCATCATGGCCACGCCGCTCGCGATGTCCTGCCGGGGCAGCATGTTGGGCACGGAGGCCATTCGCGACGGCATGGAGGTGGAGAACGCCACCCCGTTGACGACGGCCAGGGCGAAGATCTGCCACACCTGAATCGTGTCTGTGATGACCAGGACCGCCAGGGCCAGGTTCGCCGCCAGGTTCACGACCTCCGCAGTCAGGAGCACCTTCTTCCGGTTGAACCGGTCCGCGATCACCCCGCCGAACATGGACAACACCAGCATCGGTAGTCCTGGGACGGCCTGGATCGCCGAGACCATGAACGCGGAGTTGGTCAGGTCCAACATGTACTGGCCGCGCGTGATCATCAGCATGAAGAACGTGGTGATGGACATGAGGGAGGCGGCCCAGAACAGGGTGAAGTCCCTGTTCTTGAACGCTCGGAACGGCGCCTTGGACTGAGCGGGCGGCTGTGTTCCCTGCGGTCCCTTTTCTGTGGTGACGGCCATGATGGTGTCCTTCTTTTCCAGTAAAGCCCTGCCGGAGCGGAGAGAGGGTCTCCTGCGGCCCCTATGCGAGGACTGTCCAATGGCTCTCTGAGGACGGTCCTCCGTGTCAGTAGAGGGGCCACCCCTTTACAATAAGGGATGTCGGGGGTTTTTGCTTATTGTTTCGACAATGGGAGCGGAGCGTCCCTCTAGCTCTCGTACCTGCTGATGACAAGGCAGGCGTTCTGCCCTCCGAAGCCGAAGCTATTGCTCAGCACGGTCCGCACGTTCGCCTTCCGCGCCACGTTGGGGACATAGTCCAGGTCGCACTCGGAGTCCTTGTTCGAATAGTTGATCGTGGGGTGGATGGTGCCGGTGCGGATGGTCTGTACCGCCACAACGGCCTCCAGCGCTCCCGCCGCGCCCAGGCCGTGGCCTGTCATAGACTTGGTGGAGCTGATCGGGATACCGTAGGCCGCCTCGCCAAAATAGGCCTTGATCGCCTTTGTTTCAGACAGGTCGTTCAGCTGGGTCGACGTGCCGTGCGCGTTGATATAGTCCACGTCGCGGGGGCCTATCCCTGCGTCTTCCAGCGCCCACCGGATGGCCCGGGCCGCGCCCCGGCCCTCGGAGTCCGGCTGCACCAGGTCGAACGCGTCGGAGCAGGAGCCGAAGCCCAGGATCTCCGCCAGGATGGGCGCTCCCCGCGACTTTGCGCGCGAGAGTCGCTCCAGGACCAGGACCGCCGACCCTTCAGCCGGCACAAAGCCGTCCCGGTCTTTGTCGAACGGACGGCTCGCTTTCTGGGGCTCGTCGTTGTTGGTGGACAGGGCGCGCATGGCGCAGAACCCCGCCAGGCCGATGCGGCTTATCCCCGCTTCCGTCCCACCCGCCACCACAATGTCCGCCCGGCCACGGCGGATGACCTCCGCTGCTTCACCGACCGCTTGTGTCCCCGCCGCGCAGGCTGTGATATGTGTCGCATTGTAGCCGCCCAGCCCAAACGCCAGCGCGATGTTCGCCGCCGCCATGTTCGGCAGGATGCGGGGCACGAAGGTAGGGCTCACGCGGCTCCACCCCCGCTCGTTCAGGATGCCCACCTGCTCC
>ORJL010838236.1_pt1 | contig 18892 bp, 24 predicted proteins | sample 1779941 | NCBI WGS metagenome assembly ORJL01 (sample SAMEA104232317, study PRJEB22302) | groundwater metagenome | biome: forest; feature: aquifer; material: groundwater | place: USA | collected 2011-08-07 | depth 5.8 m | reverse complement strand
AGCGTCACTATCCAAAATTGACGAAAATAAACCAAGGTACTTAATGGGTGTTGGAAGCCCAATTGATTTGCTCGAAGCAATAGAACAAGGAGTTGATATTTTTGATAGCGTAATGCCTACACGAAATGCAAGACACAACGAGTTATTAACAAGCAAAGGAAAAATAACAATAGACAAAAAAAAATATTGCGAAGACCAAAAACCACTTGACTCGCAATGCGACTGTTTTGTATGCAAAACATACACCCGAGCATATCTGAACCATCTTGCACGCTGCAAAGAAGAATCAGCAGAACGTCTAAACTCGCATCACAACACACACTTTATACAAAAATTAATGAAAGATACTCAAGAATCAATAAAACAACAAAAATTTTTGGAATTTAAAAAGCAGTTCTTGAAGAATTACAATGAAACTAACTGAATTTGAGTATAAACTGCCGCAAGAATTAATAGCGCAAGAACCACTAAAAAATAGAAGCGAATCAAGATTAATGGTAGTTGCGCAAAAAATTGAGCACAAAAAGTTCTTAGATATTTTAGATTATTTCAAAAAAGACGATGTTCTTGTGCTAAATAATACAAAAGTATTTCCTGCAAGAATTTTTGGAAAGAAAAAAACAGGCGGAAAAGTAGAAATTCTTTTAACTGCCAAAAAAACATCAAAACAATGGGCTTGCTTATATTCAGGCAAAAACATCAAAGAAGGAACAGAAATAATCTTTGATAAAAACGTCACAGGAAGCATATCCAAAAAAAACCTGTATGATATTGAAATAACATTCAACAAAGAAATTGGTGATTTGCTGGACAATATCGGCCATATGCCAACACCACCATACATAAAAACAAAATTAAGCCAAAACGAAAGATACAATACAGTATTCGCAGACAAAAAAGGCTCAATTGCGGCGCCAACAGCAGGACTGCATTTCACAAAAGAACTCTTAGAAAAAATTTGCTCAAAAGGCGTGAAAGTTGTTTACGTCACACTGCACGTAGGACTTGGAACATTTCTGCCAATAAAAGAAGAAGACATTGAGAAACACAAAATGCATTCAGAGTACTTCGAAATCTCAGAAGAGACTGCAAGAACTATAAATGAAAGAAATGGAAGATTATTTGTATGCGGAACAACAACACTGCGAGCGCTTGAATCCAGCTGCGATGAAAATGGGCAAATTATTGCAGTGAACAAATTCACAAACATATTTATTTATCCGCCATACAATTTTAAACTAAAATTTGATGCCATGATTACAAACTTTCATTTGCCAAAATCAACACTATTAATGCTAATTGCTGCCATAATAGGGCGAGAAAAGTTGTTTGAAGCATATTTTGTTGCAATCAAAGAAAAATACAGATTCTTTAGCTTTGGAGATGCAATGCTCATAATAAGATAAAAGAAAAAAAAATTATTTCTTTGTAGCCAAACCAATAACTTTTGCGGTTTTGTCCAAAACAATTTTTTGCATTCTCATGCCTTTATTTTGAACAATTTTTGCTTCACGCTTTTGAGCATACTGTTTATTTGACTTTTCAATATTTTCAAGTCTTTTCAAATTAAGCTTTTCACGATAAAGCTTGCCTGCATCAATTTTTGCAATTGATTTATCCCTTGCAAAATTATAGCTTGATGCCAATTGCGCTTTTGCAAGAGCTTTATTTTGCGAACTTCTTGCTTCAACAGCAACTGCAAAAGTTGCAAAAACAACAACGCAAAGAAGCAATACTAACATTTTTTTCATAATACTCACCTCTTGATAATATGAATAAAAAATGAATAACTATAAAAGATTACCTGTCAATTAATCAAACCCAATATCATATTGTTGTATTGGCACTTGAGCAGCATTACTCTTGTACCATTCAAGAACTTTAATTAATTTACCAACATCATTATTTGAAATTTGCAACTCATTATGCCTGACTGAAGAAGTTCTGCTCACATGAACAGAATGATCTGCATATCTAAATAAATAAAATTTTGAGCCTTCAATCTCAAGAACAACTTCATTATTTTCTTTGCTAACAACTATGTCAGTCAAATCTTTTTTGTTTTGTTCTTTTGTCATTTGAACTGCCAACAAAATTAATTAATCTGGGTGACTCAAATAAGCCACTCGTTTAAATAAGTTTTCAAGTTCTGAATTTACTTTAGCACCTTCCCTTATCAACCTTGAATAATCAAGTACAGCATCATTGCTCCTAACCAAGTCATCAAGAAATTCGTTATAATCTCTGTGCCATGAATTGTCGCGAGACCCAGTGTATGTTCCTGCTGTTTTCCCTCTCTCGGTTAGAAGATCACCACCAATTGACCTGTCGTGACTCATAAAGTTTTCATTAGAAACTGCTTGAGCAGCCAAAACTTTGCCTGCCATCTTGAAATTAACATAAATCATGTTACCCTCAAGTTTAGATTGTTCAACAAATCCTAATGAAATTTTTCGTTTTTCCATTTTGTTACCTCTAAAATTAATCAAACTTGATTTTTGACAATTGCAAAAGTCAAGTTGACTAAACTTTTATGTCACTGAATTATGTAACATTAAAAGTTTAGTCAAAGCTTCCAGCATCAAAAACTGGAGCCCTGTTGACGTTTCTAACAGTAACTTGAACATCTTTTGTTACTTTGTTAATGCCATCTGTTGCAGTAACAGTTACTGTGTGCACACCTGAATCTTCAAATGTTGTCTTGTATGTGTCACTTGTCATCCAGCCAGAATAGCTAATTCTAACAGAGTCCCCATCAGCATCTGTTGATTCTGAGTGCAATGACACTACATCGCCTTCATCAACATTAATATCTAGCTCTTTTACAATTAAAACTGGAGGCCTGTTAACTGACTGTACAGTTACTTTAAATTCTGCAACAGCAAATGATTCACCATCTGAGACTGTTACATTCAAATTATAAGTTCCTGCATCGCCAACTTTTGTTTGCCAAGCACCCACTGAATCCAAGGGAGAGCTAAAACTAAAAGACAATTTGTCACGGTCAGCATCGCTTGCAAGAGGCTTGACTGTCATCTTATCGCCTTCTTTTATTACAACATCATTAATTTGTTCAATACTTGGCGCACGGTTTTGTTTTGTTACAATAACATTAACTTTTTTGCTAACAGTACTTGTGCCATCTGTTGCTTTAACTGTAACAACATACTTGCCCGCATCACCAAAAGTTGTTGCTTTTGTATTACTATTCATCCAGCCAGAGTAAGAAACTGTTAACTTGTCATCTTCAGAATCGGTTATAACTGGAGTTAATTTAACAGTGTCTCCTTCACTCACAACCACATCTTCAATTAATTGAATAACAGGAGCGCGGTTTTTTGCAGCAACTACAATTTTTATTTTCTGTGAAGCCTTGCTTTTGCCATCAGATGCAGTAATAGTTACTACTTTTTCGCCAAAATCACCAACTTTTGTTTGCCACTTGCCATTTGAATCAAGAGGCGCGCTAAAAGTATACGTTATTTTATCACCATCCGGATCAAATGCTTTTAAATTGGGAAATGAGACTAAATCACCTTCAACAACAGCTTTTGTTGGAAGCGAATCTGTTTGAAGATCTTTATCTTTTGGAGTAGGAATTGAATCTGTTTGCGGATCTTTAGAACTTTGCACGTCAGTTTCGTTTAAAACAGAAGGAATTGGGGTTTGAGAAACTTCTTGCAAATCTGAATCACACCCTGCGGGAAGCTCAAATGCAGACTTGCAGCCTGCAAGAATAAACATAAATGTCACCAAAATAGCAATAATTCCTTTGTTCATATAAAATCCCCCCTAAGTTTGATTTGTTGTCATTGGCGGATAGCTAATGCTTTAAAAGTTTTTTGGTGTTCAAAAATCTATATCCTACTTGCTTTTTGAAAAAACAAAGAAAACAACACTAACACAATAGAAATAAATTCACCCTGTAGTAAAATCTGCGCTGCAAATAACTTAAAAAAATCAAAAGTGTATGTGCTCACAAGTGTTGAATTTATAGGAAAAATCCAGTTTCCTTGGGGGAAAAAAATTTGGTGAAATATATTAAAAACAAATGAAAAATTTGCAATCAAAATAATAAACGGCGCAATAATGCCTAAAATTGCACCATAAAAAAATACTTTTTGTTTTTGCTTGACAAAAAATAAAGATACTAAAAAAATTATGAGCAAGATATAAAATACAGTGAACGAATTATTTATTACAATTTTAACATCTCTAATATGTGAATTCTCATCTGCAGTTAATGTTTTAATCTGGGGAGCAGAATAATTGCTGTTTTTAAAATAAGCAAACAAATCTTTAGTCAGAGATCTTGCAGAATTAGTTTCAACACTTGTTTTGTCAAACAAAGAATTGTAAAAAGTTAGGTTATACACTAAACTTGAAAAACTTGCAAAATAAATAATTAATGCAAGAAAAATAGCCAAAACAATTGTTAAAAATTTATCGTATTGTCGCATCGTCATTGATATCAACAAAGACTTCTTCATTTTTCGTTTTTAATTGCTTGCCATTAAAAACTGCATGCTGGTCTTTTGTTGTGAGTTTGATTTGCGCGAAATCATCAATAGTTATCTGCTCAGCACCTATTGACTCGCCATCTATGAAAACTTGTTCGCCAGCATTGGATTTAGGCGCTTCAAGTACTTTTACAACATCACCAACTTGAGCTGCAAGAAGCATTCCTTGGCTTTCAATTCCTCGAAGCATTGCAGGCTTCAAGTTTGAAATTATTATTATGTGTTTGCCCTTTAATTGTTCTGGCGAATAGAACTGCTTGATTCCTGCAACAAGCTGCCTTTTTTGGCCACAATCTATTTTGAGAACATACAATTTATCCGCATTAGGATGTGGCGCAACATCTTCAATTATTGCTACCTTTAAATTAAGTTTTGAAAAAAGTGACATTGCATACTTTATCTGCTGCTGATTTAAAAATTTAGCGGCAAAACCTAAACAAAAACTTCTTTAAATCAATTTTTTTGTTTTTGATTTTAATGCCTTCTTTTTTTAATAATTGGATCTTTTTGTTTGTTCCGTGAACAAAACCGCCAACAAAACCATTGCTGTTTACAACACGATGGCATGGAACTTGCAAAACAAAAGGATTTTTGTTTAATGCCGCGCCAACTGCACGATAAATTTGACCCTTGCCGCCCAATGCATTGCCAATTTCTCTATACGTTGTAACTTTTCCTTTTGGAATTTTTTTGCACAGCGCGTACACTTTATTTTGAAATGCTGTTGTCATTTTAATCGCATTTTTTGTCAAGCAAAGAAGTTATTGCGCTAAAATGCTTTTTGCAAATACAAGACTTGTATTCTTTTATGTGAAAAATAATTTCTGCAGAATTCAAAACTATTCCTTTTTGGCACAATGACGGAATTGAATTAATAATATACTGGCAAAACTGGCTCACGTTCTTTGGGTCTTGAGTGTACCTTGCGCGCTCAAAATCAATCATCACAACTTTTTTGCCTGAAATTATCACGTGCTTTATTGGATGGTGCATTTCATCCTTATTAATTCCTAAACAGTCCATAACAAAACACTGCCTGAGCACTTCTTTTAATAGCCAAATTAATTGAGATTTTGAAGCAGATTTCACATACTCCTTAATAAAAATGCCATCAATAAATTCTTCAATCAAAAAATCTTTCGAATAATAAATCAATTTTGGCCCGATTTTGTGCTTATTTAACTTTGATAAAAAAACAATTTCTAAATCTATGCTTGTTGATTTTTTACCTTGCAAGACTGCTTTTGCTGCAACTTTTTTCTTTTTGTAAATTCCGCAATAAACAACCTTTCTTTTGCCTTGGGCAAAATATTTCACATTTTTAACACCAAGCAAATCAATAGCATTTGAAAACTCGTTTTTTTTGAGCAAATAAACATACAAAGTTTCAAAAAATAATCTCGTTGTGTTCAAAACTTTTTTGTCAAAAAGATTTTTTTGTATTATTTCATCAACCTTTGCCTTGTTTGTTAAAGATGAAAAAACAATAATAACAATCCCATTTGGCAAAAGAAACTCGCTTGCCTCTTCAATAAAACGCCCAAGCAATTCATACCCTTTTTTCCCCCCAATTAACGCAACATCTGCTTTTTTGCGATCTGCTGGCAGATAAGGCGGATTAAAAATAATAGTGTCAAACTTTATGCCTTTGAATTTTTTTGTTTTAAAAATTTTGAATAAATCACTAACAAAAAACTCGATTTTGCCATTTGGTTTTAAATTCTTTTTGCAAAACTTTATTGCTGCAGAATTTATATCAATCCCGTAAACTTTTTTTACTTTTTTGGACATTGCAGCAGACTGTGCTTGAATCCCACTGCCTGTGCCAACATCAAGAACAATGCCTTTTGCAAAAGTTTGCACTTGGTGTGCTAAAAGCTCAGAATCCTCTCTTGGAAAATAAATTGGGCGCATCACTTCTTAAATTCCTCATCAAGCTTTTTTAAATACTCTTTAATTCTTTGAGTGATGAGTTTTAAATGAAATTGTTCAATTTTTTCTTCAAAAATTTGGTGCAATGGTGCATTTTCAGAAATTCTATAGCTGTTTCCAACACGCTCAATGAAAAATAATGATTTTAAGCGTTTTAACTGCCTGCGAATATTAGAAGACGCGATTCCTGTTAACGGCTGCTGGTTTTGCTTTCTTGCACAAATTACTGTGTCTTCCACTTGTTTTGCGCTAAGCGGCTGCTTTGAATTAAGCAAAGAGTAAAAAACATCAACAATAATATCACGGCTATCGCCTGGCTGAAGAAGGCCCATACTCAAACACAGCTTTTTTACAAGAACGCGCTCAGAAATATTGTGCGGCTTTTCATACTTTCTCAAAGTAAGCTCTGCTAGTGGCACTTCTCTTGAAACCAGTTGCATTAGAAAATACCTGCAATTTTTGCCCAAATACTTTTTACTCCGTGAGCAATTCCAGATATTACTCTCAAAGTAACAGTTTGCTTTATTGGTGCATCAACTACCTCTTTTTTTTCTTGCGCAACAACAGGCGCTGTTGAAACTCCTTTTTGCTCAGGAACTTTAATCTCCAAAGAAGCATCAGACTTTGGCTTTTCTTTTGGTGTTTCTTTTTGAACCACTTTTTCTTTAGAAGACTCTTCACCTGATTTCTTGCCAATTAAAATGCATTTGCAATCATTGCTGCACTGGCCAGGCATTCTGTCTTGAATGCAAATTTTTCCTGGGGGAAAACACTGCGCATCAGCACGATTCATAACTTTTGACCCGCAATAAAAGTCTGCAACAGGTTTTTTTTGAGAAATTATTGTTTGAGATGCGGCAGTTTTTGGCTTATTGCTTTTGCAATAACTACCAGTATCATCAGTTATGCATTTTTCAAACCCAAAATCAGAACATTTAAAATCCTTGTGCATTGCCATTGCGCCAACACAATAAAATTCTCTTAGCCATTGGCTTTCTTGAACTTTTTTTTCACTAAATTCTGTTCGAACACAAACATCACTTTTTGTACTAAATGGGTCTGAAGAAGTGCCCGGCACTAAAAGATAATCAGAAACATCCTTTAAATTTGAAGGGCCTTTATCAGAATCACTGCAGCTTCCGCTGCCTGCAAGAGCACTGGCAGCAAAAACAGACAAAAACAACAAAACAACAATCATAAATGCGCGCTTCATAAATAACACCTCAATAATAAAAATAAAACACTAGTATAAAAGTTTTTTGTGAGCAACTAAAAAAAATTACTTTTTCTCAATTGAATCATTTGTTTGTTCAGAGGAAGTTTTCATATCAAAATCACCCACTTCAGAGCGCTTAAAAATAAAATAACTGCCAATAGCAAGACCGAGTATGAAAAAAATCACTAAAATTATCAAAATAACTGTGTATGTTGTATCAGAAACACCTGAATCTGTTTCAATAATTTCTTGAATTTCGCCTTTTGGTGCTATAATTTCTGAAGATTTTAAGTCTTGTGAACTATTTTGTGTATTTGCAACTGTTATGTTTACCTCGCTTGTCTTGTTTTCTTCATCACCGCCAATTTCTTTGCATTTACAATCCTCAGAACAAATTCCTGCAGTGCCTGCAAAAGTACACAATCTTCCGGGAGGGTCACATTGTTCTTTGCCATCAATATCGCGATTTCCGCATAATGACTGAGTAAGATTTGTTAAATTAACAGGGGCAGATTTTTCAAAAATAGCATCGCTTGAAGCTTTGCAAATGCAGGTTTTTTTGTTACATTCAAGCTTTGCGCCCATTAATTCACCAACCTGTGGGCAAAAATCTGGCCCTGGAGGATCACAAAGCTCATTTCCTGTTGTGTGTTTATCTTCACAAATAATGTATTTTGTCGGCTGGCAGGTACATTTTTCTTCTCTGTGATCACAAACCATTGCGATTTTTAGAATTTTGCCAATCTGAGGACACATATCCCAGTCTGTTGCATTGCTTGACCTATCACAAGGTTCATATGTCTCTCTTACCCCATTTCCACATTTTGCGCCAGAAGAATCAATTGTTGCCTGCTCAATTTGAGCCACAACTAAAACAGAAAAAATAATTAAGAAAAAAATTGAAACAAACAAAGTTTTGTTCATAACAAAAAAAAGTGAAAGAGGAAGTATATAAAGTTTTACAAAGTTGCGATTAAGCCAATAACTGCAACAGCAACAACAACTGCAGGAACAATTAAAAGAGTGAGCATAAATAATTTGTCACTCTTTCTTTGCTCAATCATTTCTTGTAATTCTTTAATGTTGGATTTACGAACGCGAATGTAGTCAACAACCATAGAACTTGTAATCATCCCTTTAATTGCATTCACTATAACACACCTCTTTTGCCCTCAAATATTGACTATAAATTCATCTTAATGAACAAACTTCCTTTTAAGCATTGTTGTTGTAGAAAATATATTTTTCAGACTAACTATTGCTTTAAAATCAACAAATTCAAACAATATCAAAAAATACAAAAAACTCCTCATTCTTAATCTTCTCAACAGAACTATTCTTGAACTCTTTTGTTGGCTCAGAAATCTCAAGAGCAATTAATGACGCGCCTACCTTTTCTGCGATTTTATCTTTCCACTGTGAAAGTCTTGAGCGCATTTCACCACTAGTTTTAATGTATAATTCAATCCTGTTATTTTTCTCAAGACCTGCATTTTTTCTTAACGCCTGAATTCTGCGCATAAGCTCGCGGCCAAAACCTTCAGCCTCAAGAGCAGAATCCATCACTTTGTTAAGATAAACTTCGCCACTTTTAAATTCACCTGCAACAAATTCATTTGGAACTAGCTTATTTATCATAAAAAACTCTGAACTAAGCTCGATTTTTTGTTGATCAAGAAGCACACTAATTTTGCCCTCTTTTGATAAATTTTCTATTATTTTATTTGCAGAAACTAAAGAAAGTTTTGCTAAGATTTTAGTTGAAAGAGCGCCAAACATTTTGCCGACTTTCCCATGATCAATACTCACTGTTTCTTTTATTCTTGGCAGTTTTTTGTGAACGTGAATTTCTTTAACATTTGTTTGCAATTTTATTAAGTCACCAATTGCCTCAACTGCCAATTCAACAGCCTCATTTGTTGTTACAATCTCGACATTTTTCATTGGCCAGCGAACACTAAGCTGAGCCTTTTCACGGCAGGCAAGAACACCTTGCACTATATTATCTGCAATTTCAATATTGCCCTCAAGAATTTTATCAATTAAATTTTCATTTAATTGCGGCCAGTCAAATAAATGGATGCTTTCAACACTTAAATCAAAAGCAGACTTTAAATTTTGATACATTTTGTCACAAACAAAAGGAGTAACTGTTGAAAGCATTTTGAGACACTCAAGAATAACAACATAAATTGCATAAGCAACAACTTGTTTTTCCTCAAGAGAGCCAACTGCTGCCTTATCACGAATTAACTGAATATACGCCCTGCTTAAATCAAGAAATAAAGACTCAATTAAAAGAGGCACTTCATTTAATTTATGCTCTTCAAAACAATTGCTAACAGACTTTATTGTAGAATGCAGCCTTGAAAAAATGTAATCTTCTTCAACAGAAAATAACTCTTCAACAGATTTTGAATTCAGTTTTGAAGGGTTAATATTTGATGTTTTTGCCAAATCAAGCAAAAAATTATGAACATTCCACAAAACTCCTAAATTCTTATTTTTTAATTTTGCATCCTCTTGATTATAATTCATATCAAGGCCAGGGGCAGTAGCGCCAATCATATAATAACGCAAAGTATCAGCACCATACTGGCCTATTACTTCTTCAGGCAAAATATAGTTTCCCAAAGATTTAGACATTTTTCTTCCAAGTGCATCCTGAATAAAACCATGCATGTAAACTGACTTAAAAGCAGGCCTGCCTATTGCAATCATTGAGGCAACCATTAATAAATTAAACCAGCCACGAATCTGGTCTTTGCCCTCTAAAATAAAGTCTGCAGGATACAATTTCTCAAATAAATCTTTTTTTTGAGGAAAATCAAGGCAATTCCAAGACGTAGTTCCTGCATCAACCCAAACATCAAGAATATCAGGCACGCGTTTTTTCTTTTTTCCACACTCGCAAGGAATTTCTATTTCATCAATCCAAGGCTTGTGAAGCTCCACAACTTTTGAGCCAGACTTTTTTTCAAGTTCAGCAACTGTTGAAATAACTTCATATTTATTGCATGACTCACAACGCCAAACTGGCAAAGGAGTACCCCAAAAATTTTGTTTAGTAATAGAATTATCTCTTAAATTTTTAAGCCAAGAATCAAAAGCATTAAATGCAGCATTTGGCACCCACTTTATGTCTTTATTTGCTGCAATCATTTTTTCTTTTAAATCCTCAACTTTGAAAAACCATTGTTTTGTAATTCTAAAAACAACAGGCTTGTGGCAGCGCCAGCAATGCGCATAATCATGCTCAACAGGAGTTACTTTTAAAATCGCGTTGCGATTTTTAAGAGCCTCAATGAATTTAGAATCATCTTTTTTTGCAACAAAACCTGCAAACTCGCCCATTTCTTTTGGAAACATGCCCATTGAATTAATATTATTAAACGGCGCAATTCCATACTTGTGCCCAACTTCATAATCCTCAGGGCCACAACCTGGCGCGCAATGAACCAAGCCAGTTCCTGCGCTCGTATCAACATATTGTGATGAAAGAACAACAGTATGAACACGAACAGAATTTTTTTTAAGTTCTGCGTACTCTTTTATTGAATCCGAAAAAGGATGTTCATATTCGAGACCATCTAATTTTTCACCTTTGAACTCTTCAATAATACTAAATTGCTTTTCTGCAACAGCAGAAATTACCACATTTGAAAGCGCTTTTGCAATAATCCAAACTTCATCATCAACCTTTGCACGAACATAATTAATATCCGGATTTACCATTACTGCTAGATTAAAAGGAATAGTCCAAGGCGTTGTTGTCCAAATTATCAAAAATTCATTTGAATTGTTTGTTTGATTTTTAACTTTTAATTTAACAAAAATAGAATTCTCTTTAAGAGTTTCATATTCTAGTTCATGCTTTGCAACAGAAGTCTCGCAATTAGCGCACCAAGTCATTGTGCGCATGCTTTCATACAATCTTGATTTTTCATGGGCTTGTTTTATTAGCCACCATTCGCCCTCAATAAACTCTTTTTTAATCGACTGATATGGATTTTCAAAATCCATCCACACGCCCATGCGCTCAAAATCTTTTGACATATTATTCATATTGGTTATGCAAAGAGTCTCGCATTCCTTGACAAACTTTGCAACACCAAACTTGATAATATCTTCTTTTAAATGAACATTAAACTTATCCTGGACTTTGTGCTCAGTTGGAAGACCGTGCATGTCATAACCTGCACGATCCCACACATCAAAACCAGACATTCTCTTGTATCTGAGCATCATATCTTTTAGTGACTTGTTCCATGCAGTACCAATATGAACACTGCCAGACGTATATGGAGGACCGTCTAAAAAATAAAAAGATTTCTTGCCTTTGTTTTTGGATTTAGCTTGATTATAAATCTTATTCTTATTCCAAAACTCAAGCATTTGAGGCTCAAGTAATTTAGGATCATACCTTTCTGCCATATCGAGAGAACAAACGAAGAGCTGTTTAAAAAGTTAACTCACAAACAAGTTTAAAAATAAACCATTATTTGAACCTAGCATGGAAAATACACCGAAACACATAGGCATAATAATGGATGGCAACAGACGATATGCCAAATCACACACTCTGCATGCATTGAAAGGACATGCTGCTGGTGCTCGAAAACTAGAAGACTTATTTGAATGGTGCAAACAATTCGGAGTAAAAGAACTAACACTTTATGCATTCTCAATTGAAAATTTCAAAAGGCCAAAACAAGAAGTTGATTACTTAATGCAATTATTCAAGCAAGAATTTGAAAGAATATACGCAAAAGACAAAATTGATGAAAAAATAAAATTTATTGGCAGGCTTGAAATGTTTCCTGCTGAGGTTTATTCTTCAATGCAAAAATTAATTGAAAAAACAAAAGAAAATTATTTCCCAGTAAATTTTGCAATGGCATATGACGGCAGAGCAGAAATAGTTGATGCAACCAAAAAAATTGCAGAGCTTGTAAAAGAAGGGAAAATTTTGCCTGCAAATATTGATGAAAAAACAATAGAAGAACATCTTTATTTGCAAAGCAAGCCAGATTTAATAATTCGAACATCAGGAGAACAAAGAATATCTGGATTTCTTTTATGGCAGGCAAGCTATGCAGAACTTTATTTTTCAAAAAAAATGTGGCCTGAATTTGGAATACAAGATTTGCAAAATGCAATAACAGAGTACTCAGCGCGGCAAAGAAGATTTGGAAAATGAACTATTTTGAAGAATACTGACTTAATTTATTGTGAAAATCTTTCCCAAACAAAGATTTGCCAAGCAAATTTTCAAGATCATTGCGCGCAGAATATGCTGTTTTTGTCTTCTCGTGAAAATAAGTAAAGCCAACACCCACTAAAAAAGTAGCAACCAAACTCAACATAAATCCTAAAACTGGCGAAATAAAACTAGGATTTGAATGAGTTTTTATTGAATCTGCCACATAAGAATAACTCTTAATTCCAAAATAACAAATAGACGTTAATGACACTGGATATAAAAAAACACAATACGCAGCAAGCAAATTGCTATTTTTTGGCGCAGACTTAATTAACTCAGAATATTTGCAAATACTCTGCTTTGCGTGAATTGGTTGACAAGTTTCAATAAAACCAAAGTCTCCACTTTTTGGATGCTCAAAAAACACACCATCTTTTACAACACCATAAACTCTGCTATCAATTACTTCAACAGGAATATTATTATCCCTCAAACATTCTTCAAGAGCATCCATGCCAGCAACTAACTGGCAATTTATTTAAATCTTATTGACTCAAAGAACAAAACACACAACAGTTTTTTATATTCCTTTCAAAAAAAAACTCCAATGGGCGAAACATATTTACAAAAAGCAACTATCTCAGGAAGCTATCAAAAATTTCCAGAAGAGCTTGAAAAAGCAAGACAAGAATTTCAAGATTGTGGAGTTAGTATTCTTTCTCCACAAAGTGCGCAAATTGTTTCATCAATAGACGGTTTTGTCTCACTAAAAGGAGACTTAATTTCTAATCTTGCATCGGTTTCAGAAAATTTTTTACCAGATGCTATTAAACTAGTAGAAAACACTCACCTTCAAGCAATAACATCATCAGACCTGTTATGGTTATTTCTTCCAAAAGGATATTGCGGCATCGCAACTGCTTTTGAAATAGGCTGGGCACTTGCGCACAACATACCAGTTTATGCCGCACAAAAAGATTTACTTGATTCAAAAGAATACACAGTAACATCATATGTTCAACCTGCGAAAAGCATTAGCCACTTAATTAACACATATGATTTGGCGCAAAGAAAACATGTTAATCCTTTAATTGGACGACTTATTCTAAATAACATAATGCCTCAACTAAATTTGAATGTAAATACAAAACAAAATTCTACACATAATTCAACAATAGCAGTAGGTGCAATAATTGAAGATCACAGCACAAAAAAATACAAAAAAGGACAAGAAAGAGACATTTTAGTTGTGCAAACACACAAATGGAAAAATAAATTTTCTATAGTGGGGGGAATAAAAAAACCAGATGAAAAAATCAATGATGCTTGGGAAAGAGAAGTAAAAGAACAAACAGGGCTTGAAAGCAAACTTGATGATTTTATTTGCACTTTTGATGAACTGCCAGAATCTGGATATTACATCCCTGGCACTAATAGAGTTTTTAGTGATCGCGTAATAAAAGTATGCACTCGCACAGTGCAATTAAACAGCCAAGCACAGTCATTTATTTGGATTCCTCCAACAATTGCTCTTCGAGACCTGGACATAGAGCCAAATGCAAGAACAACAATAGAATTGTACGCGCAAAAACACAAAAGAATTGCTTAACTAAATTAAAAGCAGCAATGTTGTTATTAATCCTGTTGCAAGCGGAACAGACAGGTTATCATCAATTCTAAACCTGCCAATTTTTATGTTTGCTGTTTCAATTACCGCAGCAAATGCCGCAACAATAAATGCACGAAGAGTTGGCAAAAAAACCATTGCAGCAGGAATGCCAAAAATAAAAGCAGCAGCAAGCCCCTCTAAATGCTTATTTGGATTAAAAGGATGAACATAACGCCCAAAATATTTGCCAATAATAAAAGAAGCAGCATCAGCCAAAGACAAAACAATAATTGCAGTAAGCGCTGCACGCTTGCTAAAAAGCAAAACCGCCATTCCGGAGCCTGCAATAAAAGTTATTGCGCCTTTTCCTGGCATAAACTCTCTGTCTTTTGGACGCTCAAGCCTATCTAAAAACCAAGATAAAACAGGAACACGATACTGCTTGCAAAGCCACGAATTAATCAAGCCAATAAAAAAAAGCAAAACAAAATGAATTCCGCGAAACAAATCAAAAAAAACCAAAAGCACAAAAGAAATGCCAAGAAGCATATGCACAATTTTTCTTTTAATCTCTAAGTCCATTTTATAATCCGAATGCTTCTGTGAATTCTTTTAATTGATGATATTGCTGCACAAACTTAAGCCCTGCATCAGTTATTACAAAAAAAGTTTTGCCATCATCTTTTGTTTCCTCAATGAGTTTTTTTGCCTTTAGTTCTTCAAGATAGCCTTTCATTCTTTGATGCGAAAGATTTGATTTGTACAATAAATGAGTTGGTAAAATTTTTCCCCCCTTATCACTTGTGACTTTTAACATGTCATAAATGATATCCATCTTATTTCTTCGTTCTGTCATAAATTAGTACCTTTAACAATGTGCACAATAAAAGCAAAAACCCAGCAACCTGCGCGAGATGCGCCACAACATATAATCTGTGTTTTAAAATATCAAAAAGAAACATTGCCTGTGAAAGAGCAATCAAAGTAAAAGAAGATGCAACAAAACCTGAAGAAACAGATTTTTTGCTAAAAAAGTTCTGAACAAAATGAAGTGCGATAAAACTATACATCAATAAAGAAACCAAATAAAAAGATTTAGAATAGCTTGAAGTCAAATAAAAAGGCATAAGAACCAATAGTGCCATTAACACAACAAAACGCTTTTCTTTAATCTTCAAAGTTGTGGCAACAAGAATCACAACTGCAATTAATGAAAGGAAAATAAATACTAAATATCCTGCCAAAAAAACTTCACCAACAAGCTCTAAAGCCTCAGATGGAGGAGGAACGCCTTTACTTGCAAAAGCAAGCGAAAGCCACAAATCAGTTACTGCCTTGCTCAAAAAAGCAACAGCCAATGCGCCAAACCCTGCAATAAAATACTTGTACTTTGCATCTTTTGTTAAACTATACGCGCGAAAGCTAAGCCAAAAAACAAGAGATAAAACAACAAATGAAAATAACTCAAAACCAGCATCAACACCAAAAAACCACAAAGGCCCGCGAATAAGAACATTAACCATAAAACAAAGCACTTTTTTTGATTTATAAACTTTGTGTATTCTTTATTCAGATTTTGACTTCATAATGCATTAATAAACCGATTCCTTGCTAATCTTTATAACGACGGAGGTGATTAATTATGGGATATACCAACACAGCAGTAAATTATGAATTAAAAGTGATTAATTTTTTGCTCGGTTCAGGAAAAATCACAAGCGAGGAAGCAAGCTATTTACGGCGTTATATTAAAGATATTTTTATTGTAAGATAATTTTTTTTATTTTTTATCCTAAAGAAGAACAAACACAAGAAACTGTCTTTCTCCATGCGTCCTCATAACCATTAATTGCAGACGCAAACCTGCCTGCTGCTAAATGCTTGTCTGCTTGTGCGAACTGCTGTCTTGCAGTTGTGAGGCCACCACAAGTAGAAATTTCTAAATCTGAACCAACCAAAGAACGCTCTGATTCAAGAATACCCATCAAAGTCAAAGAAGAAATCTCTTTTAATTTGTCATTGCAATCACTAAAAGGAGTTGTTAAAATACTTGAAGCAGCACGGCCAGTAATTTTTTTAACAACACTGCCTGTAACAAAAGGAGCGCTGCTTGCACCAACATTTCTAATATTTGGAACTTGTGCATCCTTTGAACAAGCAAGCTCTGCTAAAGGACGAACCATTGAACGTTCTTTGTCAAAAATAATTCCGCCAGAGCAAGACAGAGTTTTGAAATCAGGGCCAGTATAGAACCGCTTATCCAAAGTCTGCTGCAAAAGCCCTCTTACTAGCGAAATTTTTGAAACATCTGCTTTTCTTAGCCTAAGATCTGCTGTTTGAGGAAAATTTGTTAATAAAATTTTTCGCTTCTCAAAACCATTTTCTAATGACTCAAAAGGTGCTTGAATAAATAAACGCGCAGAAGGCTGATGAAAATTAATAGTTGTGCCAACTAGTCTTTGCTTTGCTAAAACAAATGATGAAAGCAAAACTATTCCAATAACAAAAATAATAATTAACCTCTTTTGCATTAATTTAAGAAAAATAGTACAAGTATATAAAATTTTTCAATCTGCTACATTATTTCAAAAAAACCAGCCTTTCTTTTTGCCAAGTGATTCTTCAAATTCTTTTAATAATTTTGTTTGCTCTTTTGAAAGCTTTGTTGGCACTTCGACTTTAATTTTGATGTGCTGGTCTCCTCTTCCAGAATGGTTTAAACTTGGCAGGCCTTTACTTCGCATTCGCAAAACAGTTGACGGCTGAGTGCCTTGGGGAATTTTTATTGTTGCTTTGCCCTCAATTGTTGGAACTTCAATTTCTGCACCCAAACATGCTTGAACAAAATTAATTGGAACTTCAAGTGATAAATCACAGCCATCACGCTCAAAAATATCATGCGCTTTGATGTACACAATAACGTATAAATCGCCCGCTCTTGTGCCTCTGCTGCCTGCTTCACCCTCGCCTTGAACTCGAAGCCTTGTTCCTTCTTCAATGCCTGCTGGAATTTTAACATCAATTGTTTTTGAAACTTTAATTCTGCCTTTGCCATCACACTCATCACAAATTTCTTTTACAACTTCACCACTGCCTTGGCAGTGCGAACAAGTTGTTGTTGTTGCAAACACACCAAAAGGAGTTCTTCTTGTATGCCTTGCAACACCCTGGCCATTGCACTCCTCACACTTTGCCAGCCCTTCCCCTTTTTTTGAGCCATTGCCACTGCAATTGCTGCAAACATCAAACTTTTCAAGAGAAATTTTTTTAGTTACACCATTAAACACATCTTCAAGAGAAATTTCGACCTCATACGCTAAATCTTTTCCGCGCTGCTGAGTTCTTCTGCCACGCCCAGAATTAAATCCAAAGCCTGAAAACAAATTATCAAAAACATCATCAAAATCAAAACCTTGGCTAAAATTTTGAGAATCAAACCCAAACCCTTGTCCAGCACCTTCTGCGGTTCCAAACTTATCATAATGTTCGCGTTTTTCAGCGCTGCTAAGAACTGATGCTGCTTCATTTACTTCTTTGAATTTTTCTGTAGCATCAGCGTTTTTGTTAATATCTGGGTGATACTGCTTTGCAAGCTTTTTATACGCTCGCTTAATATCATCTTGTGAAGCATTCTTTTCAACACCTAGAATTTTGTAATAGTCTTTTGGCATTTTTAATCAAAACGTCCTTTTACTTTGTGCTCATCTTTTGTTAGTATATCATGCAAATCTTTTGCATAATCATCAACAACAGCGCGCTTTGCAAAAAGCTTAAACAAAAAATTTCGCAGAGCTAAAATAATAACGAGCCCTGCAATAATCCAAAAAAATGAAAGTTCTTCCATTAGCGCAAATGAAAACAAAAGGGTTTATTTAGCTTTGCCTTTTGCTTTCTTTTTGTCATCAACAACTTCAGCATCAACAACATCATCTGCTTTTTGTGCAGACTCTTGCTGTGCGCCTTGCTGAGGATTTTGCGCTGAAGACTTTTGGTAAAGCTCAGTTGCTGCTTTTTGCATCACTTGAGTTGCTTCTTCGAGTATTTTTTGGATTTTAGCAACATCTTTGTCTTTTGGCTCAAGCAATTTTTTAAGCTCTGCAATTTTGCTTTTAACCGCATCAATATCTGCTTGAGATACTTTGCCTTCCATGTCCTTTAGAGTGCGTTCTGTTGAATACACAAAAGTATCTGCTGAATTAACTGTTTCTATTTCATCTTTTCTTTTTTTGTCAACATCAGCAAATTTTTCTGCGTCTTTTCTCATTTTTTCAACTTCTGCTTCATTTAGCTTGTTTGGCGCAGTAATTTTTATGCTCTGCTCTTTGCCTGTTCCTAAATCTTTTGCATTAACACTCAAAATTCCATTTGCATCAATGTCAAAAGTAACTTCAACTTGAGGAATTCCTCTTGGT
>ORJL010240039.1_pt1 | contig 18895 bp, 20 predicted proteins | sample 1779941 | NCBI WGS metagenome assembly ORJL01 (sample SAMEA104232317, study PRJEB22302) | groundwater metagenome | biome: forest; feature: aquifer; material: groundwater | place: USA | collected 2011-08-07 | depth 5.8 m | reverse complement strand
GACTTGTTGCGGACACGGCGGCCAGCCCGGGTGCTGAGAGTCGCAGAAGAATTCCCTTGGTCAAAGGGATGAAGGCAAAACGTGAGGAGAGGGGCGATATATCGCAGCTAGCATATAGTGGAGTTCTTGCAAAACGTCATGCAAAAGAATAAAGTGTACTTAACGACAGAAGAAATGTACCCGCCACAAGGTGGAGGTGAAATATGCCCAGAATAGGGCCTCTAGAGTTAGTTTTGATATTGGTCATTGTCCTGCTTATCTTTGGAGCCGGCAAGCTGCCAGAGATCGGGAAGGCCATGGGAAAGACCATCAGGGAGTTCAAGAAGGCCCAGAGCGACGAGGACAAGGAAGAGAAGTCCAAGACCACCAGCCCAGCAGCCGCTAAACCCGGCAACTCGCCCCGCGAATCGGGAGACAAGAGCACATCGGGCGAGCACGACAGCCCTTGATCGTCCGTGCTCTGGTTTCCCATTATCTGCGCAATCACTCAATTAAGACGCCCTTCGTTGCAGCTCTGCAGCGGGGGCGTTTTTATGTGCCCACCAATGCTGCGGGCACGTCAAAATTGAACCGTCTTTCAATCCTTCAATCCTGGCCAAACACGCGTTATGTCGAGTGTGTTGCCAATTGCCTGGTCGTTGACAAAGTTTGAGGTTAATGACACCATACGCACTGTCAAGTTAGAGGCCCAGATTCCAAGAGGTTTCGAATGAAATGATCTGGATCAGGCGATTCTTCGCCGTCATATTCGGCATAATCTTCATAGTGCTCCTTCCAGTCGTTCTGCTTGTTATGCGAGTGAACTCTACGCTTCTGGAGCCGGGATTTTACGTGGAGCAGCTTCGCAAGTCAGACATCTTCAACTTCGCTTACGACCAGGTAATTCCAGTCGCCATAGACGACAACATCAAAGACCAGGACATTCCGCTGGATGTGACTATTAAGGGGAACGACATTGCCCAGGCTATGCGTAAGGCCTTGCCCCCTGAATGGCTCCAGTCACAGGCGGAGCAGGTGTTCAATCAGGCTATCCCCTACGCCACCGGGCGAACAGACCACTTTGAAATTGAATTGACCGTTACTGACCGCATAAAGGCTATGTCCCCTGCACTCAAAGAAACCCTGGTCAAGACAAATGCCTACAACGTAATGGCAAGCCAGGAGTTCGCCGACAGGATGGACAAGTACATCAAGGACTCCGGCGCCCTGCCCTTCGGAGTCCAGGTCACGGGAAAGAGTGCGGCTAGTCTTTTCCTGGAGGTTTTCCCCCCTGCCTGGCAGCAGCAGAGGGTCGAAGAGAATATCGACAGCGTCACCTCATATTTGACTTCGACCCAGCAGACCATAGTCAGGTTGCCACTGAAGGACAGGGTCCAGGCAGCTCTGGGAGGCCCGAATGCTCCAGTCAAGAAGTTCCTGAGAGAGATAGGGGCATACGACAGTGTTTATAAGGAGGGGATAGTTCCCCAGCTAGTGGATGGTGTCATCGAGGAAAAAGGAACCCTTAATATACCAGTCTCTCAGAATGTGCAAATCAACATCAGCAAGGACGAGCTGGTGGCCGCTCTGCAGAAGGTCCCGCCGGGAGAGTTGCAAGCGCTTGTGGAGCGGTACATAGATCAGTTGACGCCATATCTCACCGGTGAAGCCGAGCACTTCCGGATTGAGCTGTCGTCGGCGGATGCCGTAAGACTCGGCACACCAGTCATCAAAGATCTGGTTTTCCTGGCGGCGAAAAGGACATACGACGGACTGCCGGCCTGCAATCCGACCCAGGCACTTGACCTGGCGGTGAATGGGATTAAGGATACGAAGCAGCTGTGCCGCCCGCCCGGATTCTCTCTCCAGCAGGTGCAGGCCGTCCTGGGCGTTCCAGGGCCAACGCAGACGCAGGCGCAGCTTGAGAAGCTCTGCGGATGCAGCCTGGCTGTGGCTCTGCAACCCGTGTCTTTCGAGGACCTATTGAAGCTAACTGCCTATGATCTGGACAAACAGGTGGCCGATCTGGTAAAGGGATTCTTCCCAGGGAGCGTAGCGTTCACAGATGCGGACCTGGAGGGAAATTTGAACCCAGATGATAGAGATACCCTGAACGACGCCCTGGGCTGGATACGAAACGGCCTTGTTTACACAGATGCGGATCTGAGAAAGACCCTTCGTGAACAGGACAACGCGTTCGAAGACCCAGACAATTTCCTGAACGTGTCCAGCAATGAGGAGGCACTGGACAAGGTGCTGAAGTGGACAAGAAGAGGAGTAAGCTTCACAGATCAGGACCTCAGAGAGCTCCTGGCCAAAAATGACTCTCAAGCTTCCGAGAACCTGGACCAGGTGCGTTCCACCGTGTCCACCGTTAGAAAGTTCTTGCCTTTGCTGTACGTGGTTCCGGCATTGCTCCTGCTGATCATCGCGTTCCTAGGTGGACGCAAGTGGAGGAGCAGAATAGCGTGGGGGGCAGCGTTCCTGTTGATTGCTTCAGCCATAACCTACGCGGCAACCGGGCCGGTCTATCGTGCCGTGGTGGAACCGATCATACGCGATTCCATGCAGGAAAACATCACAACGACGGACAAGCTGACAAGCATAGTGACTGAGAAGGCCAGCGACATGGGACTTACCGCCATCGCGGATTTCTTCTCTGGGATTGAACGGACAGCGTTGCTGCTGCTTGTGCTGTCTGTGCTGGCAATCGCAGGAACAATCGTTTGGACAATCGTCGGGAAGAACCGTCCGCCCAAGCCTGAGAAAGCCAAAGAAAATACCAAACAAGGAGAACCAAATGCCGGACCAAATTCAGCAAATGCTTAGTATGGTGAAAGACGCCCACAAAAAGCTTGACGCCGAACTAAAAGGCGTGAGCGACGAGGCGTTCTTCGGCGCGCCCAAGCCCGGAGACTGGGCAATCTCGGAAATACTGGGCCACACTATGGAATTGCAGTGGTTCTGGATGAGCAAGATCAGGATTATACTGGCCCAGGACAACCCCAAACTGGTGCGCTCAGAAGGTGAGTCGGCTGGCAGGGCCGGCTTCGTTGCTACTTACAAAGGCTATCCTAGAGAGGTAACAATGCGTGTGCTGCGGCACGCGAACCAGGACATTCTGGACGACATTGCCAAGCTACCTGCCGACAAGTTAGGCAGGACAGGCACTCGTGGTGACGGCAGAGTCGTGAACATACCCCAGCAGGTTGAGATTATCGCCAAGCATATAGAGGAACACGCCAACCAGATAAAAGAGAACAAGCGATTGCTTGGCAAGAAGTAGGCGGCTTAGAGGCGAGAGTAAGAGTTTCTATGTTGCTTCAAACTATGATATACTCACACGGCTAGGTAAAGATGGAGGGGGATGTTGGATGACTCTGATAGTCGCACTAGAAGGAAAAGATGGCCTTGTCCTAGCAGCGGATAGCAGGGGAACAATAGGAGACCCGCGCGGCTTGACCGCGGTGAACGATATACAGCACAAGCTTTTTAAGCTAACCAACCATTGTGGAATTGCTATATCTGGTTCTTCTGAGCTGGCTGCCAGGCTCATAGACCAACTCAAACCTCAACTCGCTGCGAAAACCAATGTAGACGATATACTGAGCTTAGTGTCAAGCTTCTGTAAAACCCAGTATCAGCAATGGTTTGGCAATCGACCGTGGGTTTCTCCAACGCCTGTAGTTGATCAACGACCTACAGTTGCCTTCATCGTTTGTGGCTACACAAATGGACAGTCTATGAACTCACAGTCACGCATCTACATACTTACAAGTGTTTTAGATTTCGTCCCACAGTTGTGTCAGAGCGGGTTTATGATGGCTGGCATTCCCCAATACGCAACATACTTAATCCACAGGCTTTATGATAGAAGTATGAATATCAAAAGCCTACAATCTTTAGCCGCATACCTTATAACAGAGACTGCCACCCAAGACCCAAAAGTTGGCGGGCCTGTGCGGATTGCCACTATCACACCCAATAGTGGTTATGGCGAGTTGAGCGAGGAGGCCATTCAATCCATCGTCACACTCAATGACAAACAGAGCAGGGGATTGAAGCAATTCTTCTTTTCAAGTGGAGAGACAAAATGAGCATCACAAAGTTGAATGAAAATGCTTACTTCGTAATCGACGAGTCGAGTTTTGCCTCTTCCATTATCCTGTATGATCCCATTGTTGCCAACCAAGGATTGACAGATAGCCAACACCATATTTTGGGCGAGGATGATAACTCCATTGGGGAAACTCCTGAACACGACGCAGACAGAGTGGATCCCACGCTCACATGACTCTATTCATATCCTTCTCAAACAGGCTTCTACAATTCTGCTGCCTATAGACTCCACTTGAGATCTTCATTATCTCTATAATCCTTAAACATGAGTTGGACCCAGTGGCTGGGCTTAATTGATTTCTTTGAAGCTTACAATTTGTCTTTTACGCAGACAACGCTAGTTAATCCCTTAGCACTCAGAGATCCCATAAAAAGGCCGGCCATATAGAAGTGGTCGGCCTTTTGTGGTATTTTTATGTCCGTCCTTTGGACTAGAGCGAATTCTACCCAGCCGGAGGAATTACTATGCGCAAGATTTTGCTGGAACTGGATGGTTTGAAAGCAACGGCCCGCCTTCTAGATAAGCGGGCGCCCAAGACATGCCAGGCGCTGTGGGACGTCCTGCCATTCGAGGACATGGTCACACATGCCAGATGGTCCGGCGGAAGGCTGCACACCAACAAACACCCGAAGTTGAATATCGATGTGACCAAGTATCCGATAATAGAGAACCCGTCGGGATGGCAGGCGCCCGGCGACATTACGGTCATGCCTCTCATCAACGAGATCACAATCCCATACGCCCCCGGCAAATTCATGTGGATGGGCGAGTCGTGGATTGTCACCAAGATAGCCGTAGTCGAGGGCGAGTGGACTGACTTCGCCAGAAAGATCGACCGCCTCCAGTGGGAAGGGGCGAAAAAGCTGATCATACGCAGAGGCCCTGAGAATGAACCCGTTAAGCCAATACCTGCCGGAAAGGGCGCCAGGATAGAGATAGACTTCGACGGCAAGAAATTCGTCGTGGAACTTTTCGACGAGAGAGCGCCCAAGATGTGCAGAGCCATATTGAACGCCCTGCCTCTGGAAGGGCCAGTGACGAACAACCACAGCAGCGGAGAGATTTTGCACATGTGGGTCAATGTGCCGAACCTTCCGGAAGAGGTAGAGACCGGGCGCGAAAGATGGGCCGTCCACTACAAGGGAGCATTAGTGGGCACCAGCGCTGTGGCCTACTACGATCCAAGGGAGATGAGAGGCCACAACACCGGAGACGTCATGTTCTGCCCTGACGAGGGCTTCCTCATAGTGCATGGCCAGGGCCAGTTTGGACAGTTCGGAGCCGCAATGCTGGGCAAGGGCACCGGCAGGACGGGCCAGGCCACCACACAGAAGGTGGGACGCATAATAGAGGGCGATCTGGACGAGATGAGCGCCGTCTGCGACCGTATCGAGTGGGAAGGAACGAAGACCATGAAAATACGAAGACTTTCATAGAGGTGGCTTGCTTTGAAATTTGGAATAGGCATACCAACATGCAGAGAGGGAAGGGACTATCCCTCCAACTTCGGCGGGCCCACGGAGATGGCGGAGCTTTCTCAGATAGCCGAGAAGCTGGGCATTGACTATGTCTGGGGAGACGACCACATTACGCCGGGCGAGGCCCTGCTCAAAAAAGACGTAAAGCCGCCCAGCTTTTTCGAGGTCATATTGTCTATGTCCTACGTGGCTGCCGCCACGAAGAAGATCAGGCTGGGCATAGGCGTGCTGGTGATAGTCTGGAGAGACCCGGTCCTAGTGGCCAAACAGATCGCCACGCTGGACGTGTTCAGCGGCGGGCGAGTCACGCTGGGAGTAGGCATCGGCGGTACAAGAGACGAGTTCGAGTCGGTTTTCCCTCGAATGAAGAAGGCGCGCCGCGGCAAGGTGTTGGACGAACAGCTTGAGGTGCTGAACCTTCTGTTCACCAAAGACAACGCAAGCTACAGCGGAGAGTACTTCGCCTTCGAAGACCTGAGCTTTCATCCGAAGCCGCAGCAGAAGCAATTCCCGTTCTACATCACCGCCTTCGCGAAAGATACACCCGAGAGCTTGAGCCGTATGGCAAGGTGGGCCTCCCTCTGTGCGGTCAACCCCACCATCGAATCCGTGCGCAGCAGGCGGGAGGGCTTGCAGCCATATCTTGAGAAGCTAGGCAAGGACATTTCTCAGGTTGAATTGACCACACTGCCCACGGCAAGCGTCGGGCGGACCCACAAAGAAGCGGTGGAACGACTGCAAAGGAGCCGCCTTTTCGACCGTTACAAGGGCCAGCCCGTCGAGAAAATAGAAGCGGCCAACTTCATAGGAACCCCAGCTGAGATAACGGAGAAGGTCAAGGCGCTGGAGAAAGCAGGTCTGGGGCAGTGCGCACCACAGCGTTTCGCCGCCAACAGCTACCAGGAGCTTAAAGAGCAGGTCTATATGTTTGGCGAAGAAGTGGTGCCAAACTTCAAATAGAATCGAAGGAATTGATAATACGAAGACCTCGGAGATTATGGCCTCCGAACCGTCGGTGAGAGGGCGAGAGGCCAAGGTACTGTAAAGAAAGGACAACAGATGAAATTCGGCGTAGGCATTAACACGTGCAGAGAAGGCTACTATTACCCCGCAGGGTTCTCCGGCCCCAAAGAGATGGTGGAAGTGGCAAGACTTGCAGAAAAGCTGGGCTTCTACTCGGTTTGGGGAGACGAACACGTTACTCCCACCCAGGCCATGGCAGACCGGGACCCACAGCCGCCCAACTTCCACGAGCTATTTATGTCGCTGGCTTTCGTGGCCGGGGCAACTTCCAAGATACGAGTCGGGGCGGGAGTGGTCTGTATGCCGTGGAGAGACCCGTACTGGGTAGCCAAGCAAGCATCTACCCTGGACGTGGCCAGCAACGGAAGATTTCTGATGGCTCTGGGCCTGGGTGCGTCCAAAGAGGAATTGACCGCGATAAACCCGAAAGGTGCCAAGTTCAACCGAGGCAATATGCTGGACGAAGGGATAGATGTTCTCCAACTGCTCTTCACGGAGAAGTGGGCCACATACAAGGGAGAATACTATCAGTTGGAGAATGTGTCCATGTACCCGAAGCCCATCCAGAAGCCATTTCCGTTGATAATATCGGGCGAGAGCGAAAACACGATGCGAAGGATAGCCCAGCTGGGCAGCGGCTGCTTCATCTCACCCTCTGTCAAGGCAATAAACGGGCGCATCGAAGCTCTTAAGCCGCTGGTAGCGGAGTACAGGCGCAGCATGGACGACATAGAAATTATCACGCTGAACAGCGTAAGCGTAGCCCGCACACATGACGAGGCCGTGAAGCGATGGCAGTCGGCGCGCATTTCGGAGCGTTACAAAAAGCTGACCTGGGAGCAAACCCTGGAGGCGAACGTCATAGGAACGCCGGCGGAGATGATAGAGAGAATCGAGAAGCTTCAAAAGGCAGGGCTGCGACAGTTCGGTATGCAGCGATTTGCCGCCAGGACTCATGCCGAGCTTATGGAGCAGGTCCAGATGGTGGGAGAAGAGGTATTGCCCCATTTCAAGAACAAGAAATAGAATCCGGCGAGCTACCTGATTTGCTATTGGACTCGCTTTATGAGGACGTTCGCAAATGAGGATGAAATTCGGCACAGGCCTTGGCAGGAACCTGGCGATGTGGGAGATTGCCGACCACGCTCGCGTTGCAGAGGAGAGCGGGTTCGTCAACGCAACATTCGTGGACCAGCAGAACCTGTCCAGAGACGTTTATGCCATGATGAGCATGGCCGCTGCAGCCACCAAAAGGCTTCACATAGGCCAGGGTGTCACCAACCCCTTCACTTACCATCCATCGGTGGTCGCCAACGCCACCGCGTCAATTGACGAGTTGTCGGGCGGAAGAGCGTTCCTTGGCATTGGAGCCGGCGGCAACGCCCCGCTTACGATGGGCTTGAAGCCTAGTCCCCTTCGAGACCTGAAAGAGGCAGTGGCCTTCATCCGCAAGTATATGTCCGGAGAGGAAGCCTCCTACAAGGGAGGCAAGATGCACTCGGAGTGGATACGCAAGCCGGTGCCCATATATCTGGCCTCTTCCGGCGCCAAATCGCTCCAGCTAGCCGGCGAAATAGCCGACGGCGTAATAATCATCGGCGTTCATCCAGAGCTGCTTAAGTGGAAGCTGGAGCAGATCGAGATAGGCGCGCTAAGGGTGGGCAGAGACCCTTCGAAGATAGACATCTGGGCCAGGACTCTCTGCTACGTGGGAGAGTCGAAGAAGGCAGCCTGGAGAGAGACGGCGTCTTACACTGCAACTTGCGTGCGGGACGCCTACCTGTCGTCATTTTCACATAACACGCCCGAAAGCGCAGCGCTGGCGGAACGATTGGAGCGCATCGAACCAGGCGTAGTGGATGAGTTCAAACGTGTCTACGACAACTTTGACCACTATCAGCACGAGAAGACGGACGCCCCCCACGCCAGGCTGGTGACGCAAAGGCTCATAGACATGACAATGCTCACTGGTACGCCTGAGGACATTTGTGAGGCCATTGAGAAGATCGGTGAGCTTGGAATACGGACTGTGTCGTGCGTTATGTACACCGTAATAGACAAGAAGGGGATGATGCGGGAGATCGGGGACAAGATTATGATCCGCTTCAGAAACTAAGCCTGTGAGACAGACCTTAATTACATTTGCAGAAAAGACACCATTTGAACCAATCTTGACAAGGCCTTTGTTTCGTATTTAGTATATGGACTAATTCTCAAGTCCCCCTACCCTGGTGATTTCGTCACCGTTCCGTGAATAAACCCCCTCTTGAGGATTATCACATTGCGCAGCCTGGCAACCTAACAGTACGCAGGAGGACAAGGATGAAACTAGGACGACCACATAGCTTATACCTGACCATATTGGTGGCAGCACTGGGACTACTTGCCATTGCCGCAATGGCGTGTTCATCCAGTGCGACGCCCACGGCCGCACCCAAGCCAACGGCAGCGCCGGCTCCCACGGCAGCGACTGCCGCTACCGCGACCCCAAGACCGGCAGCCACCGCAACTGCAACGGCAGTAAGCGCAAGCGCTGGGCCCAAATACGGGGGCGTATTTAGATTTGCCACCCGTCCACTGGCAGAGATACTGACCCTGGACTCTCATTACAGGGCGGCTTTCGGAGAGTATTTCGTTGATTTTGTCCTTTATGACAACCTGGTTGACCTGGCGCCAGACGGCAAGATCCTCCCCAAGCTGGCCAGATCGTGGGACTTTTCCGCGGACGGCAAAACTGTTACTTTCAAGCTTCAGCCAAACGTCAAGTTCCAGGACGGTACACCTCTTAACGCGCAGGCAGTGAAGTGGAATCTTGACAGGGTTATTGATCCCAAAGTGGGGGCATTCGACCGGGCGAGCCTGCTTACATTGCAAAGCGTCGAAACCCCCGACGATTCCACAGTGGTCTTGCGGCTAACTCAGCCGTGGAGACCCCTGCTGGTAACTTTGACTCTGCAAAGCGGCTGGATGTCGTCTCCAACAGCCGTTCAAAAGTACAACTCTTACGCTGACCGGATTGGCGACTACGGAAAGCATCCCACAGGCACGGGACCCTTCAAGCTAAAGGAATGGAAGGCAGGCGATAGGATCACGGTTGAAAAGAATCCGAGCTACTGGATATCCGGGAAACCGTACCTGGACGGGATGGACTTCATTGGAGTTGTAAGCGAAGTGCAAATGGCAATGGTACGCACCGGCGAGGCCGACATCATGGAGCCCTCGCCCTGGGCCATGCGAGACCTTCGCAATGTGCAGAACAATCCATTGGTCAAGATCATAGGCGCGCCCAGCGGCCGGGAGCATTATGTCGAACTCGACACAAACTGGGGCGCATTGAAGGATGTCAGAGTCCGACAGGCAATTGGGTACGCAATTGATAGAGATACAGCCGTAAAGGTTGTGTTCGACGGCAAGGCCAGGCCCATACTGGCCCCGGAGCCATCCGGCTGGTGGGCATACGACGAGAATGCTATTAAGCCTCTGATGGGCTATAACGTCACCAAAGCCAAGCAGTTGCTGGCCGACGCGGGATATGCCAACGGAATCACACTGCCGATGTGGTGTCGAAGCGACGGCGAGTCAGAAAGGACATTCTGCGAAATCTGGCAATCGATGATGAGTGCCGCCGGAATTACAGTTGACATGACCCTGAGGCCATTCGCCGACATCACAAACGCAAGGAACAAAGGCGAAGTCCACATGGAAAGCCTGTGGTTCACTCCTCGCGGCGACCCTCACAACAGATTTGGATTGATGTACATAACCAAGGGTGGGTTCAACTACGACTTTTATAGCAACCCTGCGATGGACAAGCTCATAGGCGACGCAGCCATTGAGTTCGACACCGCCAAGGCCAATGCCATCTACCAACAGGCATACGTGCTGGCGGTCAAGGACTCTCCCAGAGTCTTCATCGCCGCAATGGACGCATATGTGGTTACGTCTGCAAAAGTGCGTAATTTCGCCTATGCTGCTGACCTGATCATTAGATTGCAGGATGTCTGGCTGGACCAATAGCCAAAGAGGAACAAAAGGCCGATAATAAGGGTCGGGCATTCCCGTTGGGTTTGCCCGACCCTATTTTGTGCGTAAAGGAATATCGGAAAGGAGATGGCCGAATGAAGTTTGGCATAGGCATTCCCACATGCAGAGAAGGTCTAACGCTACCGGCGCCCTTCGCAAGCCCCTCGCAGATTGTGGAGCTGACCAAGAAGGCTGAGAAGCTTGGCTACGACTCGGTCTGGGCCGACGACCACATCATGGTGACAGAGGGCATGCACATCGGCTCCAAAGTCCCTCCAAACTGGTACGACCCTCTAATCACCCTGGGTGCCGCAGCTTCGGCTACGAGCAAAATAAGGCTGTGCGTGGGCGTGATATGCATTCCATTCAGAAATCCCATCATTCTGGCCAAGCAGGCAGTAACTATCGACCACATAAGCAACGGCAGGTTTGGGTTAGGATTTGGGCTGGGAAGGCGCGACGAGTACGAGCATTTCAACTCGGAGTCGGCCAAGGTGCACAGGGGCCGTCTGGCGCTAGAGACAATGGAATCTATCTACAAGCTTTTCACGCAGGACCATGTGACATTCGAGGGAGAGTACATCAAGTTCAGAGACGTTTCCCTCTATCCAAAACCTGTTCAGAATCCCCCAGCTATCTACGTGGCAGGCGAGACCGAGGACACGTCCAACCGTGTCGCTAACTGGGCCACTGGCCAGCTAATGAGCATGCTTTCGTCATCCAGGCCAATTCCGGAGCGGCTGGAGCTTCTCAAGAAATCGCTGGAAGAGCATGGCCGAAAGTTTTCGGATATCGACAAGACCGTGGTCATTGCGCAGAACGTCAACAAGAGCCATGAAAAGGCTGTGGAAGCTTTCAAAAAGAGCGTGATAGGCACTCACGTAAAGCCGGAGAGGCTGGCAAAAGTCGTTGCAGATAACGCCATCGGCACGCCGGAGGAAGTGGCGGAGAAGGTGCTGAAGACGTTCGCTATGGGCATCGACAGCTACACCATACACCACTATGCGGTGCAGTCTCTACAGGAGTTGGAGGAGCAGGTACAGATATTTGCCGAAGATGTGATGCCTCTTGTGAAGAAGGCAAGCCAAAAGGCAAAAAAATAGGTCTATCGAGCCGAACTGTACTGGCCTGTTTCGTTTCGAGGCGTACAAACTAACGCTGTATTGCCGGCGTTAGCTCGCAGGGCACCACTTTCAGCCTTTGACTCCAAGACTCTGACCTGATTTAATATGGCCGAATTCAAGTGAAGAGGGCCGATAGATGCGTAAGATTGAACTAGAGTTGGAAGGCGTTGTCGTCAAAGCGCAACTGCTGGACAAGAGCGCCCCGAAAACCTGCCAGGCCCTGTGGGACATACTTCCCTTCGAGGACATGGTGACTCACGCCAAATGGTCCGGCGGCAGGATGCACACCAATAACCACGCCAAGCTGAAGATTGACGCCAGGAAATACCCCATCGTAGAGAATCCCAGCATGTTCCAAGCGCCGGGCGACGTGGTAATTATGCCGCTGAACAAAGAGATATCCATCAACTATGCCCCAGGCAATTTCTGCTGGCTGGGGCAGCAGTGGATTGTGACTCATGTTGCCACTATAGAGGGGGACATGAGTAAGTTCGCCCGGAAAATGGAGCGGCTACAGTGGGAGGGCGCCAAAAAGCTAATAATCAGGCGTGGTTCACTAAATGAAGCGCCTGCTCCGATTCCTGCCGGCAAGGGAACAATAGTCAAGATAGAGTGCGAAGGTAAGGAATGGATTGCAGAGCTTTTCACTGATAAGCTGCCAAAGCTTGGGAGCATTATTGTAAAAGCTTTGCCCCTGAAAGGTACGATAACCAATATGCATAGCAGCGGCGAAATATTTCACCTGTGGGCAAGCATACCTGTGACTCTTGAAGATGCGAACACCAAACTTGAGAGAGAACCAGTTGACTACAAAGGTTCTCAGATAGGCGACACCGGAGTCGCCTATTATGACCCACGCGACCTGAGAGGAACCGGCCCAGGAGACATATTGCTCAATACCCTGGAAGGACTCCGTATAGTCCACGGCCAGGTGCAGAACGACCAGAGCCTGTCCGGGAGAGGGTCTGACAAAGGCAGATTCGGATCTACTCAGAAGGTCGGGCGCATCATCAAAGGCTCTATTGAGGAACTACACGAATTGTCCAAAAAGGTCGAATGGGAAGGGGCGAAGATGATGCGAGTAAGCTTGTTGAAAAACAAGACATCGTTAGATAAAAGAAAGGCTTGAGAAATGATAACTTTCATTGTGGAGCACATTGTCAAAGAGGGTCACGAGAAACAGGCCCAGAAGATCGTTGAACATGTCACAGGCACTATGAAGGGTAAGTCAGGCCTGGTTTTCAGGCAGGTGTTGAGGTCGCAGAAGGACCCACGAAAGGTGACAACTGTAGTCTCGTGGCAGAGCATGGCGGACTACGAGAGCTACAGAAAATCCCGAGGGCCTCGTACTCCGGAGATCGTCGCAGAAGAGATGAAGCACTTCGACGTCATGACCGCAGAGATGTTTGATGTGGAGGACAAGGTAAAGTTATAATTCCCGCTGTGTTGTCAATAGGAAGCCAATAGCCGAAGTCCACTTTTCTGAGGAGGCGACCATGCTATTAGAGTACCGCGTCTATGAGGCCATGCCAGGCAGGTCCAAGGACCTGGTGGAGGTTATGGGCAGGTGCGCCAAGATATTCGAAAAGGTCGGCATGAAGTCGCTGGGGTACTGGACGCCTTACGTGGGCGAGAACAGCGACCGCTTCATCTACATTCTCACTTTCAACGACATGGCCCACAGGGAGAAGTTGTGGGCCGCTTTCTTCGCAGACCCGGACTGGAAGGTGCTGGCGCCGGACTTCGGCAAGAACGGCCCGATTATTGCCCGCTCCTTCAACTCGTTCCTGACCCCGACAGCCTATTCGCCGGGCAGATAGAACGCACTCCGACTTAACGGCAACCGACATAAGAGACCTGTTGTTAGAAGGGAGGCCTTGCCATGATTACTTACAAAGGGCGCCAAGTCCCGGAGACCTTCGAAGAAATACTGAACCCGGCCCACACGGCGCTTATTATCCACGAGATGCGCAACGACTTGCGGGAGACCGGCACCCATGACAAAGACGGCAAGCCCATAATCATAGACATGAGCACCATTGCAGGCCCTATCTCGAAGCTCATCGAAGCGGCCCGCAGGAACAAGATGAAGATTATCTATGCCGGCTACGTGGGCCACTCGGACGAGAGCCTCTACTCGGACTACATGATTCAAAAGTCCTACAAGCGTCTGACAGACCCCAAGACTGCGCCACCCGGACTGGACGCCACACAGAAGTCACGCGCCTTTCAGGTCATCGACGAGCTGAAACCCCAGCCTGGAGACACCATGCTCATGAAGCCCAGGGTGGACTGTTTCATTGGCACAGACCTGGAGCTTATGCTGCGATGGGGTGGCATCAAGACCATTGTCATTGCAGGCGTTGGCTCGGAAATAGGCATTGTGCCCACGGTATTTCACGCCATCAATTTGGGCTTCTTCGTAGTGGTGCCCAGCGACGGCGTTCGCCCTACCCACACCGACTGGCACGAGGATGCACTGAAGTTCATATCTCACAACTGCCACGGCAACGTGGCCGAGGTGAGGCCATCGTCGGACATCCTGAAGGTCTGGAAGAAGAAATAAGACCGTCAGGCCACCCGCCAGGTCATCATTTCGCCCACTGGTATGGAAAATTTCCTAGCCTTCCGTTACAATGTGGCACGCTAACTAGAAAGCTCAAAATTCGCTAGGAGGTTAAGTATGCCAATAGTCAGAATCGAGATGCTTCCAGGCAGGACTCAGCAGCAGAAGGACGACCTGATCAAGGCTATGACGGACGCTATGTCCAGCATAGCCAAGACCAGTAAGGAAGCGGTCCACGTAATCATAGTGGAAACTGCCGCCGAACATTGGGGAATGGGTGGCGAGACTATCTCAGCCAGGAACAAAAAGAAGGTCGCCAAGTAAGCCCAGGGTAAAGTACAAGCCAGAAACTAGAGCGACCACGTCATCTTTCGGAAGGATGACGTGGGCGGTTCGTATTTTGAGCTATCGCTTGATTATATTGAGCCCTTGAATAGATGGCGGGGCTACTTGCTGTACTTGCTGATCTTCAGCGGCTTAGAGCCCTCCAAGGGAATGCGAGCGACCCGCTCACAGAAACCTTTCAGGTCGCCGTGAATGATGTGCCCCAACTTGGGCCGTCCCGCTACGGATACACCACCGCCAGGCCCGCCAAATCTTCCCTGCCCATAGACGATGCGGATGCCGTTCCACGTGGAGCCCCAGACTATGTCGCCCGGCTCCTGTCCACGCATGGAGTGGGGGTCGTAGGCCACAGAGGTTATGCCAACCTTCTTGCCTCGGTAGTCGACGGGGATTATCTTCTGAATCTCCTTGGGAGCGCCCACCGGCTCTGGTATGTTGACCCAGTAGTGAAGGACTTCGCCGCTGGAGTGGGTTATGGTGGTGTGCCCCTCCAGGGGAAGCGCGTCCCACAGGGCCTTGCAGTAGTGGGGCGTCTCGTCCTCATAAAGCTCTGCCACCACCTTCAGGCCGTCGAACTCTATCTCCACGAGCTTCTTGCCTGCCTTTTGGGCTTCCACAAGAGCGTCAACCGTTTTCGTTGGCGACTGGCTGATTCTGCGCCTTATGGACACAGGACTTGCCCCCTCCCACATCATACGGCCTGCCTTCTGAGCAAAGGGCAGTATGTCACCTTCTAGTTCGGCCACTTTTGTGACCACCCACGGTCCGGTCATCCATCGAAACTCGGTGGAGCCGTAGGCCATGGAGAGCATGCCGTTCTGGGGCCAGACCACCACGTCGCCGGTGTGTATGAAGCCCGCCGGATTTTCCACCAGCGGATAACGGCTTACATCGAGGTCTAGATTGGGATGATTACTGCTGTGGATCATGAGTCCCGACCATATGGAGTGGGTGAACTGGTCATCGAATGGCAGCAAATCCCACAATTGCTGGCAGGCGATGGGCGCCTGTTCGTCCAGCAGCCGGGCGGCGACTACCACGCCATCTACGTTGATCTCTATTCTGCGCATGATTTCTCCTTCACCGAGATTCAGCACTACCGCCTGGTTTTTTGCGTCGCCATTATAGCAGGTAGATGCGTTGCGGTACTGATAGAATAGAGGCGCCTTAACGCCAGACAACCGGAGGAAACATGAACGAGACGCGCGAACTGGCCAGATTTGCGTCCGAGACGACATATGACGACCTGCCCAAGGACGTGGTAAGCAAGATGAAGGGGTATGTGTTAGACAATCTGGGCAGCGGGTTCGTTGGCGCAATTCAGCCCTGGTCGAAAATGGTCTTGGACATGTCCCACCGGCTTGGCGGAAAGAGGGAGGCATCAGTTTTCGGCCAGGCGTGGAAAGCGGATGTCTCACGGGCAGCGCTGGCCAACGGAGCCATGATAGGAGCCTTCGAGTTGGAGCACATCGCATATGCAGCTCATCCGAGCGGCACGGTGTTCCCGGCGGCGCTGGCAATGTCAGAGCGAGAGCACGCCATCGGCCAAGTCTTTGTCACCGCCCTGGCTATTGGGTACGAGGTCAATTGCCGAATCGGCCAGGCCCAGACCAACGCCACCGAGTCGGAACGAGGCTTCCACAACCCATCGATCAACGGCGTCTTTGGCGCCGCAGCAGCAGTAGGAAACCTGCTGGGATTCGATGAGAGAACCATGACCAACGCCCTGGGTATCGCCGGGTCGCACGCAGCAGGGCTCACAGAGTTCGCCTGGGAGGGATCCATGACCAAGCGCCTGCACCTGGGCAGGGCATCCCAGATGGGCCTGGAAAGCGCGCTTCTGGCCGCAAGAGGCTTCACTGGACCTTCCACCGTGCTCGAAGGAAAATACGGTTATTTGCACGCCTTCTCGCCGAAGCCGCAGACAGAGAAGCTGACTGATGGACTGGGGGAACAATGGTTCCTGCGAAATATCGTCATAAAGCCCTACGGATGCCACCTGAGCTGCCAGTCGCTTGTGCAACAACTTCAGGGACATCGCAAGGCTGGCCTAATCGCGCCTGAGCAGATATCCAGAATCATGGCCAAGATCAACCCCCACTTTGCCGAGGGACGCTTCGCCAACAAGTCGCCCAACAGCATCCTGGGGGCTCAGTACAGCATTCCATTCACGGTGGCTTTGGCCTTGCTGAGAGACATGTCGGAGCCGTCGGTGTATAGCGAAGAGACTCTTGCTGACCAGAGGGTGTGGACGCTGGCTGGAAAAGTGGAAGTTGCAGCTGACAGCAGATTCGACAGGTTTCAGTACGACGCCGGAGGCGAGATTATTATCGAGAAGAAGGGCCAGCGACCGGAGACGTTGCTTGTGGAGGAGTTCAAAGGCTCTCTGCGCCAGCCAATGGACTTCGAAGACGTCACTGAGAAGTTTCGGCGAGTGACAAGCAAGCTAATTAGTCCACAAAAGGCCAGCAAAATCATTGAAATAGTCAGCAAACTAGAAGGCGTCCAAGATACGGCTGAGATCGCGAGGCTTATCTCTTCGCGGCGTCCCAGGCACTGATAAGCACGTCCGACTTCTCCATCTTGCCGTATATACCGATCATCTTGTTCGCAGCGTCCTGATTGTCGGGATTGGCAGCCAGCAAACAATCCTCAGGAGCCGCTACGAAGTATCCCAGGTTGGAAGCGTGGTTCACAGTGGGCAATATGCCGTACTCGGCCCCGTAACCGGCTATCACAATTGTCCTTATCCCGTTCGAGCGCAGCAGCAGATCCAGGTTGGTGTTTATGAAGGAGTCCACACGGAATTTGGACACAATGAAATCGCCTTCCTGAGGCTTAAGTTCATCAATGTTTTCCCAACCCCAGGTGCCGTACAGAGCGTGCTGTTTGAAATTTGGGTCAATTATCTTTGCATACTCCCCCGCAATCTGAGGGTCTGAATAGGCGCGGTAGTCCGGAAACCTGGAGTATCTCACGTAGATAACTCTAACGTTGTGCTGCCTTGCCTTGGCCAGGATGCGTACCATCCTAGGCAATACCGCCGATGTGTCCACTCTACGCCCCTGCTGGTCGTACAGGCCGCCTTTGGCCATGAAGTCGTTCAGCATCTCGTGGACAATAAAGGCCGTGTGCTTGGGATGCACTATCTCCTGATAGGTCTGAGGAATCTGCCTGCCCTTGTAAGTTATCACTGATACATCCTCCAAGTTCGAAAGGCCTTGTTCAGGCCTGATTATCCCTGCGTGCGTCTTCGCTGGCCTCGTCCTCCGCCCGCATCCAAATTTCGCTGGCCATAGGTTGCTTCGTCTCCTCCAGAATGTGCCCAACGAGGCCGATGGTACGTGAGATGAGTCCCAATCCGCGGGCCGCCTGCCACGGAATGCCCATCTCGCTGGCGACACTGCCAATTGCGCCGGTGGCGTTGACAGGCAGCGAACGCTTGTGAGCCTGCTCCGCCTGCCTGGAGACCAATTGCATAAGTCGCACGTAGCGCCCGCTGAAACCGTTTTCGGCGGCTATTTGGAAGAGGCGCTCCGCACGCGGGTCGACGGGTTTGTGGACAGGATGGCCCAGGCCAGGTATAGGAGACTTGCGCTGGCGGTGGCTCTCGACAAGCTGGCGAGCAATGGTATCCAAGTCTGCATCGGCAGGCTTTCCCTCGAGCGTTTCCTGGAGCATTTGCGCCGAGTCGCCGATGGTGCCTACAAACCTGCTGCCCAGACCAAGAAGGCCAGCAGCCACAGCGCCCTGCAGGGACTCCGGCGCTCCCAGGTAGGTGAGCCTGGTGGCCAGCGCGCTGGGAGTGATGCCATGCTCCACCAGCGTCACCAGCAGGGCGTTGAACATCGCCGACTCTTGCTTGCCAGGCAGCCGATCCTTAATCATCAGATAGGCCATGTCTCCCAGATTGATGTGGCCTATCAGGTCTTTCGGCAGGTCGAACCCTTTAAGCACTATGCGGTCGGGAAGGCTGTAAGCGATGTCCGAACGCAATTTGCCCTTGCGACTGGTCACTTCCTGGCCTCCGTTTGACTGTATCTAGCCATGCTTGGACAGACGCGGGTGATAATTCTTGAAGGCCTCGAAGCCATCTATGGTCACGTCGACAACTGCAGGGCGATTCGCTTTGAAGGCGTCTCGGATGGCCGTCGGCACGTCTTTGGGATTGTCCACCGACCCTCCCCAGCCGCCGTAGGCTTCGCAAATCTTGGCGTTGTTCGTATTGACGAATTCG
>ORJL011865699.1_pt1 | contig 18897 bp, 12 predicted proteins | sample 1779941 | NCBI WGS metagenome assembly ORJL01 (sample SAMEA104232317, study PRJEB22302) | groundwater metagenome | biome: forest; feature: aquifer; material: groundwater | place: USA | collected 2011-08-07 | depth 5.8 m | reverse complement strand
GATTGCCCGTGCAATTCATGCCAACAGCCAAAGAAGGTTTTTCCCGATTGTGACGATTAATTGCGGCGGTTTACCGGAAGGAGTATTGGAGAGCGAATTGTTCGGTCACGAGCGGGGGGCGTTTACAGGAGCGCAGTATAAACGAAAAGGAAAATTAGAACTTGCCGATGGCGGGACATTATTCCTCGATGAAATCGGGAATATTGATATGAAAACGCAAATGGATTTATTGCGCGCCATTGAAACAAAACAGTTTACCCGTGTTGGCGGGAATGAGATAATTAAAGTAGATTTTCGTATTATTTGTGCAACGAATAAAGATCTTGAATTGGCAGTTCAGCAAGGAACGTTTAGAGAAGATTTTTATTACAGGTTGAATGTGTTTACAGTCACCATACCTCCTTTGCGCGACCGTAAAGGGGATATTCCATTATTAGTCAATCATTTTATTGCAAAACATACACGCGCCATGGGAAAAGACATTCGCACCGTATCGCCTGAAGCGATGGATATTATTGTGAATTATGATTGGCCCGGGAATGTTCGTGAACTTGAGAATGCGTTAGAACGAGCGATGGTTGTCGGGAAATCTTCTATGATTATGCCCATTGATTTACCGTTTCAGTTATCGGAGAAGAGTGCTGAACCAACCACAGGATCACTTGCCGATATGGAAAAACGCCATATTGCCGGAGTACTTGACCAACAGCATTGGAATATAACCCGTTCAGCAGAAATATTACAAATTGACCGTGTGACGCTTTACAACAAGATTAACAGGTACGGTTTACGTAAGGGATAGTGTCGGTACCGATTCATATCTTTAACGCTACTTCGCTTTCACAAACGGAGATAGATGCAGTGACCAAAGAGGTGCATGAGATTTACCATGTACCCGTGCAAACTTCGCGTTTTCACCTTGAAGCAAATACGGGGTATGATGTATCGCGGAGACAATACAATTCGACTGTATTATTATCCCAACTTCTTTCTTTAGAAAATACTCCCCCCAGAAAACTTATCCTTCTTGTTGATGTTGATCTGTTTATTCCTGTTTTAACATTCGTATTCGGCGAAGCGCAATTTGACGGTATCGCCGCAATTGTTTCGATGTACAGGCTCAGCAATACATTTTATGGAGTGGAAGAACATCGCTCGTTGCTGATCGAAAGAATTGTCAAAGAAATTGTGCATGAACTTGGTCATACATTTGGTTTGTACCATTGCCATCAATTTGAATGCGTGATGCGTTCTTCGACATATGTTGAAGAAATTGATCTCAAAAAAGAGAAGATGTGTGAGGAGTGTGCGGAGATGTTGTATAGGAAGATGCGTTAGGATTTAACCCTCGGCTTTGGTAAATTTTCTGTGGTTAAGGGGTATAACGAAAATTTTGTAGTTTTACGGCGATTGGGTTGATTGGATTCCTGCATTCGCAGGAAAGACAAAATGGATGCCGATCAGGTGATCGGCTACTACATATCTCCTCAAATTCTGCTTTCGGATAGATTTCTCTCATACCTGCAATAAAACGCCTGTCAAATCTCATAACTGAGAAACAGGGCTTAATTAAGGCTTAAAAACAGCTATATAAGCCCAAAATAATAAGGAATAAAGTGGAACGATTCTTGCAAAACATCCTGCATATCTAAAAAAGACTATTTACACTTATTTCTGAAAGGTAACAGTTTCAATGTCTGCGCAGACAACAAAAGAATCGAAAACGAGATTACGGAAAAAAGTCACAATTGACGGAAACGAAGCGGCGGCGTTTATCGCCCATAAACTAAACGAAGTTATTGCTATTTACCCAATTACACCATCCTCCAATATGGGGGAATGGTCTGATGAATGGTCGGCACAAGGTAGGAAAAACTTGTGGGGAACCGTTCCTTCGGTTGTAGAAATGCAAAGCGAAGGGGGAGCGGCAGGAGCAGTCCACGGCGCATTACAAGCCGGCGCTCTTTCAACAACGTTTACCTCAGCTCAGGGATTACTGTTAATGATCCCCAATATGTATAAAATAGCAGGCGAATTAACGCCAACAGTATTTCATGTTGCGGCACGTACAATTGCCACCCATGCCCTCTCCATATTTGGAGACCACAGCGATGTTATGGCAATCCGCCAAACCGGCTGGGGTATGCTTTCATCCAATTCAGTTCAGGAAGTAATGGACCTTGCCCTGATTGCTCAGGCGGCATCCTTAGAATCTTCCCTCCCCTTTGTCCACTTCTTTGACGGGTTCAGAACGTCTCATGAAGTGATGAAAATTGAACAATTACACGACGATGATTTGCGCGATTTAATTAATGATGATTTAATTCGCAAACATCGTTCACGAGCGTTATCACCGGAACATCCTGTGTTACGCGGTTCGGCACAAAATCCCGATGTATTTTTCCAGGCGCGTGAGAGTGCAAATTCCTATTATGATGCTTGCCCTGATATCGTTCAGAAGGTGATGGATAAATTTTATCAGGTAGTCGGGAGACGGTATGAATTGTTCCAGTATTCCGGATCACCAACAGCAGAACGTGTTATCATAATGATGGGTTCGGGTGCAGAAGCGGCAGAAGAAGCAATCGAATACATGAATGCTCACGGTGAGAATGTCGGGTTATTAAAGATTCGATTATTCCGTCCGTTTGATTCAAAGCGATTCCTTAACGCTTTACCTTCAACGGTCAAATCGTTAGTTGTGCTTGATAGAACAAAAGAATCGGGTGCAATTGGTGAACCATTATACATGGAAATCATTACCACGTTGATGGAAGCACAGTCTTCGAACTCATTACCATTCAAATCGTTACCAAAAGTGATCGGCGGCAGGTACGGGTTATCTTCGAAGGAATTTACGCCAGCAATGGTAAAATCAATTTTTGATGAAGTAAAGAAACCTGTTCCGAAAAATCATTTCACTGTTGGCATTAACGATGACGTTACCCATACAAGTCTTGAGTACGATTCATCGTATACGACAGAAGGTAAGGAAGTCGTTCGTGCATTGTTTTACGGACTTGGCGCTGATGGAACGGTAAGCGCGAACAAAAACTCAATTAAGATTATAGGTGAGGATACTGAATTCTTTGAACAAGGGTACTTTGTGTATGATTCAAAGAAATCCGGTTCGACCACCACTTCGCATTTGCGTTTCGGTCCGAAACCGATTCACTCAAGTTATTTGATTGATCGAGCGAATTTTATTGCATGTCATCAATGGTTTTTCCTCGATAAATACAATGTGTTACTGAATGCTGATGAAGGAGGAACGTTCCTCCTCAATAGTATTTTTGGTCCTGAAGAAGTGTGGGATAAACTTCCGAGATTGCTTCAAAGCGAGATTATCAAGAAAAAATTGAAATTCTATGTTATTGATGCGTATAAAGTTGCCCGCCAAACAGGTATGGGCGGACGTATCAATACAATTATGCAAACCTGTTTCTTTGCAATTTCAGGCGTATTACCCCGCGAAGAGGCGATTTCAGCCATTAAAAAATCAATTGAGAAAACGTATGGCAAAAAGGGTGAAGATATTGTTAAACAGAATTTCAAAGCTGTTGATGATACCCTTGCTAATTTATTTGAAGTAAAAGTACCCGCAACGGTGAGCAGTACGTTTGATATTCCGCCAACCGTATCGCCGAAAGCTCCTGAGTATGTACGCAATGTAATCTCGAAAATGCTTGTGGGTGAAGGAGATTCGCTCCCGGTGAGTTCTTTACCTGTTGACGGTACATTCCCAACAGGTACTGCAAAATGGGAAAAACGCAATATCGCTCTCGAAGTTCCCGTGTGGGAACCGGATATTTGTATTCAGTGTAACAAGTGCGTGTTGGTGTGTCCTCATGCAACAATACGTGCAAAAGTGTATGAGCCTTCCTTACTTGCAAAAGCGCCGGAAACATTCAAATCGATAGAGTATAAAGGACTTGAGTACAAAGGATATAAATATACTATTCAAGTTGGTGTTGAAGATTGTACCGGATGTGCATTATGCGTTGATGTTTGCCCTGCAAAGAGCAAAACAGAAACGAAGGTAAAAGCTATTAACATGAAGACACAACCACCGCTTCGTGAAGCTGAAAGCGTGAATTATGACTTCTTCCTGAATTTACCTGAGATTGACAGACGGACAGTAAAAGTAGATACCATAAAGGGTTCACAATTCTTAGAGCCGTTGTTTGAATATTCAGGCGCGTGTTCAGGTTGCGGAGAAACACCGTATGTGAAGTTAGTAAGTCAGTTATTCGGTGATAGAGCAATTGTAGCGAATGCAACAGGATGTTCATCAATCTATGGCGGAAACTTACCGACAACACCGTGGACAAAGAACCTTGAAGGACGCGGACCGGCATGGGCTAATTCGCTGTTTGAAGATAATGCTGAATTCGGTCTTGGCATACGAATGACAGTTGATAAGCATAACGAACAAGCACGCGAACTTGTTCAGATTTTGATGCCTCAGCTTGGCGAAGAATTCTGTAAATCGTTACTTAACGCAGATCAACATGATGAAGCCGGAATTTATGAACAACGCCAACGGGTTCAGAAACTAAAAGAAAAGTTAGCCGGAATGAATAGCTCGGAAGCCAAGCATCTTCTCAGTCTTGCAGATAATCTCAGCAAGAGAAGTGTATGGATTATGGGCGGTGATGGTTGGGCGTATGATATCGGCTATGGTGGATTGGATCATGTTCTTGCATCAGGAAAGAATGTAAACATTCTTGTGCTTGATACGGAAGTGTATTCCAATACGGGCGGACAGACATCGAAATCGACACCTCGTTCTGCAGTTGCAAAATTCTCAGCCGCAGGTAAGCAAACATGCAAAAAAGACCTTGCTATGTTAGCAATGACCTACGGAAATGTATATGTCGCGAAAATAGCGATGGGAGCAAATGATTTACATACGGTCAAAGCAATTTTAGAGGCTGAAGCATACGATGGACCATCGTTAATAATTGCCTACAGCCACTGTATTGCTCATGGCATTAACATGACGAAGGGTATGCAAAATCAGAAAACTGCGGTCGATACCGGATATTGGCAGTTGTTCCGCTATAATCCTTTACTTGAGTTAAAAGGAGAGAATCCGTTCAAATTGGATTCTAAAGCGCCAAAATTACCTTTGAGAGAGTTTTCACAGCTTGAAACGCGGTTTAAAATGCTCGAAAAGAGCCATCCTGAGAAAGCAAAAGAATTAGCCTTACTCGCTCAACAGGATGTCAATACCCGATGGAAAGGATACGAGCATTTTGCGAAAACAACAGAGCCCAAGGAGAAACCTCAGCCGGTAAAAGTGACAACTGAAAGCGGAGATTAATCCTAAAATAATTGATAGAAAACAGTTGATTCGTTAAAAAACATTATGTAGCTTTAAACATTATTAGAGAAAACGACCACCCGGATTTTAAGGGGAGGGATTTTGCCATCCCGGTATGTTTTTACTACCAGAAACACTTCCTCAACATATTTGTTGAGGAAGTGTTGTTTGAAGTTTACAGATTCGAATCACTCATCCGAACCATAGTACGGATACTATCATCATTCTTATGCTCATTCATCATTTACTCAGTACAATATTATACACCGGTGCTTTCAGTATCGGAATGGCAGTTATTGCTTCACAAAAAAAAGTGACAACAAAGACCAAAAAGACGCGACAATCTAAAGAAGAAGAACGAAAAGACGATGTCTGGTATCGGACTCTTTTTGATTTTTCGCCAAGTGGATTGATGCTTCAGGATGCATTCGGTACGATTGTGAATGTGAACGAAGCGCTTGCAACTATAGTTGGTTATTCGCGCGAAGAATTACTCGGTAAGAATGTGGAAATTCTTGTAGCGAATAGAGACAAAGAAGTCATTCAGGTTCACAGGGAGCAAATACTTTCCGGACAAGTTCTCGAACATCAAGTTACCAATGTTAGTAAGACAGGTGAGATTGTAACAATTGAGTTGCGCGAGAAAAAGATAACGTTACCGAATGGTGATGATGGAATTCTTGTAGTCGCCATTAATGTTACTGAGCGTTTAAAAAATGATCAAGAGCGTAAATCGCAGTATGAACAACTTCAAGCAATTTATCATCTTACGGATTCTGTTCACAGAGCAACGGAACTTGAAGTAATTTATGAGGAAGCATTAACAGCGTTAACAAAAGCGGTACACGTCACGAGAGCATCAATTTTACTTTTCGATCCTGACGGTGTTCTTCGTTTTAAGGCTTGGCGGGGTATTTCAGACTTATATCGCTCAAATGTGGAGGGACATACCCCGTGGACACAAGATACTGTAGATCCTGCTCCGATATTTGTTCCAGATGTGATGTTGGATCCTGCATATATACCTCTTCTCCCATTTTTTGAACAGGAACATATTCGTTCAGTGGGATTCATTCCGTTAATATGTAAACATAAACTTCTCGGCAAGTTTATGGTGTATTACTCTGATCCTCATTCGTTTTCGGAAGATGAAGAACAGATGCTGTTAACAATAGCCGGGCACATCGCGTTTGTGATTGAACGGAGACGTTCGGAATTTCTTGTGGCAAAAAGCGAGGAACAGTATCGTACACTTGCAGAAGCGGCACATGACGCAATATTTATTATTGATAAGAACGATACGATAGAGTATGTCAATAGTTTCGCGGCGACAATGTTTCGGAAATTGCCTGAAGAAATTATCGGAAAACCCCGCAAAGAGTTTTTTACCGAGGATGTAGCAGAACGACAGGGGCAGGCGTTGCATAAAATATTCCGCACCGGAATTCCTGCGCAACTTGAGAATTCATTTCTTGTCGGGAACGTATTGTACTGGCATGATACATTTCTTGCTCCAATACGGAATGAACAAGGCACCATTGTATCTGTATTAGGAATATCCCGTAACATAACGGAACGTAAAAAAACAGAAGAAGCCCTCCGCATGAGTGCAGAGCAACAAGGGCTTGTACTGCGTTCCTTACCCATGGTGTTTTACACAACTCGCCCAGATGGGGATATGGCAACAACATGGATTAGTGAACAAATAAAAGAGTTAACGGGTTACGCTCCTGAACATTTTACAACGGATTCTACGTTTTGGATTTCGAGAATTCATGAAGAAGATAGACAACGCGCATTACGTGAATATGAAAGTGTATTGAGCGAGGGAAGCATTCGTTCGATTTATCGGTGGAAATGCGCCGATGATACCTATCGCTGGTTTTCTGACCAGACTGTGCTTATACGGGATGCAAATGGAGTACCGACAGAAATAATAGGTATTTGGTTAGATGTTACTAACCAAAAAATTGCTGAAGAATCAGTTAAAGAATCGGAAGCGCGGTGGAGAACATTAACCGAAAATTCACCCGGTCTTGTTCACATGATTGATCGTGATGGGACGATCCAATACATTAATCGGGCTACAATAGGATACGAGCGAAATAATGTTATTGGCTCGACAATTTATGAATATGTTTCTCCTGAAACAGCTATTTATATGAGGGAACAGACTGCCGTCGTATTCGATGAGAATCGTGCAGTTTGGTTTGAGGTACAAGCGGCGGGTCCCTACGGAACTGAGGCTTGGTACACAGTAAGTATGGGACCAATTGTTCATGAGGGGGTAGTTGTTTCTGCAATTATGTATTCTGTAGATATAACAGAACATAAACGACGTGAACATCTTCAAAATGCTGTCTACCGGATAGCTCAACTTGCTGATCAAGCGAAAAGCCTTGATGAGTTGTTTAAAGCCATTCATGGAATTATTCAAGAGGCAATGAAAGTAAATAACTTTTATATTGCCTTATATGATGAGAAGGAAAATCTCCTGTCGTTTCCATATTTCGTTGATGAAATTGACTCGCTACCGGAACCCGTAGAGCCGGACAGAGGGCTAACGAGTTATGTCCTGCGTACGGGAAGATCGCTCTTAGCGAATATTGAGGGGTTTGACCAATTAGTAGAACAAGGTGAGGCGGAATTAGTTGGTGCACCATCTCCGATTTGGCTTGGTGTACCGCTGAAGATCGATGATAAAACAATTGGTGTGATGGTTGCTCAGGATTATCATGATGAACATGCATATAGTCAACAAGAGTTACATATGCTTGAGTATATCTCATCCCAAATTGCGATGGCAATTAAAGGGAAGCAGGCAGAAGACGAATTACGGGAATCGGAAGAACGGTATCGCTCGATATTCGAGGAGTCGAAAGACTGCATTTATGTTACCACTGCCGATGGCAGATTTGTTGATATCAATCCTGCGGGCGTTCATTTATTCGGCTACACGACTCGAGATGAATTTTTTATTGATGATGAACGGCATAGGTTCTGGAATTCAGTCTTACGCAACGAAGAGGCGCGGCTGTTACGAAGACAGGGTTATGTTCAGGATTTCGAGTTAACATTAGAACGGAAAGACGGAACACGATTAATTGTTCTTGATACGGCAACAACTGTTCGCGATGAACACGGTAGTGTCATCGGCTATCGTGGTGTTATGCGAGATATTACAGCCCGTAAAAAAGCGGAAGCGGCATTACGGGAAAGTGAAATTAAATTACGTGAGATTGTAGAACACAGCACAAATCTATTTTATTCACATACGACTGATCATATACTTACCTATGTAAGCCCGCAGACAAGCTCTTATTTTGATTGCGAGCCTGAAGAAGCTCTTATCGAATGGACAAAGTTTGCAACAGATCATCCGATTAACCATATCGGATTTGAACTAACGCAAAAAGCAATTAATACCGGGATACGACAACAGCCGTTCCGGTTGGAGTTAATCGGGAAGAAAGAGCGAAAGATATGGGTAGAGGTGAATGAGTCTCCCGTTGTCATTGATGGAAAAACGATTGCCATTGTAGGCTCTCTGACAGATATTACAGTTCGTGTGAAAGCGGAAGATGAAATTAACAAACTTCGTAAGGCTGTAAATACATCCGGTGAAGTCATATTTATAACCGACCAGTCGGGTATTATACAGTTTATTAATCCCGAATTTACCCGTTTATACGGTTACGCGGAAGATGAAGTAGTAGGGAAGGCAACACCGAGAATATTAAAAAGCGGTGTGATGAAAAAAGAAGATTATGAGTTCATCTGGTCGGCATTAGAGAGCAAGCAATTTGTAAAAAAAGAATTTGTCAATCAGTCGAAAACGGGGAAACGGATTATTGTTGAAGCATCCATAAGCCCAATTATGGATGAACGGGGGAACATTGACGGATTTTTAGCTATTCAATTGGATATTACCGAGCGTAAAAAATTGGAAGAGCAGTTTTTACGTACTCAACGACTTGAAAGTCTCGGAACGCTTGCCGGCGGCGTTGCACATGATTTGAATAATGTTCTTGCTCCTATTTTATTGTCAATTGAAGTGATGAAACGGTATGCAATAAACGATCATGCCAAAAAAGTATTACATACCATTGAGATTAGCGCTGAGCGCGGGAAGCAAATTATTAAACAAATTCTTTCGTTCGCCCGTGGAACCGAAGGTGAGCGGGGTACGATTCAACTTCGACACGTCATCAAAGAGATGGAACAGATTGCCCGTGAAACGTTCCCCAGAGCAATCGAGGTTCATACGCATATTCAGAAAGAGTTATGGACTGTTTCCGGGGATCCGACACAACTCCATCAGGTCTTACTAAATTTATGTGTGAATGCCCGTGATGCAATGTCTGATGGGGGAAGTCTGGAATTACGAGCAGAAAATATTATCGTTGACGAGCATTTTGCCAAAATGCAATACGATGCCAAAGCGGGTCCCTATATTCTTATAAGTGTTGCCGATACAGGAAGTGGAATTCCGGCAGATGTTCTTCCGAAAATATTTGATCCGTTTTTTACGACAAAAGCGCAGGGCGCCGGTACCGGACTGGGCTTATCAACGGTACATGCCATTGTAAAAGGGCATCAAGGATTTATCGATGTCTATTCACACATTGGGAAAGGTTCAACATTTAAAGTCTACATCCCTGCGAAAGATTCATCAAACGTTATTTTACAAACCACGCCTACGGCAGAGTATCCGACAGGGAACGGTGAACTAATACTTGTCGTTGATGATGAGGCTTCGATTCGGGATATTACACGTTTCACTCTGGAAATGTATCACTATACGGTGTTGACGGCAAGTGACGGAGCAAAAGCGTTCGAGCTTTATACCGAACGTCAATCGGAGATTGCTCTTGTCATTACCGATATGATGATGCCGGTAATGGATGGAGCCGCGTTAATTCGCGCGTTACGCGAAATTAATCCAACGGTAAAAATAGTAGCATCAAGCGGAATTTCTCCGAGATTACATACCACAGGTTTAAATGAATACGGTGCAGATGGGTTTTTACCAAAACCCTATACGGCAGAGCGGCTCTTAACAACAATTTTTAATGTATTATCGAAACAATAACAACCAACAAAGGAAATGCATATTATGGACATGAAAACAACATACCTTGGACTCACACTAAAAAACCCGATTATACTATCAGCAAGCCCGCTTTCCCGTTCTGTGGATACCATGAAGCGACTTGAAGATGCCGGCGCATCGGCGATTGTTATGTACTCATTGTTTGAGGAACAAATTGCACACGAAGCGGCGGAACTTGATCATTATCTTGCATACGGTACGGAAAGTTTTGCAGAATCATTAACGTATTTTCCAAATGTCGGAGAATATAATGTCGGACCGGATGAGTATGTAGAATTACTTCGTTCGGCAAAGCAAGCCTTAGATATTCCTGTTATTGCAAGTCTGAATGGTATCACGGTTGGCGGCTGGATTTCGTATGCAGCAAAATTAGAACAAGCCGGCGCGGATGCACTTGAACTGAATGTCTATTATATTCCCACCGATCCCAATCTTTCATCTGTTGATGTCGAAGATCGTTATCTTGAAGTTCTCCACGCAGTAAAACGTGCTGTGAAGATTCCGGTTGCGATGAAGTTAAGTCCATTTTTCAGTTCATTCGCAAATATAGCACATAGATTGGATCAGGCAGGGGCGGACGGACTAGTGTTATTTAATCGTTTTTATCAACCTGATATTGATCTGGAGAGTTTAGAAGTAAAACCGGGTGTAACACTCAGCACTTCATTTGCTATGCGGCTTCCTATGCGCTGGATTGCTATTCTTCGCGGTAAAATTAAAGCAAGCCTTGCCGCTACCAGTGGTATTCATACCGCAGAAGACGTGGTAAAGATGATTATGTCCGGTGCGGATGTAACGATGATGTGTTCATCGTTGTTAAAGAACGGTCCGCAACATCTTGCCTCTGTTCTGAAAGAACTTGATCGCTGGATGATTGAACATGAGTATATTTCCATTCAACAAATGAAGGGAAGTATGAGTCAGGAATCCGTTGCTGATCCATCGGCATTTGAACGGGCAAATTATATGAAAGCATTAAATCGATTTCAGCCGGAAATTATCTCATAATCACACGGCAGAACCATAAGATTACGCTGTATTGTTATTCACGAAGGTATATGCATTGAGGCATGTGTGTTTATCTTCATTATCATTAACTTTTGTTGGAGTTTAGAATGAAACATTGTATTGGGTTGAGTTTAGCAGTTCTCATGTTGTTTTGCATTGAATCAGGAGATGCAAAGACAAAATGGCATGTAACATTGAATGGTGGAAAATTGTTATATAATGCAACATTTGACCAACTGTTGAATGACACTGTTACGATAAGTTCAGAAGGAACTACCGGGCTTTATGCTCTTCAAGATATTACCGGGATGCAATGTCTTCAAAGCAGTTCAAACTATCTTGTTACCACGCTTGTAGGAATTGGTGTTATGGGCGGTTTAGGGTATCTCCTTGGTGATATGGAAGATGAAGAGGGAAACTCAAAATATAAAGTTACTTGGGGACTCAGCGGAGCCGCTACAGGAGGTGTACTGGGTGCGCTTGCCTCTTCTTCATCAGAAAAGAGCGTTGACTATAATTTGCAAGGGTACAAACTTGAAGAAAAACGGAGTATTCTTGAAAATATTATAGCTGAGCGATCGATGATAAGCTCGCTTTCGGGAAAACAGAATGATGTAGTGTATTTACGCAAAGGCGGGACCGTAAAAGGGGCTATCTCTGAAAATGTATCCGATAGCAGTGTATCGGTAACTACAACCGATGGAAGTACGTTTACCTACAAACGGTCTGAAATACTTATGATAAGTCAGAATGATCCCTCGTATAAAGCAGAACAATCAATGAATGCTGATTACGCATTGGCGAATAATCGGATACACCTCGAAGTTCATCTTGGAGGTGCAATTCCTACGGGGCAATTTGGTCCAAATTCTTCCGCCGCCGCTGTTACAGGATTTTCGGTAGAAGGAAGATTAGTCTTACCGCTCAGCGGTGAAACGCCGCCTTCCATATCGTTGCAATCTATTACTTCGCTTACGGGAACATTTAATGGATTAAATGTAGATGTTCCTCAAGGATCGGGAGCAAGTGTAGGAGTCTGGACTCTTGGTTTCCCTATGACAGGATTGCGGTTGATAACAAGTTCTTCAGGGGATTATGATTTTTATATGATGGCTCAAGGCGGATTACTCTTAGGCGCATATCCATCATCCAATGAAAATTCGAATAAATATCAAACATCTGCCTCAACGATTGCCTTTGCATACAGAACGGGAGTGGGAATGATAATCGATGATAAGTTCCTTTTTGAAGCAAATTATATTGCTTCAAATCCTGAGTATTCAGTGTCAGGATATAGAGAGGGAAATGCATTTAGCGAGAAGATAAAGCAACCCACTTCACTTATTACGTTAACGGCCGGATTAATTTTTTCATTTTAATACATTATGAGCATAATATTTAGCAGACAGTGTGAATACGCCTTACAGGCTATTCTTTATCTTGCCTTGAAGCCACAAGGCGAAAAAACTTCAATCAAAGAATTAACAGATCATTTGGGGTTGCCTTACCATTTTGCGGCGAAGATATTTCAGGCGCTTTCGCGAAAAGGGTTACTTGTTTCTACCAAGGGATCACGCGGCGGTTTTTCATTGGGGAAGCCGGCAGAGGAGATAACGTTTTATCATATCGTTGAAGCTGTGGACGGTGTTGCATTTTTGAATGGTTGTATTCTTGGATTTGCTGAATGCAGTAGTGAACACCCCTGCCCATTACACGAAAAATGGGCAACAATGAGGGAGGAATTCAGAATAATGCTTATATCTAAAAGTATTCTCCAATTAGCCGGAGATATGAACAAGCCTCAATATAAAATGTAAAAAACAAGGTTTTTATCTCGGATTAAATAGTCCAATATGGCACGATATTTGGATTATATATTCTTATCAGGCAATAAAATCCCGAAAACATTCTATTTTTTAACAAAATGAATATAGGGTATTATCAATGTTGAGAAAAATATATCCGATATGAAAACTGAAAACATACACCCTATACCGCTTCAATATCAATCATCAGTTCAAGATTCTAACGCAGTATTTGATGGATCGATGAACACGCGAGCATTTGCTCCTTCCCAAGAAGTGAAGCCACAGCCCAAAATTAAAAAACTCCCTCCGGAATTACGGCGCGGAAAAATACGCTATAACCTTGAACCGTTATGGTACAAACGTCTGCTGTTACGTTTACAGCATGATTCCCAATTTCTTCGTTCTGTTGTTCAATTTGCGTTTGTATTCCTTTGTCTATGGATAGGGATTGAATTTTATGTATTCATGCAATGGGGGATATCGGCAGGAGCAACAACATTTATACAGCGTCCACCGGGAGTAGAAGGGTTTCTTCCGATAAGCGCGTTGATGAGTTTAAAATATTGGATTCAGACCGGAATTATTAATGACGTGCATCCTTCAGGATTATTTATTTTTGTAGCCATTGTCGCAGTCGGAGTACTTCTCAAGAAAGCATTTTGCAGTTGGTTATGTCCTGTCGGAACCTTAAGCGAATCGCTTTGGATCTTAGGGCAGAAAATATTCGGGAGAAATTTTAAAGTATACAAATGGATTGATATACCTCTTCGCGGAATAAAATATCTTCTCTTGTTCTTCTTTGCATATTCTATCTGGCAAATGAATGTGGAAGACCTACAAGCATTTATTTACAGTCCGTATAATAAAATGGCAGATATAAAAATGTTTCAGTTCTTTGCACACATTTCAACGTTTGCTCTTTGGACGATTATTATTCTTATGGTTGCTTCCGTGTTTATTAAAAATTTCTGGTGTCGTTATTTATGTCCTTACGGAGCGCTACTTGGCATTACCAGTTTACTTAGTCCGTTAAAGATTACAAGAACGAAAGAAACCTGTATCGATTGTGAATTATGCACAAAGGCATGTCCATCAAACATAAAGGTTCACAAAGTGAATCAGGTTTGGAGTGATGAATGTACAAGTTGCCTTGCATGTGTTGAGGTATGTCCGGTAAAAAACACGTTAGATATCAGGTCATCGTTGGCGAAGACAAAAATTCCAACATGGGTATTCGGCAGTTTAATTGTCGGGATTTTTATTGCCGTCACAGGTATGGCTATGATAACAGGACACTGGCAAAATGGTATGTCAAAGGAAGAATATTTAAGGCGTTTCCCTAACATGGATAGCCAGATGTATCAACATAATCAGGGACAGGTTCCCAAGTATACCCCACAAGATTAGTCAGGTGATATGAATAGCATTACAGAGTTTTATGATCATCTTGCTTCCGATTATGATTTGATGACCAATCCGGGAGCGAGGTTTTCCAAAGAACAAGAGAATTTCAAAGAAATTATTAAACGATATTCAATTCGTACTGCGCTTGATGCAGGGAGTGGAACGGGATTCCATTCATTATTGCTGGCAAGTTTTGGTGTAGATGTAACTGCGGTTGATATATCGGGAGAAATGTTGTCCCGGTTACAAAAGAATGCATCCGATACGAATTATACGATATCAACTGTTCAATCTTCTTTTCAAACATTAGGTGAGGTTGTCACTTCAACATTCGATGCGGTGTTTTGTTTAGGGAATACGTTGGCGCATATTCCTAAGAATGAATTACCGGAAGTATTAACAATATTTAAAAAACTTTTAAATGAACATGGTGTATTAGTTATTCAAATGCTTAACTATGACCTCATTTTGAACAAGAGAGAACGAATAGTCAATATTACCGAGCGGGAGAATAAAACCTTTATCAGGTTTTATGATTTTTTAGGGTCAACATTGGGGTTTAATATCTTAACAATTGGTAAGCAAGGAACGACAATAACACATACTTTGCAAACCACAGAGTTGTATCCTATTAAAGTAGCAGAAATGCAAGAAGTTGTACATTCAATAGGATGGAACAATATTGAACGCTATGGTTCGTTTGCGCTAACACCGTTTGATCCCGAAATGTCGCGGGATGTGATTTTCATACTGCAAAAAGAATAGGGTATCGTTTAAACCAAACATTCCTTTACTGTATTTTCTAATAATTCTTTAGAGACAGGCTTCACGAGATATGCTTTTGCGCCAAGTTGTTTTGCGCCGTTGATAATAAATTGATCGCCAAGTGAACTTGCAAAAATAAAAGGAGTTGATTTTACAGAATCACCATACGCTCCATTAAGGATGGTCTCGTAGAATGCAAACCCTCCCATTCCGGGTAAATTCACGTCACAGATAATAACGTTTGGTGTTTGTTCTGCAAACAACTTTGCCGCCGCCGGAGCGCTATCTGCCGTATACGTATTCGGGTAGATTTGTTTGAGAATATGGGATGTATAGGTAAGAACAACCGGATCATCATCAATCACAAAGACAACAGCGGTATCATCAGGTAAGTTCAAGTCACGTCTGACCTGTTTCAGGAGTTGCTTGTGTTCTGTTTCTGAGATTCCATACATTGAGCGTTGTTTTGCAAGTACATCCCAATCGGAAGCGGAGATGGAATCTTTTGTCAGTATATCAAGAATAGCATTTGTATAAATATCGATAAACGCCAGATGTTCGAGTTGTTCATGTTCTTCATCGGTGATGAGTAGGGGCGTTCGCATGGTTCTGGTAATTGCCTGTTGGACTAATTTCGGCAATTTGTATTGCAACAAGGTTGTAAGAGTTGAGCGATATGCTGTTAACGCTTGTTGATGGGCTTTTCCTGTTTCTTCTTCTAACTTTTTACCGTATGTATTTTTGTAATGTTCTGCTAACCCTTCTTGAAATTTACGTTGTTCTTCTTGTATTTGAAGGGTAAGTTCTTCCAGAATACGTTTCCGTTCAGTTAACTGCCAGTCCTTTATTTCATTCTCTTGCTGTGCTTTCATTTTCAAAGGTACCATGATAGTGTTTGTTTGAACATTGAGTGACGATGATGAAATAGTATTTCCTTGCTCGGTGAACCCGTTGCCTTTAGCTTGTCCAACTTGAACCTGGCGTTGAAATGTTCTTTCGATTTGAAGTTGTTTGGATTCAAGGGCTGACAAAAAGGTTTGCCTTAGTTGTTCTTCAGTATCGCCGGAAAGTTCAGATATATAATTGCTTGACTCAAACGTAGGTGTATCGAAAGATTGATTCTGTGTATTTTCGATTTGTCCTGTTATCGGAGTATGGTTTGATGTATGCGTTTGTTCAACGATATGAAGGTATGTTCCGCTATTTTCAACAAGTGTGAAGTTTTGGCTTTGGCGCTGTTGTTTTTCAAAATCGACATGTTCAATTGGAGAAGGCTGAACAACGGCTTGTTGTTTTTCTTTTTCGCCCTTGGAACGTAATTCAACGATGCGTTCTTCGAATGCTCGTGCATAAAGGTTTTTTCGATCAAAAGAATAGACTTGATGAGTCAATGTGAGGGCGTGTTCAAAGTTCCCGCTTTTTATTTCACCATCAACCTGACGCAACAGTAAATTGATGCGCGCTTTACGGTCTTCGGGCGAAATGGTGGTAGCCGATACATTATTCATGATCAGACGCTCCGCGATGTTTTCGTCCGAAACTATACTGTTTCGGTTGTTCATAGAAATGGCAAATTACGTTGCGTAACACGTTACAACTACAATTATAAATTATCGGTAAAAAGTGAAATAGTAAGTATATTCAGTTTACTTGTACTTGACGGGAGAAGGTGTTAATTCTCCTCAGTATACTTAACGTTAAAGCAAGTTATGCAAAAAATATGCCAAAATGTATTTCCGAATTACCTTGGGAAAATTCTTAGTTGACTTATTATGGGTTAAATTTCATTGTTTTTAAGTATTTCAAACTACAATTTGAATAATATTTTTATACTTATTCCTGATAGTAATTAGATCTATCAAAATGATATATTGTTCTCGTTATGAGATTGTTAAAGTGTTAAATTAGGATGGTTCTAAAACTATCCCGGCTCCACTCTGTGTCCTCGCAGATTGCTCAATCCTATTATATTTCGTGGTTCTGCGAGGATGCAGAACCGAGCGTAAAGGGTTGTTAGATTCACCCATTATTCTATTTTCCAATATAGTTATGAACCTTTTCATATAATTTTCTCATCCAATAAGATGAAATCAGAAGAAACCTCCTTAATTGATTTAGACGCGCAACTCCTGGCAAAAGCTAAATCGGGCGATCAGAAAGCATTTGCTCAACTTGTTCGACAGTATGAACAAATGGTATATAGTTTTTCGTTCAAGGTATGCCGGGATAAAGAACAAGCAGAAGAAACATTGCAAGATACATTTGTTAATGTATTTCGAAAATTACATCAATTCGATGGCAAGGCGAAGTTCAGCACATGGCTCTACAGCATTGTTACGAACAATTGCATGATGAAGCGAAGGAAAACGAAGTTAGAGCAAGCCTCAGTGAGTGTTGATGAACCAACGATGCCGCATCATGAACATGCAAGTGATGGTGAAGAAAAGACCGGAAATGCAATTCAGGATTGGAGAAGCACTCCCATTGAGGAGGTTATGAATAAAGAATTGCGTGAACGGTTAGATGAAGCAATATTGAAATTACCGTTAGACTATCGCCTTGTATTCCTCTTACGCGATGTTGAGGGTCAATCTGCTGAAGAGACAGCAAAGATTATGAAATTAACAGTTCCTGCGGTTAAATCGCGATTGCGACGCGCAAGGGTATTTCTCCGTGAACAATTAAATGAGTATATGTCATTATGAAGAACACTAAGCCGACCTGTGAAGATGTGTTTAAACATCTTTGTGATAATCTTGACCGGGATATGAACTCTCCACAATGTAGAGATATCAAAAGCCATATGGATGCTTGTCCTGATTGCGTGACCTATCTTAACACATTAAAGAAAACAATCGGAATGTATAAAGAGTATCCAATTCCTCGATTAACTCAAGCATCGCGGAAAAGACTTCATTCCTTATTACAGATACCTCAATAGAGTAAGAAAACGATTGGAAACAGGTGTGAATCCTTTTGAAAATGCCTGCATCTAATGATATGAGGGCAATAATTGCCTGTATCATATAAGAGAAAAGGATTTGTACATGAAACAAAATGTCGGAAAAGCAGATAAAGTATTGAGAATTGCAGTCGCCTTAACAATAGCGGTTTTATTACTGATTGGGGTTATTTCCGGTACAATAACAACCGCATTGAGTGTTGTTGCCATAATGTTTATTGCGACGAGTATTATGGGATCGTGCCCACTGTATTCGGTTTGTAAAATCTCCACACGAAAACAACAAATAGAAAATTAAAAAATGAAAACAAAAACAGCATTAGTGAAACAGGTGCAAGGAATTACCCTTGTAGGGAAATCGGATTCAGCGCACTGGGTAATGATGGATGGAGCGGAAACATTTGGCGGCAGTAATGCCGGATCCAGCCCCAAAGAATTACTGCTTATGGCGTTAGGCGGATGTACGGCAATGGATGTTATTCCGATTTTGAAGAAAAAGAAAACTCCGTTT
>ORJL010083796.1_pt1 | contig 18904 bp, 17 predicted proteins | sample 1779941 | NCBI WGS metagenome assembly ORJL01 (sample SAMEA104232317, study PRJEB22302) | groundwater metagenome | biome: forest; feature: aquifer; material: groundwater | place: USA | collected 2011-08-07 | depth 5.8 m | reverse complement strand
TTTTTTTCTTCGCCCCACCTTATAACCTTTAGAGAACGCATAAGAGTCGGTAACGAGCTCATCTCCCGGGGAGAGGTAATATCACTGGTAGACTATCTTAGGCCAGTTGTGGAAGACATAAACCAAAAAGCCGAGTGGGGCCGCATAACTACCTTTGAGTTAATGACCTGCATGGCGTTCTGCCATTTTAATAACAAGCAGGTCGATGCCCAGGTGCTGGAGGTGGGTCTGGGAGGCAGATTAGACTCGACAAACGTCGTCAACGCGGACGTAACAGTGATAACTCCCATCAGCCTGGACCATACCGACATACTTGGCTCCAATATTCAAGCTATCGCAGGAGAAAAGGCCGGGATCATAAAGGAAGCCAATACTTTGGTCTTGGCCCCACAACCTAAGGAGGCTTACGAAGTTATAATCAAAGTAGCCGGGGAAAAGAAGGCTAGGATCGTAGATGTGGAGAAGGAGCTCTCATGGAGCCATGGCGAGTCTGACTTGAAGGGGCAGAAAGTCAGCATAGAGGGGTCCGATCGTGCCTATGATTTTTGGCTTCCACTGCTTGGGGAGTTTCAGGCTGAGAATGCTGCAACTGCTGTTGCTGCCTTGGACGCGCTGAAGGCCAAGAAGGAGATTAAGAGCATAACAGCCCAATCTATGGCATCGGGAATGGGACAGGTAATCTGGCCGGGGCGGATGCAGGTGCTGAGAGAGCGTCCGCTTTGGGTGGTTGACGGGGCCCACAACCCCGCCTCCGCCCTTAGGCTAAGGGAGTCTCTAACGAGCTACTTTACTTACGACCGCTTGCTGCTTATCCTGGCGGTATATACTGATAAGGATATGTACGGCATAATAGAGGCCCTGAAGCCCGTAACATCATGCGCGATTCTGACCATGACCAAGAACGCACGGTCTGTGGACCCCAAGACCCTGGCTGAAGCGTTCTCAGAAGATAACATAGATGTCTATATCGTGCCAGAAGTCATAAAGGCCATAGAGACCGCAAGACAAATAGCCTCTGAATCCGACTTAATATGCGCTACAGGATCGCTATCTCTTGTAGGTGAGGTGATCCAGGAGTTCACCGGAGAGCCGGACGACAGCCTATAAGCTATTTAGGACATGCACCCCAAAGACCAAGGTTACTTCTGCTCGCCTCCCTCTGTAATGCAACGAAAGTGTCATGGTGCCTGGTGTCTGGCGGATACGGGGCGGCCTTGGCGTAGCCACCCTTAACCAGCTCTCCGTTGACAAAGAGGCCATCTACGTAGACATACCTGAGCAGCCTGCCGAAGCTATCGCGGTCAGACACGTCCTTTTCTAGAGTTACCCTTCTGCCTTGCACCAGGTCTTTATTCTTTTGAGCAGCCTCACGGCCGTAGCATTCCACCGGCCTGCCAGGCTGGACACTCTCCGGGGTGTTTATACCTATATAGCGCACCCGATCTCCGTTGGCCAGTACAATCGTGTCCCCATCTACAACTCGCTCTACCACATGCTGCCCGTCGCTATCTAAAAGACGAAATATTCCTAGTCTGCCCACAAGGACTACCGCTACTATCAAAATTATCAGCGGCCAAAATCTAGGGGGCAGGCTACGTCGTCTCATCTTTAATCTGATATCCAAGCTAAAATTATATCTTTACAGATTGCAAAATCATAACATTCTTTGCCTAAAGTATGATATGGCTGTTACTATGCACGCATGGGACGCGGTAATTTATCCTTCAGACGTCGAACAAGCGCCAAGCAGCGTCTTGTTAGATGGACGCTAACAGTGATCCTGCTGGCCTCTGGAGCTTTTGCTTTTTCTAGGCTAATGCCGCAAACGGTCTTAGGACAGGTTCTAGATGCAAGCACGAATATGCCGGTAGAAGGAGCTATCATCTCCTTCCGCCAGAATGCCATACTCGCAGACAGCTTTGGAGCTTTTAGCGTTGCAGCCGCCCGCATAGGCGATCGCGTAGAGGCAACGGCTCCTGGGTATCTCAAGCAAAAATTCTCTATTGAGAACTCTTCGCTTCTATTGTATCTCCAACCCAGAGTCATCACCGGAGTTATAACTGATAAGGAGACTGGTACTACAATACACGGTGCTACAGTGAGTGCAATAAGCTCCTTTTCCCGCTCCGATAACGGGCGGTTTAATCTCACTCATGTACCAGAAGAGGCGACTCTTACCGTTACAGCCGCAGGCTACAAGAGGGCAGAACTACAGTTGGCGCCGGACCAGGACAGCTTAGAGGTCTCTCTTGAGCCTATTATGGCAAAGGCTATATATGTTAACTTCTATGCAATGCAGGACCAGGCGGCAATGGACTCTTTAACAGAGTTTGTGAATGAAACAGTGGCAAACGCTATGGTCCTGGACATTAAGAGCGATTACGGCCTGATTGCCGAGGGTATAGACGCTCCCCAGGCCGCAAATATCGGGGCCGTGTACAACCTGGTAGATGATTTCCCAGGGTTTATAAGGCAGCTTAAGCACGACGACATATATCTGATCGCGAGGCTAGTTACCTTTAAAGATGATCTATTTGCCACCGCCCGCCCGGACCTTGCCTTAAAGATCGCAGGAACGAACGTACCCTTCCGCGACTGTGAGCGCCTCCAGTGGCTTGACCCCTTTCAAAAAGAGAGTTGGGACTACAACATAGAGATAGCAGTTGGAGCTGCCAAACTCGGTTTTGATGAGATACAGTTTGACTACGTACGCTTTCCATCAGACTGCCTAAGAGGCAACCTAGCTTATCAAGACGACACGGTTGAAGGAAGAGCAGGGGCGATAGCGGGCTTTTTGGCGGAGGCCCAGCGGCGGCTTAAACCTTTAGGGGTGGCTACGTCAGCAGACATATTTGGATGGATAACTATGAAGGAGGACGACCTGGGTATAGGCCAACGTCTGGAAGATATGGCCGCCAACGTTGACTATATTGCTCCCATGGTTTACCCATCCACCTGGGGGGCTGGCTCTCTTGGCATCGCGTATCCGCCGGGGCAGCCATACGACATAGTGTATTCAAGCCTAGCTAACGCCGCGAAGCGACTACAAAAGGTGCCAGGCGCACGGATACGGGCATGGCTTCAGGACTTTGATGACTACCAGAGACGGAACCTGAAATACGGCCCGGCAGAGCTTGAGGCGCAAATTAAGGCTGCGGAAGATGCCGGAAGCAAAGGTTGGATGTTGTGGGACCCGTTCATGTCCTACAACATCGATTAGATATCTACCTTTATTCTTTTTATCGTACCTCGCAGACAAGTTGCCTCCTCCCCTCCGCTTCGAGAGCTCTTTTTTGGCTGCCCATTACCTACACCAATAAATCCCTCTTTTGCGCTGAAGCGACCTCTGCTAGTATTATGTAATCGTTAGACTATCTAGGTAGTTATGAAGCCTTTAGCCAGAAGGGTGGTAGGCTATGGAATCCACAGCAATAACCCAGATATCCGTAAAGGATAACCTCGAAAGAATTAGGGCAAGAATAGCAGCAGCGGCCGAAAAGGCAGGGAGAGACGTCCAAGAGATAACCATAATCGGCGCGACAAAGACCGTGCCCCCTGCCGTTATAGAAGATGCAGTTCGTGCCGGGCTACGGCATATAGGTGAGAATCGAGTTCAGGAGGCGGCTCCCAAAAGGCTTGCGCTGGCTAATGTCCAGGGGGAAGTGACCTGGCATATGATAGGCGCCCTCCAGAGCAACAAGATTAAGCAGGCTCTGGAGATTTTCGATGTAATACAGAGCATTGACTCCTTAAAGCTGGCAGACGGTATAGCGCGAAGAGCGGTCCGGCAGGTTAAAGTGCTCTTAGAGGTCAACATTCCGGGCGAGCCGACAAAAAGCGGATTTAAGCCGGAAGAGGTGGAGGCGGCCATGCGCCACCTACGCTCTCTGCCAGAGCTAGAGGTGATGGGATTGATGACCGTGGCGCCGGTCTCCGACGACTCCGAGGAGGTGCGGCCCGTTTTCAGAAGACTGCGCGAGATGAGAGATGTCTTGGGTCTGAAAGAACTTTCTATGGGTATGACCGATGACTTTGAGGTAGCTGTCCAGGAGGGGTCTACAATGGTAAGAATCGGAAGGGCCATATTCGGAGCGAGACCAACCGCGTAGGGGCATACCTGCGTGTCTGCCCAAGTATTACCCTGAAATGTAGGGGCAGACACACAGAGCCTGCCCTGATGTTGAGGACAAAAATGTCACTAAAGCTAGGAATAATTGGTGGGGGGGTAATGGGCGAGGCGATACTGCGTTCTCTTATAGCGCGCGGCACCGCGGTAGCCTCCGACATAACCGTGGCCGAGATCGTGCCAGATAGACGGGAATCGCTTAAGTTCGAATACGGAGTCAAGTCTACGGCCAGCGGTACAGAGTTGGCAGAATCCAGCTCCACCATACTTTTGGCCGTCAAGCCGCAGAGTTTTCCGGAGACCGCCGCAGAGCTTAAAGGTACATTAAAGGGCGAACACTGCGTGGTATCAATCATGGCTGGAATCTCTATAGCGGTTATGGCGGACTCTCTGGGCCATAGTTCAATAGTACGTGTTATGCCAAATACACCGGCACAAATCGGACAGGGAATAAGCGTGTGGACGGCCACACCATCGGTCAGTCAGGAGCAAAAGGCCGCTGTCAGGAATATTCTTCAGGCCATGGGTAAAGAGATATACGTCGATGACGAGAAATACCTGGATATGGCTACAGCGTTAAGCGGCAGCGGCCCGGCTTACGTATTTCTTTTTCTTGAAGCCCTCATAGATGCTGGAGTGCATATAGGGATGTCTAGAGAGATGGCGGAGCTTCTGTCCACTCAAACCATACTCGGTTCAGTACAATTTGCCGAGGAATACAAAAAACATCCGGCTGTCCTTCGGAATATGGTAACGTCTCCTGGTGGCACTACTGCGGAAGGGCTATTAAAGCTAGAGGAGGGGCGGCTCAGAGCCACGGTAGCTAACGCCGTAATTGCCGCTTACGAAAAGTCCCAGGCTCTGGGTACCCCAAAGGACAAGTAAATGTTATTTCTGGCCAACTTTATCAATATATTCGCCGAAGTTTTAAGCATTGCCATATTTGTCAGGGCCATAATATCCTGGTTTCCCATAGGACAGGGCAATGCGCTTGTGGTTATTCTGAATCAGATCACCGACCCGATACTCCTACCTTTGAGGCGCGTCATACCACCTATAGGCATGATGGACATCACTCCTCTTGTGGCTATCATCCTGCTAAGAGTAATATCGGAGATGGCCCAGGCAATGGTCTCTGGGGCTGTCTAAGGCAGAAATCTGGATAATCTGGTCATTACCTCTTCTTGTTGCAAGCCTCTTACTTCGATAGCTTTTATCCGGGCGGACTCACCCCTTTTTATATTTACTGCATTCTTGGGCACTTCCAGACAGCGGCTCAGAAATTCTATTAAGGTCTCATTGGCGCGGCCTTCGATTGGCGGAGCAGCCACAGAGACCCAAAAAACGCCGTCTTTGAGGGCTGTCAATTTGGTGTGTTTAGCCTTTGGTGTTACTCGTACTGTGATCATATAGCTTTAGCCATAATAGGAACGGAAGATGGACCGCCGGCCTGAAAGCCCGGCCTCAGTACCCTTCCCTGGGCCCGCCGCTTACGGCGGCGGGCGCTCTCTCACTACAGGTTAATTTCTTAATATCCATACTTATTATTAGAACAAATGGGGCGTTGACGCGGCCCGTGTTTGTACGTATTATCATTCTAATCGACTTAATTGATATCTGTCATTGGTTGCTAGCCAGTGCTGATCTACTCTAACCCGTTAAACCATTCTGTCCCTACCAACTTTTTATGACATCTAAGGACCCTTTTATCCAATTCCAGCTTATCGACGGAGCCGCTCATGAAGAAGGGCCCCTTGTGGGTATCTTTGCTGAAGGCGCATCGAATGGCCCAGCTAGAGGCAGGTCCCCGCTTTATCTTCTTCTAGAGCCATCCAGTCCGGCCGGGCTTCCGGCCTGTAATTCCGCAAAGGACTTGCTGTTCGAGATATTCAGCAGTTCTAAAGGGTCCTTGACCGGCAGGCTTAGAAATTGCCTGAGGTCCCTCCACGAAAAAGTCGTCGAAGACAACTCCAAGGGTCTTGCGCAACAGAAGTTCTCGTTAGGTGCAGCATGTGTAACCGTCCGAGGTAACGACTTATACGTCGCACAGTCCGGCCCGACCCTGGTATATATTGTAAACGAGTCCGGGGTCATCAGAGTAGCACCTCCTGCACACCTGTCATCTGGGGCGTTAACAGCCCTTGGCGCCTCGAGAGATTTGCCGGTGAGGCTATATAAACACCATCTTACTCCAGGAAGTGTAGTCTTGTTGGCCTCCTCCACCCTGGAAGAAACGGTTTGTAGCAATGAGATTTTTGACTTCTTTCGCGAGGGCATGGATGAGGGTGTAATAAACATATACAGGAAAATGGCCGGGAGTAAGCACCTGGGTATTCTTGCGCTGGCGCCAACTGTGGATGAAGTAGACGAACCAGTGCTCTCAGATCCGTCTCCTCCGATGAGTCCGGAGCTGCGGTCCTACTCTCCCGCAAGAGAAGACTTCGAATATAGGAACGCCTCCAGGACACCAACCGAAAAGCGATCACGTGACCAAGACCAAAATCTAAGAATAAAGCTTAGACAACAACCCAGATTAAGGGGTAAGTACACTGCCGAGTCGCTGTTAGGCATGGCTTCTCTGTTAAAGGTGGGGGCCTTAGCCCTGTTCATAGCGATAGGACTTTGGTTTATGTGGCAGGAGGTGACGGGACGAGAGGAAGCCAAATTCGCGTCCTTGATGGCCGAAGCAAGGGTCCTTCAGCAAGATGCGGCCCAGGCTGCTTCAAAAGACCGGAGCAGACAACTTCTGGTAGAGTCTAAGATTACTCTCCAGGCTGCGCTAAACATACGTGAAGATGACTCCAATGCTCTCGATATGATGGATGTAGTGGAGGAACGAATTTCGCAGCTAGACAGTATACTTGTATTGCAGGAAAGCAGACTCCTGACGGACTTCCAAAGCATGGGATCTGGCTCGCCCTTGATAAGAAACATAAACATTGGAAACGGCAAGGCCTATTTGCTGGACAAGGGCAGGGACCAGATCTATGAGGTGACTCTGTCGGGTAATACGGTTGAACGAGGGTCAGGTGAGCCACCAATAATTGTAAAAGACAGCCGTGGTACACCTAGGAATTTAGTGCACCTTTTCTGGATGTCTAAAGGCACCTTGTGGACAAGAGACTCCCTCATGGCCTTTGATGAGAGAAGAAAGTTGCTGGAATACACCTCAGCAGGTGAGGTCCGAGAGCTGCCGGTAAGAGGCGCCGAAGAATGGGGAGGTATGCAGAGCGTAGTCAGCTTCGGCGGCAACTTGTATGTTCTCGATCCCGTACAGAGCCAAGTATGGAGATATGTGCCTACAGACCGGGGGTTCGACAGCGAGAGGAAAGGGATCCTGTCAGGGGTCGATCTTAAAGGCTCTGTGGACATGGCCATTGACGGCGATATTTATGTTCTTTTGAGGACGGGGGAGGTCGTAAAATATGCCGAAGGCCGACCCGAGACTCTGTCTATCGACGGTCTAGACAGGCCCGTATCCAACCCATCCGCGATGTTTGGCGGCAGCCAGACTAAATTCCTTTATATAGTCGATCGCGGTAACAGCAGGATCATCGCTATCGACAGAAATGGAGTGTTGCGGTACCAGCTTGCGGTCACCGGCATCCAGAACCTTCAGGATGTCTACGTTGACGAAGCCACAAACACTATCTACATAGCCACGGATAACAAACTATATCTTGGCACCATACCAAACAGTGATAAGTAGCAAGAGACAAGGAACAAGTCACAAGTTGTAAGAGACTGGTAGTGAGGTCAAGTTGTGCAAGTAGCAAGGGACATGAACGCTATCGAAAATAGGGTTAATGAAGTTGTCACTGCGAGCACGGAGGACGAAGTAATCTCATCTAACATCAGGGATTGCTTTGGGCTGTAGCCCTCGCAGTGACAGATAAGGCCATTTTCATCCTTCGGTGTGCCCCGACTTGTCGCGGCATGGTGGGTCCCTTTGGACCTAGTAACTTCCGTCCAGTAGCTAGAACCATTGAGACTTGTGACTTGCGACTGGACTCTTTAAACCTGCGACTTGTAACTAGGGCTTGATTATGAAGATATTAGGTATAGAGACCTCCTGTGACGAGACTGCCGCGGCCATAGTCGAGGATGGGACTAAGCTCCTTTCAAATGTAGTCGCTTCTCAAGAAGCAATACATTCGAAATACGGTGGCATAGTGCCGGAAGTGGCGTCGCGCCAGCACCTGCTCTCTATGATACCCGTAATAAACGAAGCTGTGTTTGGAGCATCCATAGACTGGGGGCAGATAGACGCTGTTGCGGTTACATACGGCCCGGGGCTGGCGGGTTCGCTGCTGGTAGGAGTCAGCGCGGCCAAGAGCCTGGCCTTCGCAAAGGGGCTGCCTCTCATCCCAGTCAACCACATGGAGGGCCATATTTATGCCAACTGGCTGGAAGAGCCTCTCCTCTCCGACGTATCGGACTCCTTCGATGCATTGGAGTCCCGTGCGCGGGGCGCTCCCGCGGAGAGTCTGTCGAAGGGCCCACCGTCGGAGTTCCCGTTGGTATGCCTTCTGGTATCCGGCGGCCATACCGGCCTGTTCCTGATGCGAGGCCACGGCGACTATACCTACGTGGGCGGTACTAGAGATGACGCCGCTGGCGAGGCCTTCGACAAAGTAGCCCGCCTTCTGGGGCTGGGATTTCCTGGAGGGCCAGCCATTCAGCGGATAGCTGGCGCCGAAGCATGGTCCCATCAGCCCTCTGGCAAGGCCCGGGACAAGCTGCCCAGAGCATGGCTCAGGGGCAGTGACGACTTCAGTTTCAGCGGTGTCAAGACTGCGGTGTTGCGCCTCGTGGAGGAGGGTGAGATGGAGGAAAAAGACCGCGAAGAGTACGTGAAGGCCCTAGCAACCGAGTTTCAGAACTCGGTAGTAGATGTACTCACCGCCAAGACCGTAGAGGTGGCCACCCGTTATGATGCCAGGGCCATTCTCCTGGGCGGAGGAGTGGCAGCCAACCTGCTTCTCAGAGACGTGATGGTACAGCGCTCGCCGGTACCCGTAATAGTGACCTCTCCCCGCCTCTGTACCGACAACGCGGCGATGATCGCAGCCGCCGGCTTCTTCCGCTTCCAGGCCGGTGACCTAGCCGGCCTGGACCTGGATGTAAATCCAAGTCTGAAGCTGGCGTAAAGTTCTAGGAGACGACTATATCTAGGTTGGATCAGGTGATCTGGAGCGTTAACCTGATTCCGCCGACCTAAGGGCCGGGCCTGCGCCGGCTTGCTAGAGTGCTCGATTACTCACCTCTCGTAGTGTATTCGTGCTGTTGGACTCGAGGGCCTTGTAAATAGAACACTCTCCGCACTTACCGAACACACACCGATTCCGGTACAGATGGTGCATTCCGGCTTGATGTACTGCCTTCAGGCCATTGAAAGACTTTGTTGTCATCCCCAGCTTATTCTGCATATGTCTGATTATCCGGTCATCGTCACTCTTGGGCCAGGCACTAAAGGCGTCCATCGCCATCGCAGTTAATACCGTATGTCCTTCAGCGGTGCCAAAAGCCCACAAGAAAGGCAGCACGATATTCACTACAATTACTCTTGCCCGCCCTCTGCCAATCAGAGCCGGCGCAACGCCTTGAAGCGGGCGGGCGAAGTCCCAGCAAACACTCCAGTAGCCGCTCGCCTTGATCTCCAGGGCCTTTTCCAGAATGTCGACTGGGTTGGATAGGTCTTCAACTAGGAGAGAGATGAGGCGCTCAATGATATTCTTATGTTTATTCCGTGCCAGCAATGCTCCTGCACCGGCGAGCCTCCTTACCGGACTATTGTGAGGTCTGCCCCGAAGGTCCCAGCCGTAGTTTTTGCATCGCTCCGCAGCTTCATTACTACCCATACCACGGCCAGCATGGTTCCATTGTTCTGAGCGGTCTCTCAAGAAGCTCCACCAGTACCTCTCGTATTGGATCGGTTGATCGGACCCTGGAGGTAAGAGTCCTGCTGCGCCCAGAAGGACCCCCTGAAACGCATCAACCGCTTCCTCTGGTTCGATCTCCGCGCCGTAATTTGTGAGAACGGCAAGTGGCAGGTTACAAGCTAATTGCAAGAACGGCTTGGAGTTAGCGCTGTATCCTAGAGCCTCCATGATTCCCTGATATAGGACCTCGAGAGGTGAATATACTTCCATAGCCTTTAAGATATCCTGGCCCTTGAGTCTGAAGCGACATTCCCCTGCCCCTTTCAGAAGCCTTAACAGCTCTGCTTTATTTATGACGCTTGCAGTTTCAAGACAGGGAGGAGAGAAATTTATCTGAATGGGCTTCGATAGGACTAAGGTGGTTACTTCCAGGCCATTTTGGAGCCGAGCCGTATTATCTCCATTCTGCTCCCAGACCACATGCAGCCTTACGTTGTTATAAGTCGGGTCTTTACTGTGTCCGTGGGCCGACCAGTCACTGCTTTTAAGATGGATCTCTACATCTCCGGTCACAGTTGCATGGCCATCAAGCAGCAGTGCCGCGTCACGAAAGTCCGGACCTACCGCCTCTCCAGGAATGCCAGTGCTAATCACTGTCAGTTTCTGGCCATGGGTAGTAACCAGAGGCTCTACCCACGTCCTCTCCTGCCAGATGCGCCTTAGATCGTCTTCTCTCATCTTTACATCATACACGTTATAGGGTATATTAAATCTACACGCTACCGTGTGAGATGTCAAGTGGGGTTTAGGCGGGATCGGCGTGGGGAGGGAGAATGCTTATCGAGCATAAGAATCTATCTGTATGGGTCACGTGGCTGACGAAGCTGTTAACCGGCGAGAATTCTTGTGAATGGGCTGCCTGGTTTAGGACCCACGTGCGCAGCTACCGGAAGGTCCCTAACGATTTCAACGCTTTAAAATGGCAGTTGGAGCACACGAATGCGTTAAACGCTCTACTGAAGCGGATTGAGGCTCCAGGGCGCTCGGCATTTATCGAGGACCAAAACCATTTCACGTTAAGAGGGTCCACCGCCGCTTTATCCGGTAAACCCGATCTTGTAGCATACTCCGGCACCACGGGCGCCATCTATGATGTTAAAACGGGCCGGTCCAGCCCGTCACACGTTATGCAGGTGATGATATACATGTATGCTCTACCCCGCGCTACGAAGCGGTATCAAGGCATGAGTTTCGAGGGCATAGTTGCCTACGCCGACCATCAGGTAAGGATTCCAAATTCCGCTATCGATGGTATGTTCGTAGCCCATCTCAGCCAGCTTGTCAGGCGAATAGCCGACGACGCACCTGCAAGGCGGGTGCCAAGTCAGAGGGAGTGCCGGTTCTGCCCGATTACGACGATAGATTGCCCCGACAGGGCTACGAGTGAAGTATCCGCTATTGGTTGGACACAAGACTTCTGATAGTATACTACTGCCTGGTCGGTCAAAAAATGCTTATTAAATTGCTGAGCGCACTCGAGATCTATTATGAAGCACGTTGACGAGCTACAACTAAGCGGCATACTGGGGCAGTATCCTCTTAAGGCGCCTTGCCTCCTATATTATTTTGAAGCGAGCAAGCGGAATGACAATTTCCTCATTGAAGATAGTTCCGGCATGCGGTATGTTCTGCGCCGCTACCGGCGTAACCCTGACCCTCAGCGGGTTGAGTTCCAATTACGCTTTCAACAAAACTTACACCGTCTCGGGTTCCCTACCGCTGAGATAATAGCCACGCGGTCCGGCAGCCTGTTTGTCAGCGATGAGGGCGGGACCTGGGCCTTATCTACTTACATTGAGGGTCAGGAGTATGACTTCAGCCGACCTACGCAAACAATGGAGGCTGCACGATATCTCGCCCGATTCCACAACCTGAGCGGTGCGTTGGAAGATAGGGAAGTTATCATCCCTGCCAATCCCATGATTCGGCGATGGTGGACCGACAGCGAGACAGAAATAGCGGACCTAAAGAGGCTGTTTACGGGACAAGATATTCAGGATGAGCTGACTTTTCTGTATGACTGGACCAGAGGATTGGTAAGAGAGTGGCCGTTAGAAAGATTAGAATCCTTGCCTGCGGGCTGGGTCCATGGTGATTACCACGGGCGCAACATGATGTTTGTAGACGACCTGCTGGCCGGCATATTCGACTTTGACGTACTGCACTGGGGTGCCACGGTGGAAGACCTGGGACATGCCATATTGATGTTCGGGAGAGACAAACGTGGGTCATACTCCATCAGACCGGACGTAGCGTACCTATTCTTGAAGGAGTACATTCGGCACAGGGGTCTATCCTCAGGGGAAATCGAGGTACTTCCCGCGATGGCTGTACTTAGCCGAACAGCCAGCGCCGATTACTATCAACTTCTTGCAGACGATGAAGTGGACCACATCCAGGCTTTTCGCCACGATATATGGGCGATGGCTAGGCTTCAGGAGGAGATGGGCAAACTCAGTCCAATCTTCACCAAGGTGCTCAAGGATACCGTTCAACCAGGGCCATAGCTTCACGTCGCTGCCCTGAAGCATACTTAGACATAGTTTCACGAATCCCACAGGATCTCTTACAAGTCCGTGCTTGCCTCGTCCGCCCGCTCATGGTGGACCTAGTTTACCCTGAGGCTCTCGAAGGGAACCATGAGTTGGTGCTCCCCACCGCCCTTCGACAGGGCTCAGGAGAACCTTAGGCCGAGCGGAGAGAGTACAGCAATTCGATAACTAAAAGACCCTAATGAATCCCAGGCCTTTTGGTTTCCCTCCATGTCTGCCTGCGGTAGAATATTCCCTAGGCTTGCCACCTCTTGTAGTCGCAGGTGATAGGGGTATTAGTGAAGAGACTATTAAAGCCATGGCCCCAGAGGTCGTTATTCGAACGTGTGTTATTTGTTTGGCTAATTTTCCTGATAGTGCTTTCAAGCGCAGGCTGGTTATGGGGCTTGACCACTTTGCTTCGTGAAGGCCCACAGCGGGCAGTAAGGACCTTTTTGGTCCCAACAGACACGCCAACCCCCACCCAGACCATGACTGCCACAGCCACATTAACTCCTGTTCCTACGTCTACGCCGACGCCTGCACCCACGGCCACTCCCGTGCCTACGCCGACTTTGACACCCACCCCGGTCTCCACTCCGACGCCCAGGCCAACTAGCACTCCAGCCCCTTTGAGTCACAGCGATACCTTTGTGGTGGAGGCACGCGAAATCGAGCGTAGGTGTATCAACCTGAATGAAGACAACCGCATATCGGGGAGATTTACTATACGGGGCGGCTCCAATTCAGATATCAATTTCTCTATATCTGATCCCAGAGGGGCGACGGTCTATCTGCTTAACCGCCGCTCCTCAGCCGAGGACTCCTTTGGGCCTTATGAGGCGGTGCAAACAGGGGTCCACTGCCTCATTTTCGATAACAGCTTCTCGTTGCAGTCGAGGAAGACTATCAACTTGAGCTATACCGTGCACTGGAGGTAAGCTTGTGCTATCTGGACGGCCCTCGATAAGACATACGGAAGTCCTAGTCGCCGTCCTGTGACTTCTCGTTCTCCTCTTCTTTCGGCTGACTAGTCTCGTAACTAAAACCTGCGCGCTCGGCAACTATGTTTAGCAGCGTGGTTGAGGGACCTCTAGGCTGGTACATCCCGGTCTCCCACTCGCTGATAGTCTGCTGTCGAGTGCCCAGCTCCTCGGCCATCTGCTCCTGGGTAAGTCCAAGATGGCGTCGCAAGGCTCGTACCTTGCCGGAGTCCCACTTCGGACCTTTTTTCTTTTCGCCTCTTTTCATAGCTTGATCCTAATTTGACACGGCAAGAGATGTCAAATTCAAGTTACTAGCGGCAAATTTCAAGTCTCAAGGGTTCTGGTTGCTAGTTACAAAAGAACCATACCTTGCGACTTGATTCCTTGTATAATCAAGAGGGTAAATGGACAATACTAGGAGCCAACATGAACTTCCTGAGTTTTAAGGACACTGTTATTTTCCCCGAGACCACCGAGATCAACGAGCGGGGCCACTTGTCTATCGGGGGATGCGACCTCACGGAGCTTGCTGAGGAGTATGGAACACCGCTTTATATCTATGACGAAGCCACCCTTAGAGGAAAATGCAACGAGTTTAAGAATGAGTTCGGAAGCAGGTATCCTAAACTGAAGGTCGTATATGCTTCTAAGGCCTTCATGGTCCGCGGCCTGGCTCTGCTCCTAAAAGAGGAGGGGCTTGGTCTGGACGTTGTTTCCGGCGGAGAGATGGCCGCCGCCAGGTCTGTAGACTTCCCTATGGAGAGACTATATTTTCACGGCAACAACAAGAGCAGAGATGAGCTATTGCAGGCTATAGGATTGGGTGTTGGCAGAATAGTGGTGGACAATCTGTACGAGCTTAGGTTGTTGAACGAGTTGTGCGAACATAGAGGAGTCACCCAAGATATCTTACTTAGAGTAGCGCCAGGTATCGACCCGCATACCCACGCCTTTACCACCACCGGGATAATCGATAGCAAGTTTGGCCTTACCATAGCTACCGGGCAAGCTGAGGATGCAGTAGTCTTGGCCCTTCAGGCCAAAAATCTACGTCTGGTCGGCCTGCATTTCCACCTGGGGTCTCCTATCTTTGAGATCGAGCCATATGCAGAGGGGATTAAGGTGGCGATGAATTTCGTCTCCGAGATGGCGGAGCGGCATGGACTAATACTGGAAGAACTTAACGTGGGTGGAGGCTTTGCTATCCAGTATGTGCGGCAGACTCCGCCACGGGCCATCAGGGAATATGCTGAGGTGATCACGTCGACCCTAAAATCTGAGGGTGAGAACAGAGGTATCGAGCTTCCCACGCTTGTTATCGAGCCCGGCAGGTCTCTGGTGGGCCGTGCTGGCGTTGCTCTGTACCGTGTAGGGTTCTCCAAGGATATTCCTGAGGTGCGAAAATACGTCTCCGTGGATGGCGGCATGGCCGACAACATCCGCCCGGCTATATACGGCTCCCTGTACGAGGCCGTTGTGGCCAATCGACCCCTGGCCGAGAGCAGCGAAATTGTAACCATTGCCGGAAAGTACTGTGAATCCGGCGATATCCTCATACGGGACCTGGAGCTGCCGACTCTAAGCTTGGGCGATCTCCTGGCTTTGCCTGCATCAGGGGCATACAATCTGGCGATGAGCAGCAACTACAACCTCTCCACAAAGCCTGCGGTTGTAATGGTAAAGGACGGTAACTCCAGGCTGTTGCGCCGCCGCGAGACCTACCAAGACTTGATAGCACTGGACGTCATATAGTCTCCATGTGGCGGCTAGCAGGTAACGATACTGCTCGTAAAACTCTGGAGCGAGCTGTGGCCCAGGGAGTCGTATCCCATTCGTATCTCTTCGCCGGCCCTAAAGGGGTTGGAAAGACCATCGCGGCGTTAGACTTTGCCGCGGCGCTTAACTGCAAAGGCACATCCCGTCCCTGCTTCGCGTGTGACTCCTGTAGGCGCATCGCCGCTAACAACCACCCCGATGTTTTGGTGGTAGGTGACGACAGCTCCTCCGAGCCGGTGGTCAAAGAGATCAGCATAGACAGCAGCAGAGAAATACAGCGCTGGTCAGGGGTACTGCCTTTCGAAGGCTCCTTTCGGGTGTTTATCCTGGTGGAATGCGAACGTCTGAGTGACGAGGCAGCCAACAGCCTGCTCAAGGTGGTAGAGGAGCCGCCCCCTCACGTAGTTTTTATACTGACCTCCAGACTGGAGGAGGCGGTGCTAGCTACCATCAAGTCGCGCTGCCAGTATGTTCCTTTCAGCCGTCTGCCAGCATCCGGGATAGCAGGACTGTTGGAAGCAAAACACGGCTTGTCAGCCGAAGATGCCCAAAAGCTCGCTAAGCTGTCCTTCGGCAGGCCGGGTTGGGCCGTTACCGCCGTGCAGCAGCCGCAGGTCCTTGAGACACGGGAGAGTAAGTTAAACGAAATAGAGGCTATGGCAAAATCGGGGTTATTGGACCGCTTCGCCCGGGTCGCTCGCATAGCACGAGAGTTTCAGGAGGACCGCAATGGCGTTTATGAGACCCTGGACCTGATGATAGAGTGGTGGCGAGATATCCTACTGTGTAGTCTTGAGCTATCCGATCAAAGGACTCTAAACGGCTATAATTCGGCTCTTGGCAGCAACGTTAGTGCAGGGCAGCTTACCAGCTTTCTTCGTAAGGTGATAGATACGAAAAGTATGCTGGCAGACAACGTCAACCCGCAACTGGCGCTAGAGTCCCTCGTAACACAAATGCCTAAACTGTAAACTCTGTTGCGCACTCAACAGGAGAGCATATTAGGGGGTAGAGACATTCACACAAATATTAATTGAGGGGTTTTGGAGTCAGCTAAAGAGGAGTACAGATGCTACATACCATCATCATGTGACGCCGGAATATCTACAGTTATATGTGAATGAATACAGCTTTAGATACAGTCATAGGCATGATAACACGACCAATGTTTTGGACCATGAAGCAAGTGGTTTCTAAGGCTCTTCTTAGGGGCTTTTATAGCTTTGCGTAGCCCCCCCAACACTTCATCCGGCTTGCGCCCGGCTGGCAGTCCTTTTTTCTTCTTTGTATCACCTGGTCTTGGCGCAATGTTTGTTGTGCTGCTTGGAACGAAGACAGTTGTAGTGCCTCTCATTTTCCGTACTCCTACGCTAAGCTTTCTTCAGGCATTCTAGAAGTCTCTCTTTGGTGAAAGTGCATCCTTCCATAGTCTTCAAGTCTTGCCTTGTAACTCCTAACTTCTTAGCAATCGAGGATGCAACATAGTCCGGCAGATCTATTTGGGTTTGGGCAACGACTCGTAATACTCGGTCAGGGGGCGGTCGTCGGTGATTACAGGGCCGCCGCCTATTTTCTCCCTGAGAACACCGGCGTCACCATTGTAATTGCGCAGGAGGTCATCCGCTGATCGCAGGCCGACGGTTATGGCCTCTTCTCTGCTAGGGGCGGGACCAAAGTGAGCTTGTAAAGCATCCCTGGAGATGTTTGGTGGCTGCTTGGAGCCAATAATAAGGGAGCTATCATACCAGAGGGTCACGTATGGGAACACACTAGCAAAGGTACGCGCTATGAGGGGATACATGATTATATGAGTGGAATCGGCCCACTGGACCGCTATCCCATCCTCTTTCAGTGCCCCTTTCACAAGCTCAAAATACTCCCGTGAATACAGGTTATCGCTCCCGGCCTGGTTGGGATGGAGCACATCGGCGGTGATCACGTCGTACCTCTTGCCGGTCAGAAGCAAATGGTTTCTGCCGTCATCCAGCCGAAGATGCACGTTCTCCTGCCGAAACAGATCGTGGTTGACGTGTTTGAAGAACTCCGCAGCCCGCACCATGCTGGGAGACAGTTCCACTATCTCGATATTGCTGCCCCTGTAGGTGCTCATAGCGCCGGGAGTACCGCCGCCTCCCAGCCCTATGACCAGGACATCCCTGGGGTCCGGGTGCAGGAGCATGGGAAGGTGCCCAATGGCCCGGTGGTAATTTACCATATCAGGAGCGTCGTAGGCCTCCACTCTGCTGTTTAGATACAGATACAGATACTGGTCCGGCCTCCTCTGTACACTCACGGTGTTTTCAAGACCTTCCTCATACCAGATTATCTCGTGTCCCTTGAACAAGTTCTTTAGGACTTCACCTAGCATATCCGGAGGGCCCAGCTTTGGTAGAATGAGCAGCCCAGGAAGAATTATTGGCAGGGCCCATGCCGGTCGCATCTTCGTGCCTGTGCTGTACACGAATAGGGCCCCAGCCACCACTAGGTTCACAGTCCCTAGCAGTGTCAGACTGCTCTGGCTTCCCATCGTTGGCAGAAGCCAAAGGCCGCCAGCCAAGGATCCCAGGATCGCGCCGAGAGTGTTAGCAGCGTTGAGTCCACCCACTGAGGCCCCGGAGCCGCTGCTGCGACCGCCGTTAAGGGCCTGGACGGCCACCGGAAAGGTCATGCCAAGCAACAGGGTTAGGGGAAGAAGCACCAAAACGCAGACCAGGGCCATGAGCACATTTGAGTCTTTGAACAGGGGAGCGATCTCAGGCATAGCCACTATCGTATCCCGAAGGCCTGGCACCTTCCCCACGGTATATTCGGAAAGAAATACCTCGATACCAATAAGAGCCTGGAGGACCGTAAACAGGATGACCCAATTCCAGGAACGACTGATAAATACTGAAATCAGTAGGCTCCCCAGCGCGATGCCCAGCAAGAAAGTAAATAGCATGATACTAAAGGCATATACCGTCCCATTGAGAAAAAGCTCCAATACCCGGAACCAGACCACTTCGTAGGCCAGGGCACAGAAGCCGGAAATCCCAAACGATATGGAGATAGCCGCTGTTAGAGCCCGGCTAGGTCGGTGTTCCGGAGTCCCATGTACTGGGACTGGATCAGGCCCGGGCTGTAGGTTCAAAAACCTGTCTCCGGAGAGCATAGCCAACGCAATTGCCGTCAAGCCTGCAAGTATATTGATCAGAGCGGCGACGTAGACGGAGCCTTGAAGCCCGAAGCTTCCTATCAGTACGAAACCAGCTACCAGAGTGCCGACTGCCGCCCCCGCAGTATTAAAAGCATAAAGAAGACTTACATTCACACCTATTTTGGGCAGGTCAAGGCTACAAGCCTTAACGATCAAAGGCAGCGTTGCGCCCATAAGACTGGCGGGAATCAGCATTATAGAGCAGGCTACAATGAACCGTACGATCGGTATTACTGTGGGATAATCAGACACAACGCCAAATAGCCAGAGATACATGGGCATGAGTGACCTGATGGCGACCAAGGTGAAAATCCCAAAGAGCCCTATGCCAATCTCAATAAGACCAT
>ORJL011155292.1_pt1 | contig 18905 bp, 10 predicted proteins | sample 1779941 | NCBI WGS metagenome assembly ORJL01 (sample SAMEA104232317, study PRJEB22302) | groundwater metagenome | biome: forest; feature: aquifer; material: groundwater | place: USA | collected 2011-08-07 | depth 5.8 m | reverse complement strand
GGCACGGGCACGGGCGCAGCCCAGCCCGGATACGCTTACGATGCCCAGAATCCGGCGTCTGCCATCACGCTCAACGCCAACTCCTATACCGAGATCGAGTTCAACGTGTTGGCGGGCGACGCCGCCGCCTATAACACCAGCTATTATTTTCGTCTTACCAACAACGGCGCGCCCCTGACCAGCTATGCCAACGAAGCCATCGTGCGCATCGAGACCAGCGGCGACCTTTATTATCTGCACGCCTACGATGCCACCGCGGGAGCCGGCGTCCATAACACCGTCAACACCGCCGCAGTCGCGGGTGCGTTGGTGACCGCGACCGCGCCCCTTGACACGGGCGCCACCGAAGCCTTCGCCGATGCGCAGGGCAGGAGCATCTTCGTTTCCGATCCCGTCCCCAACGGCTACGTCTGGGACATATCGGGAATGTGGAACTTCAACGCCTACGTCCGTGGCTCGGCTGCCACCCAGGTCTATATGCGAGCCACGCTTTATACCATTGCCACCGACGACACGCTGCTTTGGCTCGATTATGCGATCGATAACACCGCCCGAGATATCACCACCGCGTACGGCCTCCTTCCCTGGAGCTTCACCCTCGCATCCGGAACGGTCATCAACCCGGGCCAACGCTTCGGCGTGGAGATCGCTGTGCGCGCCGCCGGCGCCGCGCTGCCGGGCCAGACGGCCACGCTCGGGTTCGACGAGGCGTCCGCGCCGACGAGCGTGGTTGCGCGCAAGGTCGAGAACAGCACCACGCCTAGCGTGCGGGAGGCCCATTTCCGCATCGGCAACGACACCGCCCTCAACGCCATGACCTGGCGCGCGTCCACCGACTCGGCGGCATCGGGTGTGCCTCGCGCAGCCAACTTCCGAGTGCGCTTTCAAGTCTATAATAACGGCAGCTCCGGCAAGAGCTGGCGGCCGCAGTTGGAGTGGTCGACCTCTTCGGGATCCGGCTATTCGGCGACGCCGAACTCGTCGGGCGCGGCGCCGTTTTTTGTCGCCGATACAGCACAGTACTCGGATGCCTCGACCATTTCCTCTAACTATTTCGCTCTGGGCAGTGGTGCGGGCCTGGCACAAGACGGCTACGCCTTTGACACCCAGAATCCGGCGCCGGCGAGTACGCTGAACGCCAACTCATTTACGGAGATCGAGTTCAACATCAGGGCCAACAGCAACGCCGCCTATAGCACGCCGTACTACTTCCGGCTTACCGACATTGGCGCTCCGTTTGCCAGCTACATCAACGAGGCCATCGTGATAATGGAGTCCGGATCGGGCTCGCCGACCCCCACGCCGGCGCCGCCCGCGCACGCCCACGACCCGAACGGCTACGGCGTGGCTACCGACGCCTGCTCCGGTTGCCATCGGCTCCATCAGGCCGTCGGCCAGCCTCTGCAGAAGTCCCAGCCCGAAGAGTCGGTGTGCTTCTCCTGCCACGACGGGACAAATCCACCGGCGCCCAACATCAAGGCACAATTCCAGAAAGCCTATAAAATGCCCATCGCCGGCGCCGCGGGCGTCCACACGCCCGGCGAGGCGCGAACGCGCACATCCGCCAGCTTCAACGGGCCCAACCGGCACATCGAGTGCGTCGACTGCCACAATCCACACAAGGCCGGCGCCTCCACTCACATCCCCGGTACCAACTACGCCTCCAGCGTCTTTCAGGACCAATGGGGCATCGCCGTGAGCAACGTGGTTTCCTGCACGGCTCCCGTGTTCACGTCCAGCGCACCCGTCCGTTACGAATACGAGGTCTGTTTGAAGTGCCACTCGTCGTGGGCCTATGGCGCCAACCCACCCGCCTCTCCCAGCGGTGGCTTCCCCGAGACGGACCAGTCCAAGGAATTCAATACTCTGAACCCGGCCTACCATCCGGTCCAGGCCCCGGGCAAGAACCCTTTCGTCGGGCGTTTCGGCTCATACGCCAGCTCTCTGATTGGTGGATTCAGTCCGACCAGCACAATGTACTGCTCGGACTGCCACCGCAGTGAGACGGCCAGTGACCCTAAAGGACCGCACGGCTCCACCCAGCCGTTTATCCTGAGAGGGGCATGGAACCGCAATACCGGCAGTCCCGGGTCATCCAACCACCTTTGCTTCAACTGCCATAACTTCAACGTCTACGCCGACGAGAACAACGAGAACAACCCATCGCAGACCGGCTTCTCTAGCGACCGGAAGAACCTTCACGCCTTCATGGTGGGCAAGCGCGGCAAGGTGTGCATGGATTGCCACATCGCAGTCCCGCATGGCTGGCAACGCGACCATTTGCTCGGCTACAATGATGATCCCGCCCCGTATATCAACCGCACCGGTGACGGGCTACAACGCGTTAATACCTGGCGATCCCCGGGCTACTGGACACAAGACAGTTGCGGCACGGCGGGAGACTGCCATTGAGACCACCTGGAAAGGGCGTCCAACCCTCTTTGAGCCGCCCGCCTTAGGCCGACCTCGTAGCTCACGCCCTATGCGCAGGCCTGCTACTTTGATAATCGCGCCCAAACAATCGTGTCAGCGTTTTCCGCCAACGCCTTCAGTCCGTCTTGGATATCCCCCGCATCCTCCAGTCCCTCCAGCGCGGCTTCACGCAACAGCCCGGCCATACAAGTCCGACGCTCGAACGCCAGCATCGGAGTGTGCGCAGGGGTGACTCCTCAGCGGGCGACGTGCAGGTTCTCGATGACGTCCCAGGTTCGGTCGTGACGTTCGCGTGATGGGCGTCCAGGATCGAGCGGCGAGTCAGCCTTGGCCGGATATGCCCGGAGTGGCGCCGCTGCATCCTTTAGCGGTCTTCGTTTTCGCGTGATTGTGGTCCACGGCAGCACTGATGAGAGTCTTTAGTGATCTCTCATTTAACTTGTCGTCTTTGTAAAAGTCGATAGTTCGCCATTTCTTGCCACCGAGCCCGTTGTTGAAGAGTTTGTCTGGATCTGGAAGACTTGCACCTTCATAAAAAGTCAGCTTAACCTTATCTTTGAAAGCATTTGCGACACACATTATTCCATCGTGAGACCAGACTGGGGTACCCATCCATTTCCATTCCTCGACTACCTCTGGATCAGCATCGCGGATAATCCTGCGGATGTTGGCAAAAGTCACGCCGCGCCAATCAGCAAGTTTTGCGATTAGATCATCAATAAGTTCGCCTGGGTTCATTTTGATATCTCCTATTGAAAGAGCTCATAAATCCATTAGAATCAACTGATAACCACTGTCTTTATGTATATAGTATGCCTGATCGGACAATAGTGTCAAACTGAAACGAAAACGCAGACCTGGCCACGACACAGGCCTCTGGATTGAACGGTGGGCCATATTGCACAGATTACGGGGAAGAGGTATTCCCCGGGACCTTCCTGAACAGCTCTACGGGACCGGCAGCAGGCCACTTGAGGGCCAGCGCCTGCCCGGCCTCACGCAGTTCATAGTCCTGAACGGCGGCGAGCATGTTCATCAGGTCTTTGTACCGGGACCCCGGCCCGCACTCCGCCAGGGTCGTCACGAGGCTTCCCGTGCGCAGCCCTCCGGCCATGCCGCTGCGAGGGCTGGAAAGGCTGTACGTCCCGCCTGCTGTGTTGCAGTCCGCTCTTGCAGCTAGGCTGCCATACTCGCGGAAGGTGAGCGTGTATCTATCAGGATCGGCCACCGGCGTCTCGATGCCTTGATAGACTGTGCGGTCCCATCGCCAGACCGGCCCGGTGATCCCGGAGGATGGCATCCCCTTGATCTCCAGTGACGCCACGATGGCATCCAATCTCGCCAGGTCGGGTTGCCAGTCAGAGACGGAAAGGCCGTTAAGTATTTCGGCCTTCTCCTGCATATAGGTCTTATAGTCCGCGGTGAGCCTATCGAACTCGGTGGTAGGGACATCGCTGATGGCAGGCAACGCCGCGGTGGTGACCGGGGAGAAGAAAGCCACCAGGTATTGCCCGTCGTTGGTGAAGCCCTGGTACACATAGCGCAGTCGTTCCCTGCTGACAGGGTTGGCGTCCTGGGCGAAGCGCCCTACGTAGCGAAAGCCGTTCCGGCTGGCGCTCTTCGCTGGTACGCTGGCACGGCGCACCTGCACTGCCAGGTCATTCACCCCTGCTATTTCCTCGTAGGGCAAGGCTGGGAGCCCGGCGGCCGGGGGTGGCGATGGCAGCAGCCTGACCTGCAAGTCGATCCTATCGAGTATGCTGGCGATGCCCTTGTTGCCCTGCTCGTCCCACATCGCCCGGTAGCGGGCCAACGGGATGACGTACATGACCGGGGTGGAGGGGTCCCGACGGCCGGGGTCAATTTCCCCAAAAGTGATCTGGATGTGCGTTGGCAGACCCTTTGGTCCGGGAGGTTGACTCGCATCGTAGGCCGACTCTCGAACCACACTCGCCCGCCAAGAGGTGAAGAGACCCTGGGTATCTATTGACACGTCGCCTGCTGCGATGTTCGCAGGTCCAGCGGCTGCGACCAGTTCTGCGGCCTGGAGGTTCTTCACTATGCGTTGGGTGGGACAGCACAGGGGGTCGTTTGGCCCATGTGTGGTCATGTCAACCGCTGTTGTGCCATCGCCAGAGAGCGCAATGCTATTTAGCTTGATGCGATCTCCCAGAGGTTCCCGGCCTGCCTGTACCAGCGTACCGTCTCGATCGATCATAGCCGCCAGGTAGACGAAGGCGCCGCTTCCGCCTGTACTTAGCGAGAGGGGAGCCACGGCGTCCGGTATGGTGTCACCGTTGAGATCTCCGGTGGCGACGAAGTCGATGAGGAGCCTCGCGCTCACCCGCTGGGGCGGCGAATCCGAGATGAGGGCGTACTCCCCATCAGCCAGACGGATGCGCGTTTCAGTTTCACGCCGGTCCTGTGGATCAACCAGCGGGAGGACGTACTCTGCATTGCGCAGTTGCTGGACTGCCTCCCACTGAAACCGCTCCGAGTTCAGCCTTTGTTCGACACCGAAGGGCCCGTTTACCCAGGTACGGTATCCATTCGTGAAGGCAGTGAAGTTGTCGGCCTTGCGCCAGACCAGAAGTCCACGGGTGGTCTCCTGCAGGCTATCGCCGTTCACGGGGTTGTAGCGCTGGTCAACTGCGCAGTCGCCAACGACCTCCGGCGCCAGGTCATGAAGGGCCTTGAAGCCCAGGACAAAGGTGCATTCGGCTGCGTGCGTGGGCGAGGATATCCCGAGCCCGGACGAAAACAGAGAAAACAGTATGACTACCGAAATGATGAAACGCATTGACTTGTACCCCCTCATCTTTGCTGAAGTATCAGATTCCTGCCCACTATGGCTGCTCAACTGCGCCGGGTTCGCCTCTGGGAACGCTGCCACGGGCAGTCGCAAGATCACGGTCGTGCCTTTCTCCGTCGCCGGCTCCAGGCTGAGCTCCCCGCCGAACATGCGAGCCCGCTCCGCCATGCCCGCCAGTCCCAGGTGGCCCCGCTGGAGTAAGTCCCCGCTTTGAGCCGCCGGAAGGCCGGGGCCGTCGTCCTCGACGACAAGCGTGACCTCCCGCGGATCGAAGACCAGGGCCACACTCACGCGCCCGGCACGCGAGGCGTGTTTTCGGACGTTAGTCAGCGCCTCCTGGGCAATCCGGAAGACGGTCAGCTCCATCTCCGAAGAAAGGTGGAGCTCGTCGCCCACGACCTCGAAGCCGATTCTGGTCCCGGGCAGATGCTGTCCCAATTCCCTGACCAGAAGCTGCAGGGCCGGCGCCAGACCGAGATCCTCAAGGACCGAGGGTCGCAGGTAGTTACTCATGCGGCGCAGCTCAACGACCCCTCTCTGCGCCAGTTCCTGTACCTCCTGCAGGCGGTCTTCCGCCGAGGCGTCACCTTCTCGCACCGCGTCCCGGTACAGCTCGAGGCGCTGAGTGACCGCCACCAGTTCCTGGACCGCGCCGTCGTGCAGCTCCCGTGACAGTCGCAGCCTCTCCTCCTCCTGCGCCCTCAGCACCGCCACCGCGTAGCTTCTCAAGGCTTGCTTCTGCTCCTCCAGTCGCGAGACCAACTGATTTACAGCTCGCAACAGAACCCGGAGGTCAGGTGGACCCTTCTCAGGGAGCGGGCGAAAGGGCTTCCCCTCACCTACACGTTTCCCCTCTTCGACGAGCCCCCCCAGTGGGGCCACTACCCGGCCGAGAGTGAACACGAGTGCGGACAGGGCAATGACCACGCCGAGCCCCATAAGCCCCGCTACCAGGAGTTGAGCAGGCGCCACGGAGGCCACGATAGGCTGCCAGGGCTCCTCGATCAGCAGGCCCCATCCGGTGCTGCCAACCGGGGCATAGGTCACTACCACCTCATCCTCAGCGCCATTTGGCTGGTAGACCGTTCCTTTGGGTGACCCGGAGCTGGCCAGTTGCCAGAGGTCAGGGGCGGACCTGATGCTGTCTCCGATGCTGGTCGAGCCGGGCCGGTAGATGATCGTGCCGGCGCCATCCACCAGGTAGGCCGTGGAGCCGCCAGGCGTCTTGACCAGGTTAAGGTCTCTGGCCCATTCAGGCCTGGCGAGGCTGAACCCGCCCACCAGGACGCCGGCAAAGGCCCCCTGGCCGTGTACTGGGATGGCAACCACCGTCACAGGCAGACCCGTAGGCTGGTATTGGAAAACGCTGGAGAAGACAGGGCTCTGAATCGCCCTTGCCTCTCTAAAAAACTGCTGACCGGCAAAATCGAAGCCTGCCGTGGGCGTACCCGGAGGGACAGCCGCGACGGCCTTGCCTTCAACATCCAGCAGGACCACGGCGGAAAAGGCGCTGAGGGAGGCGATCCGATCCAGGAGCAACCCCTGCTGATTCTCCGGCCTTCCCGTTAGCTCTCCGAGATCACGGGCCGTGGTGTCCAGCACCCGAACCCCAGCCTGGAGATTCGACGCCAATCCCGCTGCTGCCACCTTCGTCAGCGCCGTCTGGCGTTGCAGAGCAAGCTCCTCGGACGTAGCCGTCAGGGTGCGAACTCCAACGCCGGCGGCCAGCAAACCGAACAGGACCAGGGGGAGGAAGGTCGCGAGGACGATTCGGGAGCGAAGCGACAGACTCATTCTAGCTTGATCCATCCCTGGGCCAGCCCGTAGGTGACTGCCTCGGTCCGGTTGTCCACGCCGAGCTTCCCGAAGATGTTGCGCAAGTGGACCTGGACGGTGTAGAAGCTGATGCTGAGGGCCTCGGCTATCTCTTTGTTCGCCATCCCCTTAGCCGCCGCTTGCAGGACCTCCAGTTCCCGCCCGGTTAGAGATTCAGCCATCCCTTCGGCCCGATACCCTTGCTTGGAGGTCAGGCGCCTGACCACCATGCCAGCCAACTGGGGGTCCAGAGCAGTCCTGCCTGCATGGACTGTGCGGATCGCCGAGGCGAGCTCGGCGCCCTTCGAAGTCTTCAAGAGATATCCGTCGGCGCCGGCCTCCAGAAGCGGGAGGACATATTCGTCATTCTCATAGGCCGATAGGATGAGGACCTTCACCCGGGGGAACCGGGCCTTAAGGCGTTTGGTTGCCTCCAGCCCGCCCATCTTGGGCATGCGAACGTCCATCACCACGACATCAGGTTTGAGGGTCTCCGCGAGACGAACGGCCTCTTCCCCGTCCCCGACCTCGCCGACGACGCTGAGGTCCCCGGCCTTTTCCAGCAGTTGGCGAGTGCCTTCTCGCACTATGTCGTGGTCCTCGGCCAGCAGCACCCTGATAGCGTTTCCCGCGGTCACCCTCTGCTCCTCGTCCATTTCGTCCTCCTGTCCGGACGGGAAGGATCCCGCCCTCAACGGACCCGCTCGACCTCAATCTCCAGGTGGTAGGTCGGGTTTCCCTGGGTTAGCACCTGATAGGGGCGTGAGGTCTTGAAGACCACGTTCTTCTGTGCATCCTTGATGGTGACTTCCAGCCTGTAGATCGTTGAAGGGTCAATGTTGGCAGGCTTGAAGGGCGCCTCGAATTGCATGGGAAGCTGGGCCTTCACGATGGAGCCTCCTATCTGGGCTCCGGCGCTGTCCACCACCATAACCTCCGCTGTTGCTCCGGCTGGAGTTGTATCGCCCTGGGGACCCACGATCCTCCCGGTCACCGAGCTGAGCCTACTGAAGACCAGGTCTCCACCGTCCAACTTGAGATTGAGGTAGAGAGCATCCCCCTTGAGCACATAAGTGGCAACCTGTCCCAGCATTCCGATGAATTGCGTATCCCGCGATCCCGCCGGGCACGCCGCCCGGGTCGTGGGGCCGGGGTTCAGAGCCAAACCGCTCCCTTCCAGCGTAAAACCCCCTCTGCCCGTATTGCAGTCGGCCTGAAAACTAAAGACCCCGTCACGAAGCAGCTCCAGCCGGTAGGCGGCTGGGAACGGCAGGAGGAAGCTATCCTTTTCGTTACTGGACGCAAAGCGCTGCCAGATCCAGATGGCGCCCGTCAAGTCTGCCGGGGCGGACTGCCTAGGCAGGGTAGTGGGAGTAGCCTGGGGCCGGGGCGCCGAAGTGGCGGACGGCTGGGCCGGCCTGGCGGACGGAGCTGGGGTAGGCGCATCCGGCGTGAGCTTCACGAGCATTCCGCCCTGCAGACGGAACTCCTGCACGGACTGGAGAGAGGGGCTAACCATCGGATCCCCGGCGCCCTGGGTCAGCACCTCCGCCCGGATCCTCCCGGAATCGACGTTCAGGGACTTGATCTGCACCCGGTCTCCCAGGAACTGCGCCCCTGCCTGCTGACCGTTCCCATCTTTGCTCAAGACCGCGGCCAGGTAAATGAAGTTGCCTGACCCGCCGGTGTTGGCCCAGAGGACGACCGCCGCGTCCTCGCCCCGGTCGCCATCGATGTCGCCGAAAGCGACCGTTACCACGCCCACCCGCTTGACCTGGGTAGCTCCCTCGCCGTACTTCTCCTGATAGTTGCCGTCCTTCAACTGGAAGGCGCCGATGTCCGGTAGCTCGTACTTTCCGTTGCGGACGGCTTCTTCCGCCAGTTGAAGGCGTTGCTCCTTTGCCTGGCTTGCCTCAGCCTCCACCGTCGTGGCCCCAGGCCCGCTGGACCCCGGCGCTGAGGCCGCTGGCGGACTACCGCACGCCGTCGCCACGATCACGACGGCCGCAAAGGCCGCGGCCACTGCGATGTTTCTAAGTGTTGTTACTTTCAACCTGTTCATCGATATCCTCCTGGCTCTTTCGCTCATCGGTCTTTGTCCTACTCACAGTATGCTCGCAACCGCTGCGCGTGCCATCGATTGAAGGAGGTAGTTACCTATACCAAAAAACAGGGACCCGGATAACTGAATTCAGTTATCGGCGAAACCAATCGCGCTCAATATACCACAGATGGCGCGCTGGGTTGCGAGGTCGTCAGGCAAGAACCAAAGCGGGCCCGGCATCATTCTTCAGAGGGCTAGCCCGAAGAGCAGGACGGAATTGGGGCAGTTTGAGCGATCGCGTCTTACGTGCGTGCTTGCCATGCATTCGGACGAGGAAGGTGATATCCTTATTCAAGCCGCCGGCTTTCTGAACAAGCCCTGCCTGGGTTTCTCGAAGGGGGAGCATGGGGCCGGGGCTGGATGACCACATCGAAAGCCGTGACAAGAACGCAGCAGGCTTCATGCAGAAGACGGGGGCAAAGGAGGTATCCAAGATAGGATGAGAGCGCCCATTGAATGGCTGCTGGAAGGCCCACCCTGGATTGAATACCGAACGCGAATTGACCTACTTCGGCAGCCGGAGAGTGATAGCGCCGTGCAAGCATCCCGAGAGTCGATGCTGGAAGACTCCAGGATCAAAGCCATTCTGGCAGACTTGGCGGACTGGCCCGGAGTAGTGGTTTCCAGTCACAAGAGCGCCAATCAGCCGTTCCACAAGTTGACCTTTCTCGCCGACCTGGGGTTGAAAGCAGGCGATTCTGCCATGGTGGACATTATCCCACGCATCTTAAGGCATCAATCTCCCGAAGGGCCGTTTCAACTTCGCATGAATGTCCCTACCCATTATGGTGGTAGCGGCGAAGACCAATGGGCGTGGGCGCTGTGCGATGCACCGCTGGTCGTATATGCGCTCATCAAACTCGGGCTGGAAGACCTACCTGAAGTCCAGTCGGCGCTCGCCCACCTGATTGGTCTGGTGCGTGACAACGGCTGGCCGTGCGCGGTATCCAAAGAGCTTGGTGCATTCCGTGGTCCGGGACGCAAAGACGATCCGTGCCCGTTTGCCAATCTGGCAATGCTGAAGGCCCTGTCTCAGAGTACTCGCTGGAAGGATAGCTACGCCAGCCACGCTGGCGCGGAGACGTTGCTGGCGCTGTGGACCGGAAGCGCCGATCGTCACCCTTACATGTTCTATATGGGTACGGATTTCCGAAAGCTCAAAGTGCCTCTGGTGTGGTACGACCTCGTGCATGTGCTTGACGTTCTGTCCTGCTTTCCCTGGCTGGCACAAGATACGCGGCTACGCGACATGGTGGAGCTGCTGAAAAGCAAGTCCGATGCAGAAGGGCGCTTTACACTTGAGTCTGTCTGGACGGCGTGGAAAGCGTGGGAGTTCGGGCAAAAGCGCGTGCCGTCACGCTGGTTGACTCTGCTGGCCTGGCGAATTATCCGGCGGGTAGAGTTGACAAGAATGTGATTTCATCCCAGTCATAGGACTTCTACGTAGCCCTCAGTTCCATTTACCCGGATTCTCTGTCCGTCTCTTATCAGTTTGGTGGCATCTTCCACTCCGACCACTGCTGGTAAGCCATATTCACGTGCGATAACTGCTCCATGCGTCATCAGTCCACCAACTTCGGTGACCAGGCCTTTGATGGTCACAAACAATGGTGTCCAGCCAGGGTCGGTAAATGAGGTGACTAATACATCTCCATCTTCTAGATCGGCATCTTCCATCTTTAAGATGACACGTGCTCGTCCCTCGATAACTCCGGAAGAGACGGGTAGACCCACCATTGCTTCGGCTGGGAGATTCTCTCGTCTGTACTTACCCGCAATGATTTCACCATCAGACGTGATCACACGTGGGGGCGTCAGTTTTTCATATAGCCTATATTCGTCTTTTCGTTTGCCGATGATTTGGTAATCCAGTCTATTGGTGCGTACGACTTCGCTAAGTTCTTCAAAAGTGAGATAGTATATATCTTCTTCTTCATGAATAACGTTGGCTTGTACGAGCCGCTCGGCTTCCTTCAGCAAAGCCTGTTTATAGACGAAGTAGCGGCTGACGATGCCGTATTTAGGATATTCGCGATAACCGCTGAGATTCCGGACCAGGCCGATCATCCGTCTTGTCTTTCTAGCTTTTTGTTCTCCGTCAGGTAATTGCTTCAACCGCTCCAACAAATCCTGTGCTTTGTTCAACGCTTTCTGACGCCCTTGTTCAAATCTATGTTTGCTTTCACCAGACTCAAAGTTTTTGATGTTGCTGAGGATCAAGGGGACAAGTGTCGTTGGCTTTTCGCTCCACCGAGGGTTCGTGATATCCATCTCTCCGGCACACCGCATGCCGTATTTGTTGAGAAATGCATCGATGGCGTCCCGGGCTTCCTGTCCGCCATGGAACTGAACCAGTCCATCCAGAAAGCCGTCATCCTTTGCCTGCTGCAGGTGATTGATGACTTCCGGATGGGGACGGATCACATCTGCGACTTCCAACAGCGCCAGACCCATTTCCGCAGTGATGTTATTTGGTGCAGATTGAGCAAGCGTGTCTGCTACGTTCTTTTCACCCAGCCACTCCATCATTTTTTCATTGAGCCATGATGCAGCGTTCATGGCAGTCATGATCACACCTATGTTCTGCGGATCAAACATCAGCTTCTTTAGTTGCTGGATATCTTCCAGAATAAAGTCGAATAGGGCTGATCCTGATTTCGTCAGGATGTCTTGTCTTAGCGCTTCTACCGATGTTTGATTGGCCTTGATCAATTCAGAAACGACTGCAGGATCGTAATCTTGGAGTGTTTGATAACTCACAGGCGGTACGCCTTGGTTGCTCGTACCGGAAGCCGGTCCTTGTGTGTCAGTCGGTAGCGATTCAACGAAATCTCCCCGCTCCAGGATCGTCGAGAGTGCATCTTTGACGAGCGGATCGCCTCCCATGACTCTTAATAAGCTTTCTCTGCTGACAGGCGAGGCCAATTGCGGTGCCACATCAACAAATAACCTCCCACCTGCTTTGCGCATGGGTGCGCGGGTCGTTAGCAGAAAAAAGGACAAGCCCAACGGTTTGATGGGGTCGGTCATCATTTGCTGATGGCCGACAGATATATAGACGTGATTCTCTTGATCACTCGCTTCAGGGATCGGATATAGAGTAGTGATTGGCCGGCTCTGGACAAAATAGAATGCATCATCAGCCAAACACCATTCGACGTCCTGAGGGAAGCCGAAATGTTCTTCGATCTTCCTGCCCATGTGCTCAAGCTGTAGAATCTGCTCATCCGTCAGCGCTTGCCTATTCTGCCTCACGGGCTCAATCTCCTGTTCTTTGGTACCGCCATCTATTAGGGCATAAGTGGCCAGCTTCTTGGTGGATATCTTCTTATCGATAATCTTGCCGTTACGCACTTTGTACATATCAGCATTCACGAGGCCGGAGACCAGGGCCTCGCCAAGTCCGAAGCTGGCATCAATGGACGATACCTTCCGATTGGAAGTGACGGGATCGGCAGTGAACAGAATTCCTGATACCTGAGGGAAGACCATCTTCTGAACAACCACAGACAGATGGACTTTTCGGTGGTCGAAGCCGTTTTGAAGGCGGTAAGTCACTGCCCTCTCGGTAAACAGCGATGCCCAGCACTTGCTGACATGCGTCAGGATTGCCTCCATTCCGATGATGTTCAAATACGTATCGTGCTGGCCCGCAAAGGAAGCCGTCGGTAGATCCTCCGCAGTTGCGCTGGATCTTACTGCATAGGCATTCTTTTCGCCAAGCCTGGAGAGGTGGTGGGTGATCTCTTCTCTGATGCCCTGAGGGATGGCTGTCCCTTCGATGACCCGGCGAATCTCACCACTGAGTTCACTGATTGCTGCCCGGTCTTCCACCTTTAGAAGTGATAATTCACCAAGCAATGCGTGAAGCGAAGGCGCGTCCCCAACGATTCTCTTGAAGGCATCAGTAGAGATACAAAAGCCCTCCGGTACACGAATCCCGTCAATCTTGGAAAGTTCCCCCAGGTTCGCCCCTTTGCCCCCAACGACCATGAGGCTAGTCTTGTCAATATCCTGAAAACCAAGTACAAAGGAACTCATACGTTTCCCTCCATGGGCAATTCCAACAAACGACCCCGAGACCACCGGGAATCGCTTTGTTTCAAGCCTTTTGGGGCAAGAAACCACCCAGTGACAAAGACCTTTTTATCAATAGATGCTATTCACTCTTGGCGAAGACGGGGGAGTGATGGGATCCACCTGCTTGAACTCGCCCGTAGCCTTACCGGCAAGCCGAAATGCACTGGCAGTTGCCGTTTTGCGGGTTCTTCCTGCGGAACGCGTATGTGATCGGGTTATGGGTGAGCCAGGACATGAGGTGGGGTTCGCTGAGCTTGACGTGCGTTCAAGAGACACTCATAGTCCCTTGTAAGTGTCTTCTTGGCGCCTGGCAACCTTCACTACAATTACCGTTTGTGTCTCATCCTCTATGGCACAGACCACTCTGACTTGACCGACACGAGTACGCCAGAGACCGCTATCAGCCAGCTTCTTGACCCTGGCCGGCCTGGGATCGCTCTCCAGGCTAGAGATGGCTTTACCGGCAGCCCGGTAGTCCCTTTCGGAAAGGGCGTCCAACCCTCTCTGAGCCGTCCGCCTTAGAACGACGTCGTAACTCACGCCCTATGTGCAAGCCTGCTCCGTTGATAATCGCGCCAACTAATCGTGTCAGCCTCTTCCGCCAACGCTTTCAGTCCCTCCTGGATATCGTCCTCATCCTCCAGTACCTCCAGCGCAGCTTCACGCAACAGCCCGGCCATAGAAGTCCGGCGCTCGAACGCCAGCCGTCGAAGCCTTTCGTGTTGGTCTTCCGTCAGGAAGATGGTGGTCCGTTTCAGTGTAGCCATGTCTTCTACCCCCAACGCGCATTATGGCATATGTATGTTGGTATGTCGAGTTGCCGCCTGAGGGGGAGGCCCCAACCCCATCACACCCAAATGCTGACACGATTGGCTGAGCAGAGGGCGGTAGTGGTGTCCTTGTCACCATCGACAGGAGTCTAACCCGCCGTCATGAGCCCCTATGTCCGCCTCAGCGCTGGAATCACTGCTGACCGAGCCTGAAGAGCTTCCAGCCTACCAGCAAGTACCAAATTGTAGCCAGGAGGGCATTGATGATATGCGTCGGATCCGAAGCGCCTAGAAAAAGCGGGTTCACTACCGCCAGGACTCCGGTGATACCCACAGCAAAGGTCAAGTAGGCCGCACCCCTGCTGAAGATCCCCCTTAACATGACGAATCCGGCAAAGACAGTTCCTAAAGACGGGATCAGTATGACGTAGATTCCCAGCAGGGGAGAATCCAGCACCGCGGACGGGGCGCCGGCAGCCGCAACGAGGAGCGCCCTTTGCGCATCGGTCGTGGCTGCGGCGTAGCTGCTGCTGAGATTGAAGAGCGCCGCCTGGTTTGTCCACACCACCGCCAGGTCCAGGATAACGAACAATCCCTTGCAGGCGATTGCCAGCAGCAGCATGTTAAGGTTGATCGCTTTCAAGGCCCGGTAGAGCGCTAGCCAGACAACTACATAGAGAAAGTCCGTGAAGACCATGAGACCAAGGATAGCCCACCATCCCGCGATATGCCCGCCGTAATAGATGAGCCGCGCCTCGGCGCCAGACGGGGAAGGTCCTCCCACGCCAGCATAGACTGGAAACGTGAGGAAATATCCTATTACCAGGATGAATGTGGCGATACCGCCCACTCGATACAACCATTTCCCCTCTGGGTCAACTGTACTGACCATCATATTCCGCTCGTTCATCTTCTCTTCTCCTTTCCATGCGAAGCTGACCAGTTTCATTGAACCAGACGAACGACCGAGAGCAATGGCATTCCGAGATCACGCACTCTTCTCAGCAATCCATGCAACGCGGCCTGATCGACCACCGGGCCAGTCAAGAGCGTATCGCCGTTCTCTTCCAGTGTGATGGTCAGGCCCTCAAACCAGTCTGTCCACTGAGAACCCAGATGACCATTGACCCTGATCTGATAGACCACGGATTGATTTGCATCAGGCTTTGGATGGAGTTCGTTTGACATTCACCTTTACTCGTTTTCATCGGTCGGAACCGTCTGCGCCAACTGCAATGTACAGGTAGCATAACTGGAATAGGGTATTGGAGCGTAGATACTAAAGTATGGTTTGGGGGTATTGTCGTGGGGTTAGGTAAGAACGTGGAAGCTCTAGCCTTGACTTGACTGACCGTCTGCAGGCAGTTCCTAATAACCACCTAGCAGGGAAACCGACGTATGGGCTACGTCAGACCCAACTCGCGGGCACGAGCTACCGCCTCGGTGCGGTTCTTGACCTGTAGCTTGTCAAAGATATTGCGGTTGTGCCCCTTGACGGTACTCAAGGCGAGGAATAGCCGCTCGCCGATCTCGCCATTCGATAGGCCACGGGCGATCAGGTGCAGTATTTCCATCTCGCGCTGGCTCAAGGGCTCGATGAGGGGCTGGGCCGGCGGTCGATAGGGCTGGGCTTTGCTCTGCTGCTTCTCAGCTTCAAATGCGGCAAGCAGCTTGCCAATGTAGTCCGGCGCCATCCCACGAGCGGCGGCTTCGGACAATAACTCAGCCATTGGCTCACCTTCGTCAATGAAGATACGCATGACCCCCCCCGGTTGCGCCAGCGCCAGCGCATCACCCAGCGCTTGCGCAGCCTCATCCTTTTCGCCGTGGGCATGGTGGGCGACCGCCTGTAGAACCATGACTTTGAATTGTTCATCCGCCCAACCCTTTGCCTCCATTTGTTGGCGCCATGACTCCAGTACAGCCAAGGCGGCGGAAGTGTTTCCCTCCGCCAGGTGTACCCGGGCCCGGCTAATGGGGAGCTGGTGCGTCTCGGTCAGATGAGCGGCCGCTGCCAGATTGCCCTGGCGAAGCAACATCAGAACTTGAGTGGCAGCGATTTCAGGGATGCGATGCACAAAGTTACGCTGGCGCGCGGACTGCCCGGCCCGATCTAGCATAGCGGCCGCGCCAGCCACATCTCCCTGGGCAAGTCGCAAGCGGGCAAGAAACACCTCGCAGACAATAAACCTGTCAATAACGCTTTCATACTGCAGCGCTAGCTGCAGGCTCTGCTGCCCCTGCCGCTCGGCGCCATCCAAATCGTTCCATTCGTAAAGTACCCTGGCCAGGCCGAGGTGCGCTTCGTAGATAATCTGAAGCGGATGATCACCTGCCAACTGCAGGACGTGCTGGTAGGTCTGGGCCGCCAGATGGAGCTGGTTTTCCAGTTCCTGCACGTTACCCAGCCCGATTGACGCTATTATGGTGGTGAAAACATCCCTGGATGCCTGGCTGAGAGATATGGCTTCAGCAAGCGCCTGACGGGCGGCGGCACGGTTTCCCGAGAGAAGGTAGGCATAGCCCAGCGTCCAGTTCGCTTTAGCGCGGGAAGACAGGCTGTCCGGGTGCAGGTACTCCAGCGCACGGCGCGACTGGGCTAGCATGGCATCTACTTGGTACCGGGTGAGGGCCAATGTAGCTCTGGAACCGGCTATTTGTCCGATAAGGTTTCGGGTCTTGTCGTCCGCCCCAGTGCCTTTCAGGGCGGCTTCAGCAGCTTGTAGTTTCTCTTCCACGCCGTTCGTCTGGCCATTGACCAACAGCAACGAGGCATACCTGCACCACAGCGAGGGCCTGGCATCTAGCACTGTAGCCGGCAGCGAACCCAGCCAGTCCAGTATGGAGGTCACGGTGCCGCGGAAGTGCCGGGGAATCCCGTCTCCTTCTATCAGCCTCTCGGCACGTTCGACATCATTGGCGGCAGCCGCATGGTGAAATGCTTCAATCTCAAGGCCGTTGTCTTCATACCATTGGCTAGCACGGATATGCAATTCGGTCAGGCGGCTTTCTCCGTCCCCCTTAGATGAGGCGACGCTCTGGTTGAGTCGCTGCCGCAGCAATTCTGCAAAGAGATGGTGATAGCGATACCACCGCCGCTCGTTGTCCAAAGGAACGATGAACAGGTTGGCTCGTTCGATTCGTTCCAGGGTTTCTTGCCCGGAACCCGAGGGGTCGAGCAGTACGGCATCGCAGAGCGGCCCGCACAACCGGTCGAGGATTGACGTACGTAGCAAGAAAGTCCGAGTGCTTTCCGGCTGCTGTTGCAGGACTTCTTCGACTAGGTAGTCCAGTACGAAACGGTGGCTGCCGGTGAATGACTTGATGAAGCTGGTGGTGTCTTTGCGCCCCCGCATTGAAATCGCGGCTAGCTGCAGGCCGGCAATCCAGCCTTCGGTGCGGGTTTCCAGCGCGGTGATGTCTTCTGCTGAAAGGTCCAGGCCCATCATCCGGTTGAGGAATTCGGCGGCTTCGGAGGAGGTGAAACGCAAGTCGGTGGCACGCAGCTCGGTCAATTGGCCTTGGGCGCGTAACCGGGCCTGGGGTAGCTGCGGATCTTCACGGGTAGCGATGACCAGGTGCATCTGCGGTGGCGGGTGCTCGAGCAGATAGGTGAGGGCATTCTCGACCGGTTTGGCATCAATAACATGGTAGTCGTCAAGGACGAGAACGAAATCGCCCGGGATGGTGGTGATTTCATTGATCAGGGCCGTCAGAATCGATTCGGTTGGCGGTGGCTGAGGCGATTGGAGCACACCCAACACCCCTTCGCCAACATTCGCCGCAATCGTCCGCAAAGCAGCGACGAGGTAGGCCAAAAAGCGTGTAAGGTCGTTATCCCCTTCGTCGAGTGATAGCCAAGCCACCAGGTTATCGCAACTGGCGATCCATTCGCTCACCAAAGTGGTTTTGCCAAAACCGGCGGGGGCAGAGATGAGGGTCAGTTTGCGCTGCAGACCCTCGTTCATCCGCTCCATAAGGCGGGGGCGGGGGACAATCTTAGGCTGAGGTTGGGGAATATGAAGCTTGGTGGCCAGAATCGGCGTAGGCATAGATCTAATCTGGCTCATTATATAGCACGCCCCAGGATTGCGCTATTGCGGCCAGCAGATCCCAAAAGGAGCCCTCGCTTCCCTGAGGTGCTGCTTCCAGAGGGGAAGGCGTCTGCACCTCGGGCGCGCGACGGTTATGATTCGCTGGCGGTAAGTGAAAGTCGTGGTCGCCTGAGCTTACGGAAACCAAGCGCGTTGCCATTTCCGTCTGAATCCTATATCATCTCCGCAAAAGAGCAAAGATGTGCGGGCTGAAAGGAGAAGAGGGAAGAGCGCCATGGATCAAATCCAGCAGCACGGTAAGGACTTGCCGGGCGAGAACCGCTACACGCGGCGGCAAGTCGTCCAGACCCTCGCGGTAATGGGCTTAGCCGGCGCCCTGGGTCCGGGCCTGGGGGCCGGCAATGCTCCACAGCCGGCAGCAGCGTCGTCCGCGGAAGCCAGTGGCGGCGCAGCCGAGTTGGAGCCAGCGAACGGGGGAACGATCCGGTCAAGCGGGCACCCCGGTAGCCATTTGGCCGGGGTATCCGGAAGGGAGGGAGAACAGCGCATGGTGCCACAGTGGAACGATTTCGACACCGCCGCCTACAGCGGCATCCTCGCGGAGACTACCAGCTACCCAGGGCACAATGGCGACCTGATTCATGCCTACTACGCCCGCCCAGCGGGTGCAGGCCCGTTCCCCGGCATTGCGCTTGTGCATCACGCGCCGGGCTGGGACGAGTTCTACCGCGAGATGGCATACCGGTTCGCCGACCACGGCTGCGCAGTGCTGATGCCGGACCTCAACTGTCGCCAGGGTCACGGCTCGCCGGATGAAGCTGCAGCCAAGGCGAAAG
>ORJL011409165.1_pt1 | contig 18921 bp, 19 predicted proteins | sample 1779941 | NCBI WGS metagenome assembly ORJL01 (sample SAMEA104232317, study PRJEB22302) | groundwater metagenome | biome: forest; feature: aquifer; material: groundwater | place: USA | collected 2011-08-07 | depth 5.8 m | reverse complement strand
CTTTTAATGATCGGCGGCGCTTTTCAGTATATAACTTCAGCTGGTAATCCTGATGCAGTAAAAAAAGCTACCGAAACTTTTACTTCAGCCGTAATCGGACTTTTGGTTATAATTTTTGCCGTCTTCTTTTTACAAGTCATCGGAGTTGATATACTAAACTTACCGGGATTTACTAAATGAATAAAATTGCTTTAACATTACCGGGAGGGCAATCAGTTGCGCCTCCGCAGAATTTCAACACTTCTTACTATACAGACCTAGGAAGTTTTGCCTCTGCTGCTTTAAATCTGGCAATTGTCATAGCCGCGGTTTTACTCTTTTTCTGGATGATCTGGGGAGTCTTTCAATATATCTATGCCGGAGGGGATAAGGAAAATTTAGGCAAAGCCCGCTCCCGAATAACACTTGCTTTAGTGGGGTTCATTATTGTCATAATTGCTTTGGCTATTTCCCAATTTGCCAAGACCATTATTCCTCCCAGAGAAAACCAGCCTATTACACCGGTTAGCACGCCAAAATAACTATGAAACCATTAAAAGAAGATTATGCTTTTGGTAATTTAGAATCGTTAGGGCAAATGATTAACTACGCCATGCCGCTTTTTTTCGCCATTGCAGCTTTATCGGTTGTTATTTACTTTGTAGTAGGGGCGGTTAAACTAATTACATCCGGAGGGGATAAAAATGCCGTTGCTTCCGCGCGAAACATGATTGTCCATGCTATCATAGGTTTTATACTGCTGATGCTGATGTTTATCATTCTGCAGTTTATTCCGCAGTTTTTTAACCTTAATGTCAAATTATTTCAATGAAAAATATTAGTTTAATTATTTTTTTATCTTTATTGTTTTTAGTTAAGGTAAAAACTGCTTTTGCCCAAAATGTAGATAGTGTGATCGGGACCATTAAACCTCCCGATGCAGTAGCCAAAATCGGTTTCGGCGCTGATGGACTGACTAATTTTATCAGTCGGGCTATTGAGTTAATTTATATTGTTGCCGGGATAATTTTTGTTTTTATGGTCATAATTTCTGCCCTGCAGTGGATCATGTCAGGCGGGGACAAAGAAGCGATTGGTAATGCCCGAAACCGTCTTACCTATGCCATTATCGGGATTGTGGTTTTATCCCTGGCCTTTGTCATTATCCGGGTTATTGGAGAGATCACCGGCTTTAAGTTCTTTGTCGGTCGGCCCTAAAAGGGAATGCTTGACAAGCCGTTTACAATCTGCATATGATTGTTATTAGTATATGAAAAAAGTTGCTGCCGCTTTATCATCTTTAGGATTTCTTACTAGTGCCGTAACCGTGTTTGCCCAATCACCAGTTCCCGTACGAGTAGTTCCTCCTCTTCAGGGGATTAACCCTGCTACCACTATTGGCACCCTTCTTTCAAATGTCTTAACTATTATCTTTGTCTTGGCTGCGATCCTCGTCCTTTTCATGCTGGTAGTCGGTGCTTTCCAGTGGATCACCTCCGGCGGAGATAAAGAAGGTGTCGGAAAAGCCCGCGACAGGATTACTCACGCTTTAATCGGTTTGGTTATTTTGGCCATTGCCTTCCTGATTGTCCAGGTAGTAGGCTCCATGGTCAACATTAATATCTTAAGCCTTGAATCCCTGCCCACCCTTGACCAGTGCGGAGCAGGCCAGTCGTTTGATCCGGCGAAAAGTCAGTGTGTGACTGTCCCTAAACCCACCGGGCGTTAACCTTAATGCTTGCCCAACGAAACTCTCTGTAGTACGCTAGGGATATGCCCAAAGTCAGAAAAATATTCTCAATACTGTTTCTTATCTCTTGTTTTTTGTTCTTTTTACCTCACCCTGCCATTGCAGATGAGAAGTGTCCGGACGATTTATACTATACAGACACATCAGTAGGCGAAGGCGCCTGTATTCATAAGTATGGAGGATACTACGCACCCGGTGACCCTAAGGCTGATTCAAAAACCGGATGCGTTTACGCTTTTGATGGAGCAGCAGACCCAAAGATTTGTCTAGACACAGCTTTGGTCAAAAACCCGGCAAAAGGTAGTCTTGGCCCCCCACCGGCAGGGATAGTGCAACTGCAGGAGCTTGTCCGGCGGTTCATTAATATTTCTGTAAGTATTGCTTTTTTGATTATCCCTATAATGCTGGTGATAGCCGGAATAAAATATCTTGTCTCTGGAGGAGAGGCAAAAGCGATGGGATCAGCCGCCGGAACCGTTACCTGGGCACTTTTAGGGGCGCTGTTTCTGGCTTTAGCCTGGATCATCCTTAAACTCATCGGGGCATTGACAGGTGTTGATGTCACAAACTTCTGTTTCGGATTCCCCGGAGTCGCTACATCATGTTTTTAATAATGGCTCACAGATTACTCTTTGGCTTGCTTCTTGTTTCTTTTTTCTTTTTTCTTTTGCCCTCCCCTATCCAGGCTGCCCAAACCCGGGAAGAGTGGGCTGTTTCCCAATTTAAAGAGAGCACTTTACCAAAAGAAGTTAAGGATGGTATCAGCGATGAAAACAGGGGTTTAATTCAGGGAATATTAAAGACATTGAGTGCTAGCCTTCGCGCTATTTTTAATAATCCGCCACAAGAGCCCGCCACTCTTCTAGGACAATCGGATAACCTTCACCAAGCTAATTTACCTGGAGAGCTAAAACCAAAAAGCGAAGGGTTCAGTGTGGGTGGGATTATTAACCAATTTCAAGGACTTCTGGGTACATCTACCGGTTTCTATGGTTCAGATCTCCCGAAGTTTAAAACACCCATCGAAAAAGTTTCCGATTTCGAAGAAACTTACGAAAAAGTAAATTTTCCTGAAGGGATAGACCCGATTACTGGACAGCAGTAGAGGTTTAGTGTAAAAATGAATCTATGCCCTCTGCCCAAAAGTTAGTTTGTAGTTCATGGTTTGTAGTACGAAGTTTTTTGGTAACTTCTCTGGTAATTACATTACTTTTTGGTGTTTTTCAAGTATTCACCCAGCCCGCCTTTGCCCAAGAGGGAACTGAAGAACCTCCTGTAACTACCACTGAACCTTCACCTGAACCATCACCAAGCCCATCTATTAGCCCAGCTCCGGGATTAACGCAACCTGTTGTTACTCCCCCACCATGTGATCCAGCAGACAGGGTAAAAAACCCTAATGGATGTGCAGTCAGCAAAGAAAATTACAAGGCTCCTCAGAATGTCAACTACACAGTACTGAACTTGGAACATACTATTCTTTGTGAATTTGTCGGGGGCAGCCCGGTAGACACCTGTTTAGGTTCAAAGAAGAATGGCCAATTAATTGTTTTTAATGGAGGTCAGGGGGGCGGGGCAACAGGTGCTTTGGCAGGGGTGATCGGGACATTGTATAGCCCACCTACTTCAACCGTCCAATATCTGGCTGGAGTATTTAAAAACTTTGGCTTTGCCGAGCCGGCTTATGCCCAAACTATCGATGTCCCTGGCTCAGGGGCAGGTATTATCTCCCCTATTTTTACCCTCTGGCAGGCAGTCAGGAATGTTTCTTATCTTGCTTTCATCTTAATCTTTTTAGGGGTAGGTTTTATGATTATGTTTAAACAAAAAATTAACCCGCAAACTGTAGTCACAGCCCAAGCAGCCCTCCCCGGCCTGGTGATTGGTTTAGCCTTAGTCACCTTCAGCTACCTTATTGCTGCTGCCATTATAGATCTTGCTTTTCTTGGGGTCCCGCTGGTTACAAATATTATTGTCCAGGCAAACCCTACAGGTAATGCTTTCGGGGATGCGGCACAGCTAGACAGGCTAGCCCGGGATTCTAATATTCTGCAGATGTTCGGAACCACTATTGGAAGTATTGATACGGGTAAGATCGCCGAAGGGACTTTTGGCACTATCTGGAGTACCCCGGCTACTATAACCACAAGCGCTCTTATCGGAGCTATCGTTGGGGGGATTGTCGGTAGTATGTTTATGCCGGGTTTAGGAACTGCTATCGGAGCCGGAATTGGAGGAGGGACAGGATGGGTTACAATACCGGGAGTTATCAGTCTTATTATTCCCCTAATCTTAATAGTAGCTTTAATAATCCAAATGTTTAAGCTGCTTATGGCCCTTATATCCACTTACCTGCAGATTCTGATCGCGACCTTAACTGGGCCTTTTGTTATCCTCGGAGGGTCTTTACCCGGACGGGGTGGGGCTATCGGACAATGGCTAAAAACCCTTTTAGCTAACGCTTTAGTTTTCCCGGCTGTTTTCGCAGCCTTTCTTTTTGCCGGGATGATTCTGGCTACAGATGCAGCAGTATGGAAAGCATCCCCACCTCTTTTCGGCGGGCTTTCCATAGATTTAATCGGGGTACTTTTAGGTTATGGGGTTTTAATGGCACTTCCGGCTATCCCTGAGGCCGTCCGGGGAGCTTTTGGAATTAAACCTCAACAAGGTGGAATTGCCGGAGCCGCCTTAGGAGGCTTTACTACTGGATTCGGAGTCCTAAAAGGCGCAACAACTAAAGGGTATGGGACTGCAACCGGTAACCTAAAGAGAGAGAAAGAGACATACCAAAAAGAAAAAGCTCAAGCTGCAGTTGGCAAAGAGGGTGGCGGAGTAACAGGATGGAAAGAAAGACTATTCAAAAGAGGTCTGCCTTTCTAAGGTAGCTATTTTAGGCTAAAACCACTTTTCAAAATACCAAAGATCAACTCCAATAGAAAGGCCATAAATCCTTTGCCTACTTCAAAATATTGGGACATCCGTATCACTTTATTCCCTAATTCATCTCCTAATGTTTCCTTAATAACCTTTTCTACATCCTCATGGTTTAAACCTAAAGCTTTCCCTACCCTGGCTATTAAACTTTCACCCTCTGCTTGGTTAAGTTTTAACATATCCAGCTCTTTTGATTTATCCGACATTCTAAAATCAACATAATTCGAGAGAAGCTTTCTTTTAGTTTCATACTGACCCCCTTTTTGGTATCCAAAAACACCGGTCAATTTCCCCAATGAATCATCAGAGGGGTTCCGTAAATATTCAACCAACGCATCCCTGGCTTTATCAGGCTGTTCCAAATTCGTATATCCCCAATCACTAAGAGGGGTATCCGCCATCATTCCGAAATCAATCCCCCTCCAATCAATCTTTTGTAGGGCAGCTGCCAAATCCTTACCTCTTGGCCATTCCTGGTCATCCCATACCCCTCCGTCCGCAATGGATTTTTTTCCTTTTTTAGGGACCTTTTGTAAACCATTGAACATTTCACTTACCTTTCTTTCTGCTTCCAGCTCCGCTGCCTGCTTTGGGTTAGCTACCCCCAGTTTTACATATTCATCCATAAGCTGATTTCTATAGAAACTCTCCACAGCACCCGGCAAGCCGCCAAAAAAATCTTTAGAGCCTAAATCAATATTTTTTGCAAGCTCTGTGTGTAGCCTTAAATCTTTCTTTTGGGTTAATATCCAATCATCAACACAGTTCATCTTTCTGATGGCAAGTTCGCCCCCGGTTGCATCAGCATCAAGCCAAGTCACATCCCCTTTTGCCTTTGCCTCCTCTAAACTAACTGACGGGTCTTTTTGCTTTAACTCATCGTGTGCAGCCCTTCTTCCGGTTACCGACCAAAACCTTTCAGCTATGTTTTGAGCCCAAAGGAATTTTTGCCAGTTATCTTCTGATCTTGTCTGATCAAAAGACACCTCTCTGGCAATTCGCTCTCGTATCGCCCTTTTACTACCTTCTCCTGCTGGAATAGCTTCCCTGGCACGAAGGAAATCTTTAGCATTTTTTTCGTAGCCTAAAAAGGCTGCCCAAACCTCGGGTGTATCCCGCAACAGAGTATTCAGATACTCTTTTTTCATTGGGTCAACAATACTTTTAACACTAGACGCATCTCCTGCCAGGATATATTTCAGGTACACGGCGTGAAATGTAGTTCTAGCTTCATATTCATCAAGCAACCTTTGCGCTAACTTTTTATCTCCTCCCTCCTCCTGAATCAAAGCATTAATTACCCAACCCAATCTTGTTAAATCCTCCCTCATGGGTCCCCCATCTACTTCATTGGTTCGCTCAACCCGCCATAGAGTTTCCCTCATCTGCTCAAGCTGCTGTTCACTGTCCTTAGGCCAGGGGATACCAACTTCTCTATTTCCAGCTTTGACCCGAACAATCCTATCATCAAGCTTAGGTTCACCTAATATAGTAAGTTGAGACCGACTCTCTTCCCTGGGAGGAATAATGTGTGTATCAGGCGTATCTTCTTCCATAAGTTTTTCTCTTTCCATAAACCTCCTTTCAAATAAAGGTGTAAATATACTACGAAAGAAGGCTTATTGCAAGTTTAGTGTAGCCTTATACCCCAAATGTGTCAAACTGTAAAATCTGCATCCAGGGCCTTTCTAACATAAGGCATCCAGGACAGCACACTTCATCAAAGAAACATCTCAACTTCGTTCCGCATTTGGGGCAACTGGGATAAATTTTATCAAGCCTTAGCAAGACAGGATCTCCGAGTGTTCCTTCTAAAAGAGCTTTCGTGAAATTTTTAGGGGACGTCCAATCGAGGTCTTCAGTTTTTAGTGTCTTTAGGTTTTCCATGGTCCTGCTCGGGCAATTCCGCCTTTAGGCGGTGTGGTCGGTCTCCTGGCTTTACAGTTGCGGCACAGCTCCCGATTTTCACGGGATTCCCTTTGTACCTTACCCTTCGATTTCACTCAGGGTGGTACACCACGCTACTAACTTACCAGTCCCCGGAATCCTTTGTCAATAGTGTGTTCTAAAAGAGTTAAGAGAGGTCGTAAATGATGCAGTTTGAAGCCCTAGACGGCCGATTTTTCACGCAGTATGGTTCGTATACCTACTATGGAGCATGCTGTCCCACAAAACGTAACTTCTTTCCAGTTCCGACTGGTCGGCGATATGACCTTAAAGCAGTTCGGCTACCTGGCAACCGGAATGGTTATAGCCTATCTGTCTTATGTGGTAATTTTACCTTTAAGCCCTTTTATTGCAATTCCCTTAATCGGCCTCTCTGCCTCATTGGGAGCGGCTTTTGCCTTCCTTCCGATAGCCGACCGGCCTCTGGATCATTGGGTAAAAGCATTTTTTAAGGCTATCTACTCCCCCACACAGGTAACATGGAAACCTCAAAAAGCATCCGCTGTAAAATTTAACGTTAAAGACCCTGCCTTCGGGAACCGTCTTGAAATTTATCTTTCTTCCCTTGGATTTACACCCCCCTCTACCCCCCATGAAAAACAGGCTGAGATAAAACCCGAGATAAAACCTGAGGTAAATCCCGAGGTAAAACCGGCTCAACTAAGCAGAATCCAGCCAACTGCACCAAGTGCACCGGCTGCTCCTTCTCCGGTCCAGCAACCACCCCAGGACAGCAACCGTTTAGAGCAGATGGCAAAATATATTCAACAGCTGGAATCGGAAATCAGTGCTTCAAGGACAAAACTTCAGCAGTATATTCCTGCCCCGCCACAGCCACAGCAACCCCAGGTAAGCCAAAATTCCCAACCCACGGCAGCCCCGTCTGCTCCGCTGAACAATCCCCAGGTTAAGGTCGTCGATGTCCCCAAACCTTTTTCCGCCCAAGTGATGCTGACTTCACTTCCTAATGTTATAAACGGGATAACCACGGATACTGCCGGCAATTATTTAGAAGGGGTAATCGTTAGCATCCACGACCGAAACGGTTTGCCGGTAAGAGCCCTAAAAACTAACAAGTTGGGCCAGTTTGCCGGAGCAACCCCCCTCACAACAGGGACTTATACCGTCACCTTCGAAAAAGATAGCCTTGAATTTGAAACTCTCCAGATTGAATTGAACGGATCTATTTTGGCCCCTCTTAATGTCAGGGCAAAGAAAGGCGGGATATGACCGGCACCCAAGCCTTTATACCCATTGAGGATATTTCCGATGATCTCGTCTATCTGAAAGACGGCAGCGTCACGTTAGTTTTATCCACCTCGGCGGTGAACTTTGGTTTACTCTTTGAAACCGAACAGATGGGAATTATTGATGCATTTGCCCGACTTTTGAACTCACTTTCTTTCCCGATTCAGATCGTGATTCATTCTAAGCGGCTTGATGTTTCATCATATTTAAAAACTCTCAACCAGGCGATTATTAAGCAGACGAACCCGCTTCTGAAAGACTTAACTACCCGGTACAGCAGTTTTGTCGAGAGTATTATTAAAGAGAAAAATGTTTTAGACAAACAGTTCTATGTCTGTATTAGCGTCTCTGCTTCTGAACTTGGTGTCCTGCCTAAAAGCGCAATAGACCGCAGTAAAAAAGCCACTACAATCCTAGCCCCCAGGAGGGACCACCTGATCAGCCAGCTGATTAGGCTTGGCCTGAAGGCCAGACAGCTAAATACGGTTGAGCTGGTTAAATTATTTTATGAAATCTATAATCCGCCTCAAAACAACGTACAGGAAAACAACGTACAAGCATCCCAACTACCCGCCACCCCTGCCGTTCAAACACCGATACAGCCAATTGTACAACCTCAGGTAGCACCCACACAGCCACCTTCTTTAACCAGGCCTCCCGTCAACCTGACGCGCCTTAATCCGACCAAACCTGTATCAGATATCTACCGCCCTCCGGCACCAAGGCAGCAGCAGGCGACTGTCCAACCGGTTTCTGTTGCTCATCTTACCCCACCGTTTGTTGTAGAGGAGTTAGCTGATGATTTCGGACCCTAAACAAACTATACCAACCGATATTCGCGACGTTTTAGCCCCGGCGCAGCTCGAGGTTGATTTTAAGCACCTTAAAATTGATGACAATTTATATCGCACCTTTTTTGTTTCTGCCTATCCGCGTTTTGTTGAACCGAACTGGCTTGAGCCTCTGATCTCTTTTGACCACTCTCTGATGATCTCAATGTTTATTTACCCAACTAAAGCAGCCGGCGTCCTGGATGATTTAAAAAGGAAGATTGCCGAGATGGAGGCAACCATCCAAACCGATGTTGAAAGAGGCAGAAATATTGATCCGGCAGTTGAAGTAGCTTTGGAAGATGCACAGGAGCTTCAATCACAGTTAGTTAAAGGGGCGGAGAGGTTCTTCCAATACAGCCTTTACGTTACAATCCCGGATAAATCCAAAGACGAGCTTGATAATAAATCACAACTTGTTTCTTCTACCCTGGGAAGTATCTCCATAACCGCCCATGAAACCATGCTGCAGATGGCTGATGGTTTTACATCAACCCTCCCTCTGGGAAAGGACCCGCTCTATCTAGTCCACAATATGGATACAACCTCCCTTGCTACCACCTTCCCGTTTACATCCTCTGAACTTACAGCACCGGAAGGGGTTATCTACGGAATCAACGAGCATAATGATTCGCTTATCATCTTTGACCGTTTCAGCCAGGAGAATGCAAACTCGGTTGTAATTGCAACTTCCGGAGCGGGGAAATCTTATTTTGTAAAACTGGAAGCCTTAAGATCTTTAATGCTGGGGACTGAGGTTATAATAATCGACCCGGAAAGAGAATATGCAAGCCTTGCCGAAGCGGTCGGAGGAGATTACATTAATTTCTCAACAGCCTCTCCTGTTAAAATTAATCCCTTTGATTTACCAACCATTGCCGACCAGGGGGAAAATGAGCTGGGCCGGAAAATTCTTTCTTTAATAGGATTTTTAAAACTTGTCTTAGGTGATTTAAACTCCCAGGAAGCCGCACTTTTAGACCGGGCGCTAAATACCACTTACCGGCTTAAGGGTATTACCCCCACCCACATTGAACCAAACGCCCCTTCCCCGCTGATGGAAGATCTCTATAAGGTTTTAATCGGAATGGAAGATCCGGTCTCGGCTAACTTAGCCATTAGGCTGGAAAGGTTTATTAAAGGGTCCTTGGCCGGTATTTTCTCTGCTCCCTCAAATATCCGGATTAAAAACCAACTAACAGTCTTTTCCGTCAGGGACCTCCCAGACCAGCTTCGACCTCTGGCTATGCACCTTATCCTTGATTTTATCTGGACTAAGATCAGGCACAGCCTTAAAAAACGTGTTCTTTTAGTCGATGAAGCCTGGTATTTAATGAGATATCCGGATTCGGCTGCCTTTTTGGTGGAGATTGTAAAACGGGCCCGGAAATATTATTTAGGGGTGACAACCATAAGCCAGGATGTGGAGGATTTTTGGGGCCAGGAAAGGGGGAAGGAGATCGTTTCAAATTCAGCTATGCAGGTTTTATTTAAGCAAGCCCCCATCTCTATAGAGCGAATCGGGGAAGTTTTTAACTTATCCCAGGGGGAAAAACGGTTACTGGTTTCCAGTGGAGTAGGCCAAGGGCTATTTTTTGCCGGAAATACCCATATTGCCATGCGGGTTGTCGCCTCCGACGAAGAACATAAATTAATTACTACTAACCCTAAAGAGGCTATTCATGGATGATGCGATTAAACTTAATAGTAAACTTTTAAAAGACACTAAGCGGTTTATTGAACTCTACCGGAGAGAGTCGATGAAAGAGCATATCGACAAGCTCATTGATTCAGGGCTTCGGGTAACTTTCCAGGGACGGCCTCTTCTTCTCTACGCCAAAATTATATCTGAAACTGCGCGCGACCAGGCAAGTAAAAATCCACAGCTGACAGCTGCCGGCCTGCCTGCCAAATACGAATTGCTTTATAAAACTTCCCGTTCCGACCGTGTCCAAATTAAAGACCTGTTTGAAAAAGTTGATTTTGATGAAAGAAAGTTCCACTTTATAGAGTCAGCCTTAAACCAAAACTATCAGATCTTCCCCAAGGAAGTTTTAGATACTCTAGCCGAAGCAGAAAAACTTCCTGAGTCACCTGAAAAAGCGGAAAGGATGGAGAAAGTTCTCGCCAAATCAGATCAGACCACAATTAAGCCTATCCAAGCTGAAGAAGTTACATCCCAACCTGTAAAAACAGAAACTATCGAGGCAACACCCGAAGAAATAAATAAAGAACTCCTAAATTATAAAGAAAAAACCAAAGAGGAGGTTAAATATACTGAAAAAACACATCCTGTTTTCAGTACTCCGGAAGAGCTAAAAAAACTCGAACAACTATCCCAGGTTAAACCAAAACCCCCGGAAAAAATTATTGTGCCTCAAGCTCAAAAATTGGTCTTGCCAGACCAAGCCAACCTGCCAATCCCTGTTTCTAAAACTAAACCGGAAGAGGAAAAAGCAAAACCAGTTGAACAACCTGCAGTAATTCCTGAAAAAAGCAAAGGGAGTGAAATTAAAGAAGAAGGTGGTGTGCCTATCTGGACCTCACCTAAAACCGGAAAAAAATATCCTTTAAAAATAGCCGGCGGAGCGGAAGCTGCGGTAATACCAATGCCTAAACCTCAAACTTTTGCTCCTGTACTACCCACAATCAGACTACCTGATATAAAGATAAATCTTGGACAAAAAATCCAGGCACTAAAGGCGGTTAAGGCGCCGGAACCGGTCAGGAAATTAGCTTTAGACAGCTTTTCCTTTGCCAGAAGGCTTGTGATCCGTAATTCCGCCACAATGCTTTCTTCAACAGTGGGAGGGTTAGTGGCCGCAACAGTGGTTGGACCGACCGCCATCCCGGCAGGACTGGTAGTGGGAGGGCTTTTCCCAAAGGTTATAAAAAGCGGGGTCTTACAAAAAAGCGGAAGTGCTGTTCTAGCTAAAGGGGCCGGGAACCTTGCTGTAAAAGGGGCTCTTGGCCTATCCAACCCAATCGGCTGGGCCTGGCTGGCACTTACCACCCCCGGAATTAAAACCGCCGTTAAATACGCTGTTATAGCATTCCTTGCTATTTTTCTCCTGCCTATGTTTATTAATTTAAACAAATCCTCCTCCCTTTTCCCTCCTTATAGCACCGCTTACAGCGCCCCGGATTCAGGAAGTCGGCCGGGAGGCATACCAATAGACCAATCCTGTAAATTCACCAGGGGTGACCAACCCACCAAAGATGTGTCATTTAAAAGTACCCTCTTACTAAATTACTTCCAGGAAGCCTCTCAAATTTCCGGAGTTCCAGCAGTACTTTTAGCGGCTGTAGCCAGGGTTGAATCACCGGGAAGTTCTAATTTAACAGATTCAGAAATTACCAGCTACGCCGCTAACCGCTGCGCCATCAGTCCAACCGGCGCCTTAGGGATTATGCAGATGCAACCCCCAGGTACCACCGGCTACTTCGCCTCAGGTGTTGAGTTCGCAGCCAAGCAATACCTTAGCACAACCCCTGACAAGTTAACCTCGGCAGACTTTTGCGATCCCCAAAAGAACATTCTGATTTCAGCCGGGTTTATCATTAAAAAAACCCATGCACTTCTTAGCACAAGTGGGGACCAATGGAATAGCAGTTGGTTAAGCGATAAGAGTGTTATCGATACTATTGCACGCGGATATTACGGCTGCCTTACATACGGCGGACCTGATCCTAAAAAATGCGACGGCCCTTATAATTACGGTGACGACCTTTGGAAAAGCATCCAAAGCTGCCAGACATTACCCCCTTCACAACCTGCACCACCCGCAAATTATATCGCTTCCTGTCCGGTACCGGGAGGTAAAATTACTACACCTTCCTATTCTGCAAATAAATCTACCGGCCACTGCGGTGAAAGCTATGGTTATAGTTGCAACTGTGGTACCAGCGGCAGGAGAGCAAAGGCAATCGATGTCCCGACAAACGGCCAGGATGTTTTCTTGCCAACTATTGAAAATAAACAAGTAAAATGGAGCCTTCTACTGAAAGGGTATCCTGTGGATGCCGGAGAAGGTGGGGGTGTGGGACACACATTCGAGGCTAAGGTTGGTGAGGACTGGTGGTATCTGGATATACTTCATATGCAACAAACAGGGTTGGTTTTCGGACAGGAGTATGCTTCCGGAACAGTAATCGGTAAGTCTGCAGCTGCTCATGCTCATATGACTATCGGTAAAAACAACAATAGAAAACCAATTTCTCCCGGTTCAAGTGCTAATTCTACCGATTGCGACCCGGGTTGGGTTGCATCTGACTTTCTATGCCGGTAAAATCAGAATATGCTGAACATTAAACAGAAAATATTGGTCGCGATTGCCATAATCGGGGCTCTTTTGATTCTTCTTTTCCAAAGAGGTATATATGGAAAAACAAATACAGAATCCTCACCAACCAGTCAGCCGTCTGTTAAAAGTTCAGAGCAACAAGTATCGGATAAGCCAATTATTGTGTCTACTGTACCTTCCTCTTTGGATGAGGCTATTATAGTCCCAACCCAGGTTATTGAAATTACTTTTAATATGCCGGTAGAAAATTCCGGGGAATTCAAGCACAGGCTAGAACCTAAATCCGAGTATACCGTGAAACTTTCCGATGACCGTAAAACTGTCAAAATTACCCCTAACCCCATCTTAAAACTGGGAACAACATTTACTTTATTTATTTTAACTGATACTAAATTTGATGGTGGCAAAAGATTAGAACAGGAGAAGGTTTACCACTTCAAAACCTTAGAATATAAAGGGGTCTGAGACCAAATGTTGCAGACAGACTTCGGTTAACTTAAATTAACCGGCATAATAATATATTGCAGGCCTTCTTCACCCATCGGCTTAATTAAGGCTGCCGAGAGACTGCCGGAAAGTTCCATAATTACCTGGGAAGTACTAATTGCCGCTAAAACGTCAATTAAAAATTTAGCATTGAAAGCAATCTGAATTTCTCCACCCTCAACCTGGGCTTCAATCTCCTTTTTCTGATTACCGACTTCTTTTGCTTCAGAAGTTAAGATAATCCCGCCTGAGGGGTTAGTCTGCAGCTTTACTATATTTGCTTCGCTTCTGGTAAAAACTGAGGCTAATTTTACCGCCTTCAAGGTTTCCGCCCTTTCTATTATTAACCGGACTTTAGTCTCAGAAGGAATGATTTTTTCCCAAGCAGGAAATTGTCCTTCTATCAAGCGGGAAGATACCTGGGTATTACCAAATTTAAATATAATCTGATTTTGGTCATCTGAAGTTGCAATATTTACAGTATCTGATTCATCCTCTGAAATTAACCTTATAACCTCTTCAAAAGTTTTCCTGGGAACTAAAGCTTTAAAATTTGACGTTTCAGGAGTTTCTACAATTTTACTGGCCAGCCGGTAACCGTCTGTCGCTACAAGCTGAAGTTTTTTATCCTTAATCTCTGTCAGTATCCCTGTTAATATTGGTCGTCCGTCATCTGATGCAGCAGCAAAGGTAACTTGGGGCAGAGATTTCACCAGTATCTCCGGTTTAACGGACGCCGTTTCCTTACCGATAAGCGGTATCTCCGGAAATTCCGAGGCTGAAATCCCATTCATTTTAGATGAGAAGGTAGTTGTGGATATTTCTATTAGGTCAGAATGACTTTCCAGTTCAAGCTTCTCACCTGAAAGGTTAGCAATTACTTCCACTAAGGTTTTTGAAGGGATAGTTATATCACCGTCTTCACCAGCCTCAATATTTAAGGTTTTAACTACCCCTATCTCTAAATTTGTTCCGGAGACCTTTAATTTACTACCCTCTACCTTAAGTAAGATATTACTTAAGATTGGAAGTTGGGAACGTACCCCACATGATCGGGATACAGACGAGAGTACCGGTAGAAAATCCTGCTGTAAAATTGAAAATTTCATCTTTCTTCCTTGGCAGATACAAAACGGTGCACTTCTTCCTCGGTTACCCTAATAAGCCTGAAATGTACACTTCCTCTTTGTATAAGGTTTTTAATGTGTTTTTCTTCTTCTGTCAAGACTGATAAATTTCCAGACTTCACTTCAATAAAATCAATCCGTTCATTATTTTTAATACCTATAAAATCAATCGGCCAACCCAGAGGCACAATACGGTCATAATCATATCTAAGCTCAGCATAAGTTAAAAGCTCAGCCATCTTTCCTTTTTGTGGATTAATTGACCCCTGGATAGTCTGTAAAACCCTGGCTGGCAATTCCTGGGCACTTTTATACAGGTCAATTAAATCTGTGGGTATCTCCTGTTGAGGCCTTGAGTGAAGACGTCCAAAAAGATAGGCAATAATTAAAGCTAAAAGTCCAATGATAATATATATAAGCGTTTGGTCCATTTTAGATATCCACAAACAAACTGAATTACTTTCTTAATTATAACTTAAGTAGTATATATTTATAGGTGCGGTTGATATGTGTATTATAAGGCTAGGTTAGGCTTAATTTCCCTGTGGATAGTGTTTTAGCCTCAAAAAATATCCACATATCCCCAATATCCTTTTAAGTTTCGGATCTCTTTCGTGTGCAAAAATAGATAATAATTTGTGGATAAGTTGGTGGATAAGTAAAGGGAAAATGTGGATATCTATCCGACTAGTAATTGTTTTAACTCGATCATTATTCTTTGTATCTCCCTGTCACGGTTGACTGCTGCCCTAATTTTTTCCACACCGTGCAGTATGGTGGTATGGTCTCTTCCCCCAAGTAAATCACCCACCCGTTCATAAGGTATTTTGCATTCTTCGTAAAGCAAGTACATGGCCAGTTGCCTGGGCAGGACTAAATCTTTCTTTCTGCGGGGGCCGGTTAAATCCGACATCTTGGTATTAAAATAGCGGTTTATCTCGGAAAAAACCCTTTTCTGGTCGATTTTTTGAGGTGTAAGTTGGGGTTTACCTAACGCGGCACGGACAGATTCCGTGCTTAAAGCTTTTCCAGTTAGTTTTGCTGCCTGCAAAATTTGAATAAGTTTTCCTTCAAGCTCCCGGGCATTGGTGGACATATTTTCAGCAATGGCTGTAAGTATTTCTTCTTCAATAACCTCCCCTCTTTCCTGACATTTAGCCTTAAGGATTGCTACACGGGTATCAAAGTCCGGGTCTTGGATATCTACCATTAGCCCTCCCTGAAATCTTGATGCCAGTCTTGATTCCAGCTTTTGCATTTCGTTGGGAGGCCGGTCGGAGGTTAAAACAATCTGGGTGTTTTTAGCCTGAAGTTCGTTGAAGGTATGGTAAAATTCCTCCTGTGTGGAGTCCCGCCCGGCTATAAACTGAATATCGTCAATGAGAAGCAGGTCACAGTCACGGTATTTACTGCGGAACTCCCCTGTTTTCTTAGTTTGGATGCTTTGGATAAAATCATTTGTAAAACGCTCTGATGAACAGTAAATAATTTTTAAACGGGGATTTTTTTTAAGCAAAGAGTTGCCGATTCCAAGCATTAGATGGGTTTTACCCACACCTGTTCCCCCGTATACAAAAAGAGGGTTGTAGCTGATTCCGGGATTTGCGACAACTGCCTGGGCAGCGGCGTAAGCTAAATTATTTGATAGGCCGACCACAAAATTTTCAAGAGTATATTTAATATTCAGGGTTGTGTTTACCGCTTTAACAGGTTGATCGGAACCAAGTTTCCAATCGGATTCCTCAAGGTCGGGAACACAGGAAGGGTTAACTTTTAATACTACCTTTAGTTTTTCTCTAAAGACATCGTCAATGGCTGTCTGGAGGAGTTCCAGGTAATGTTTGGTTAAGTAGTCCTTTATAAAAGCAGAAGGGACATTTATCGTTAATTCCCCCTTTTCAAGAGAATTAATGGAGGATTTTGCAAACCACGTCCTAAAGTTAGGAGTGTTTACCTGATTTTTTATTTTATCCAAAACCTTCGCCCACTGTTTATCCACTACTAACGATTTTAGTGAACAAGTTATCCACAATTCAATATAGGGAAAGTATAAATAAGTAGATCAACTATCACCTTGCCTTTTCCTACAGGAAAGGTTAAAATTGCAGCATGCCGAAGCGCACATACCAGCCGAAAAAATTAAAAAGAGCCAGAAAACACGGATTCAGGGCACGGATGGAAACATCCGACGGACAAAAAGTTTTAAAAAGACGCCGCTTAAAAGGCAGAGCCAGTCTCGCCCTCTAATGCTTTCCAGAGAAAAAAGGGTAAACCTTAAAAAAGATTTTAAATGGGCTGTTGCTGGATCTAAGGTCGGAAATGACCTAATACAGCTTTATTTTCGCCAGGGTGAAAATTTGCAGCCCCGGGTGGGTATTGCTTTAAGCAAGTCCAATTTTAAAAAAGCTACTCAAAGAAACCGGGCCAGAAGATTGGTTTCCACCGGCTTTGAAGCTTTATATGAGTTGTTACCCGGAAACACAAATATAGTAGCCATGCCCCGCTCCGGCGTGTTAGAATTAACATCGGTTGAAGTGGCTCAAGCTTTAAAGGAGTTACTGGGCAAGGGTAATCTGTTAAATGAAAAAATTAGTCATATTGGTAATTAATTTTTATTCACAGGTCCTTTCTTTTGACAGAGGTATTCTTTCTTTTTTGGCTCCGGGTGGGTCCTGTCGGCAAACCCCCACCTGTTCGGTGTATACTGGACAAATGGTAGAAAAGTATGGTGTAGTAAAAGGAATAATTCTGGGGGGTAAAAGGATTCTCAAATGCAGATAATATTTGATATTTTTAACGCTTTACTGTTCCGCCCGATAGTTACTTTACTGGTTTTAATTTACCAGGGGCTTTCTTCTTTGGGCCTCCCCGGGGCTTTTGGGTTTTCCATAATTATTTTAACTATCGCCATACGGCTTTTAGTCTGGCCTTTTATGAGTAAACAGCTTAAAAGTGCCAAAAAAATGGCCGAATTAAAGCCTCACCTTGATGAGTTAAAGACAAAGCATAAAGGGGATAAGCAGGCCTTAGCGGCAGCTCAGATGTCTTTATATAAAGAACATGGAGTAAACCCAGCCGGTGGATGTTTGCCTACCTTAATACAGATCCCGATAATTATTGCCCTGTACCAAACAATATTTGCCTTCTTTGGTAACGGGCAAGGGCTGGATAATATTAATAAGTCTCTTTACCTGCCGAGTTTACAACTGACTTCTTCCCCCGACCTAAATTTTTTTGGTATTAATTTGGCAGCCAAGCCTGCTGATTTTGGGACTATTGGAATAGCAGTTCTCCTGGTGCCTGTAATAACTGCCGGTTTACAGTTTATCCAGTCGAAGATGATGGCTCCAAAGATGGTTAAACCATATCCGGGGGATAAACCAAAAGAGAAGAAAGAAAAAGAGGACCTATCGGATTCTATGTCGGCTGTACAATCCCAAATGATGTATATGATGCCGGTTATGATTGGCTATTTTGCCTTCCAGTTCCCGATTGGCCTGGCTCTATACTGGAATATATTTACAATAATTGGTATTATCCAGCAGTACCTTCTTTCCGGATGGGGAGGAATGGAGAGTTGGGTATCCCGTCTCAGGCATTGACTCAGGCTCTCCCCTTAGCTTATACTTACCCAGTTATGGAAGCAAAAGTTTCTGAAATTTTAGAAAATATCCTGGGTCTTATGGCTCTTGAAGGGAGTTTTGAGGTAACGGAGGGGCCGGAAGAGGTCCTAGTCTCTATTGAAACAAACGATGCCGGAAGGCTGATCGGTTTTAAAGGTGAGACTCTTGATGCCCTCCAGCTTTTAGTTAGCCTTCTTTCCAACAAAGATGCCGGAGAAGGTGAATATAAAAGGGTTGTTGTTGATGTAGCCGGATGGAGAAAGAGTAAAGAGGGAGATTTAGAGAGAAGGGCAAGAGTTTGGGCAGATGAAGTTCTAGAGTCAGGTAAGGAAATAGAGCTTGACCCTATGCCCTCCTGGCAAAGAAGGATTGTACATATGGTAGTGTCTGATGTGGAAGGTGTTGAGTCAGAAAGTGCAGGCGAGGGACGGGAGAGGCATTTGGTTATAAAACCCGCTGAGAAGAAAACTTCCACTAAAAAGAAGGCCACTGCTTCTGCTGAACAAGTCGCTGAGGCTTGAGGTAAGGTCTCTTTTAATTTAGACTAGAAACTAGTGAATACTCTCCTCAAAGTTTCCCAGCAGACTTTATGGCAGTTGTTTGGTAAAGCCTCCACCTCGATTTCTACAATCTTAATTTTGAGTATGGTTAGCCGCAGTTTCGGCGAATCGGGTACCGGGATTTTAACTTTAG
>ORJL010314206.1_pt1 | contig 18921 bp, 20 predicted proteins | sample 1779941 | NCBI WGS metagenome assembly ORJL01 (sample SAMEA104232317, study PRJEB22302) | groundwater metagenome | biome: forest; feature: aquifer; material: groundwater | place: USA | collected 2011-08-07 | depth 5.8 m | reverse complement strand
GGAGGGTTCCGTGCCTACCACCACAACCAAGGACCTGTACGCCATCCTGGGCGTGCCTTCCACCGCCACCGACAAGGAGATCAAGCAGGCCTACCGCCGCCTGGCGCGCCAATTGCATCCCGATGTGCACCCGGGCGACAAGGCGGCCGGCGAGCGCTTCAAGGAGGTCAACCGGGCCTACGAGGTGCTGTCTGACTCCGACAAGCGCAAGAAGTACGATCGTTACGGGGCGGACTGGGAGCAGGCCGAACGCTACGAGAAGGCCACGGGCCAGCCCTTTGAGACGGCCTCCCGCGGCGGCGGTTTCCGGCCCGGCGCTGGCCCCTCGGGCTTCTCCTTCAACGACCAGGGCAACGAGGACCTGGAGGACCTTTTTGGCGACCTGTTCCGGGGCCTGGGCGCCCGCGGCGCCACCGCCACTCAGAGCCGACGCGGGCACGACCTTGAACAGGCCGTGGAGGTCACTCTGGAGGAGGCCTATCAGGGCACCCTCCGCACCCTCCATGTCCAGGCCGGGGGAGGCCGTCCGCGGCGCCTGGAGGTGCGCATTCCGCCAGGGGTGGACAGCGGCTCCAGGGTGCGGGTGGCCGGCTCCGGCGCCCCGGGGAGGGGTGGAGAGCATGGGGACTTATACCTGATCATCACCGTGCTCCCCCACCATCGCTTCCGGCGCCAGGGGCCCGACCTCTATGTGGATGTCCCGGTCCCCCTGGCGACCGCAGTCCTAGGGGGAGAGGTGGGGGTGCCCACCCTCAAGGGCCGCCTGGCCCTCCGTATCCCTCCCGAGACGCCGAATGGGACAAGCTTCCGCATGGCGGGCCAGGGGATGCCGCGTATCGAGGATGGTGGCAAGGGGGACCTGTACGCCGAGGTCAAGGTGCAGCTGCCCAAGGGGCTGACGAAGGAGGAGCGTGCCCTCTTCGAGCGGCTCCGGGCGCTGCGACCTCAGGGCTAGCGCGAGGACGACGGGCGCCATGGCCGAACGTGATGAGCCCCTCTTCGCCATCAGCCAGGCCGCCCGCCTGGCGGGCCTGCACGCCCAGACCCTCCGCCACTACGAGCGGGCGGGGCTTATCTCACCGCGTCGCTCCGCGGGGAGATTGCGGCTTTATTCGGCCCGCGACATCGAGCAGGCGCGCCGCATCCGAAGCCTGATGGATGACCTGGGAGTCAATCTGGCGGGCGTGGAGGTCATCCTGAGGCTGCGGGAGCGCATCAACGCTCTGGAGGGGCAAGTCGGGCGGCTTCACAAGCGAGGGCGCTAGAGGGTTCCATGGGGGCTTCCGGCCAGGAGATCGCCCGGGGCACTTTGCAGGTTGAAGGGCTCAGCGTGGCTTACCTGGCGGCGGGGGCCCTGGACGCGGCGGTCCCGCCGGTTGTGCTGGTCCACGGCCTGGGGGCCGCGAAGTCTTGGTGGGGCCACAATATTCCCGCGCTGGCTGCCCGGTTTCGCGTCTATGCCCTCGACCTGCCAGGCCATGGTGAAAGCGCCGTCCCCCAGGCTGTGCCAGACGCCGGTTTCGGTGCGCGCTTTCTGCTCGCCGCCCTCGACGCCCTGGGCCTCGCCCGGGCGGCCCTGGTGGGCCAATCCTTGGGTGGCTATATCGCGCTCCAGGTCGCCATCCAGGCGCCCCAGCGGGTCTCGCGCCTAGTCCTAGTCGACAGTGCGGGCCTGGGCCGAGACCTGAACTGGCTGTTGAGGGCCGCGACTCTCCCTGCATGGGGGGAGCTGTTGCTGGGCGTCCTGGGCCGCTACCGCTGGGAGATCCGGCGGGAGTACGGCGCCCTCTTTCACGACCCCTCTGTCTTGACGGAAGAGATGGTGGAGGAGGTGCAGGCCAACCGCGCGCGCCCGCGGGCCGCCGCCGTGCTGCTGGCGATGCTGCGGCGCGGCGTCACCTGGCGGGGGGTGAAACGCAGCGTCCTGTTGCTGGACCGGCTAGGGCAAGTCCGGGCGCCGGCCCTCATAATCTGGGGCGCCGAGGACCCCCTCTTCCCCCTCTCCCATGCTCGGAGCGCCCAGGAAGGGATGCCCGGCAGCCGCTTGGAGGTCTTCCCCGCCTGCGGCCACTGCCCTCAGCTGGAGTACCCGGAGCGCTTCAATCGTCTGCTGACGGACTTCCTTGCTGGGCCCACAGCCCTTGACGCCCAACGCTCCCCTCTCTAGGCTAGGCGGTAGCCCCCACCGACCCGTGAGCCAAGGGGGATGGGCGATACCTCGGCCAGCAGTTGTTGGGGCCGCTAGGGGATGGTCGATACTTCTGAGACGTCCAGGGGAAGGGCGCGCCGGGGGCTGCTCCGGGGTACTCGTTTCTTACTCTGCGCAGAAGGGCGGTTAGGGAGCCTCCGCAACCTGCTGCGGCTGCTCCTAATCGTCGCGGTCGTGGCCCTGGTCATCGGCTTCTACTTCTTCCGGGGCGAGATCGCCGCCTTGGCCAGCGAAGAATCCCTGCGGAAACTGGGCTACTTGCCCGTGTTCGTCATCCCCCTCGTGAGTAGCGCCGGCGTGCTCGTGCCCCTGCCGGGCGCGGCCGTCGTCTTCCTGGGCGGTGCTCTCCTCGTGCCGCTGTTTGTGGGGCTGGTCGCCGGGGCCGGCGAGACCGTGGGAGAGCTGACCGGGTATGCCGCTGGCTACGGCGCGGGAACGGTGGTGGAGCGCGGCCGCCGCTACCCGGTGGTCGCGGGCTGGATGCGCCGCCACGGCACCCTTGTCCTTTTCCTGATGGCGGTGATACCCAACCCCTTCTTTGATCTGGCTGGGATGGCCGCGGGCGCCCTGCGCTTCCCCGTAGGCCGCTTCTTGCTGGTCGTCCTGGCAGGCAAGGTGATCAAGGATACGGGCCTGGCGCTGGCGGGGGCCTGGGGTGCCCGCAGCGTGGCCGATTGGCTGGGGCCCCTCAGCCGGCGGCTGTTGGAGTAACGAGTGGCGGAGTTGGTGGGCGCCGTGGTCCCTGCCGGGGGCAGCGGGCTTCGTATGGAGGGCCGCGATAAGACCTTCGCGCCCCTCCTGGGCGTGCCCCTGGTGGCCTATGCAGTGGAGGCCTTGCTAGCCTGCCCCGTAGTGGCCTGCGTGGTGCTGGTGCTTCCGCCGCGCTCGCTGGGCCAGGGCGAGGCCCTCTCCCGCGCGCGGGCCTGGGGTCCCCGCGTGCGCGTGTGCCCCGGCGGAGCGCGTCGCCAGGACTCGGTACGCCTGGGGCTGGAGGCGCTGTCCGCCGCAGGCGGATGCGATTGGGTGGTGGTCCACGATGGCGCGCGCCCCTGTCTGACGGCGGAGCTGGTCGCCGCCGGGCTGCAGGCCGCCCGGGAGACGGGCGCTGCCATCGCCGCGGTCCCCCTGAGCGACACGGTCAAAGAGGTTGACCAGGCAGGCATGGTGGTGCGCACCCCCCCGCGCGCGGCGCTGCGAGCGGCCCAAACACCCCAGGTCTTTCGCTATGACCTGCTGCTGGAGGCCCATCGCCGGGTAACCGCCGATGTGACCGACGATGCGGCGCTGGTGGAAGCCATCGGTGGCCGCGTGCGTACCTTCCTCGGCGACCCTGATAATATAAAGGTCACCCTCCCTGCCGACCTGGCCCTGGCGGAGGCGGTCTTGCGCCGGCGGGCCCAGAGACTTGGCGAGGGACCTGCCCAGAGACCTGGTCCATAGCCGACCGCCAAAGGAGAGCCCATGAGCCCGGTCATTGTCAGGCAGGCGACGATCAAGCGGCTAGTCGACGAGGTATGGGATGCCTTGGTCAACGCCCGCAGCATCGCGGCCTGGCAGGGCGGCGGCAAGGTCAGGAGCGACGCCCGCGTGGGTGGCCGCTACGCCATCTTCGATGGCGCCACCACGGGCCGGTACCTAACCGTCCAGCGGCCGCAGCGTCTTGCCTACTCCTGGCGGCAGGACAACTGGGACGCTGCCTGGCCCGATTCGGTGGTGAGCTGGCGGCTGGAGGTCAGAGGCCAGGAGACGGTGGTGCGGCTGCGCCATCGGGGCCTGCCCAACCAAGCGGAGCTCGAGGGCCACGCCCAGGGCTGGCGCGAGTACTTCCTGGCGCCGATGAAAGCGTGGCTGGAGTCGCGGCCGCTGGCTGTGGCTGCGAAGTCCCACTAGCACCTAGTTGCAAAAGACGGCGTTACCATTCCCGTTCGTGGTGAGCCTGTCGAACCACGGCGCGGCGCCCTTCGACAGGCTCAGGGCGAACGGAAGCAAGGTTACGCGGACTTACGAAAGCAAGTGACTAAATAGACCAGCAGGGGGACGATAGTGCAGCGGGTTGGCTTTGGCTACGATGTCCACCGCTTCGTCGGCGGGCGCCGCCTGGTGCTGGGCGGCATCGAGGTCCCCCACGAGCTGGGGCTCCACGGCCATAGCGACGCCGACGTGGTCACTCACGCCGTCATCGATGCCCTCCTGGGCGCTGCCGCTCTGGGCGACATCGGCAGCCACTTCCCGTCCTCAGACCCTCAGTACGAGGGCATCTCCAGCCTGGAGCTGCTGCGGCGGACGGCCAAGTTGCTGGAGCGAGAGGGCTGGGCGCTCGTCAACGTCGATATAACGGCGGTCCTGGAGCGGCCGCGCCTGACCCCCTACGCCGAGCGGATGCGCTCCTCTCTCGCCCAGGCCCTCGGCGCGGGCAAGGACCAGGTTAGCGTCAAGGCCAAGACCACGGACGGCCTCGGCTCCACTGGCCGCGGAGAAGGGATCGCGGCCTACGCAGTCGCCATGCTGGAGCGCCCCTAGCGGGATGCTGAAAGTCCTTCGAACCATCCCCCTGCCCCCTTCCTGGCCAGGAAGGGGGTAATATAAAGGGGAGAGAATCCCGTGGGTCGGGACTTTTACCCCCGGCAGAGGGGAAAATCCCTCTGCTCTCCCTTTTCCGGCACCCTGCTGGACTCGTTTGCGGTATACTAGAGCGCACATGAGCGGTCATCGGTTTCTCCTCCGAACTGTGTGCTTTTGCACATGTCCCTAGGGGCAGGCCCCAGGGGTCCTGTCCCTTGCCCGTTTTAATCCCGTTCAGGAGGAGCCGATGTTCCGGCTGTGGCGTAGCCTAAGACGCGATATCGAGGTCTGCTTCGAGCGCGACCCCGCCTGTGTGAGCACCCTGGAGGTGCTCCTGGTCTACCCGGGCTTCCACGCCCGCGAGCTCCATCGCCTGGCGCACACCCTCTGCCGCTGGCGTATCCCGCTGCTCCCCCGGCTCATCTCCCACTTCAGTCGCTTCGTGACGGGGATCGAGATCCATCCGGGCGCGCAGATTGGCGAGGGGTTCTTCATCGACCACGGCATGGGGGTGGTCATCGGGGAGACCACCATCATCGGGGATAACTGCACTCTGTACCAGGGCGTGACCCTGGGGGGCACCAGCCACCTGCGCACCAAGCGCCACCCCACGCTGGGGAACAACGTCCTCGTGGGCACCGGCGCGCGCATCATCGGCGCCGTCACCATCGGCGACAACGTGAAGGTGGGCGCCGGCTCCGTGGTGGTGACCGATGTCCCCACCAACGCCACCGTGGTGGGCGTGCCCGGCCGTGCCGTCGCCGTGCGCAACCCCGATACGGGCACCGTGGAGTTCCTGCCCGACCCCGAGTGGGACACCATCGAGGCCCTGAGCGGACGGGTCCGGGAGCTGGAGAAGCGTCTCCTGCTGTTGGAGGCCAATGGCCGGGGAGGCATCCCGGAGAGCCACGCGGCCCCGGCGTCCGGCGAGGCTCGCCCCCAGCAACCCCCGCCGGAGCGCGCCTGATGCGTCTCACGAACACCCTCAGCGGTCAGAAAGAGGAGTTCGTACCTCGGGGAGACACCGTCACCCTCTACGTCTGCGGCGTGACGCCCTACGACGACGTGCACGTGGGCCATGCCATGAGCTACATCATCTTCGACGTGCTGCGCCGCTACCTGGAGCACCGCGGGCACAAGGTGAGGCACGTCCAGAACTTCACCGACATCGACGACAAGATGATCGCCCGCGCCGCCCAGCGCGGCGTGCCCGTCGCCGACCTCGCCCGCCATTACATCGCAGCCTATTTCCAGGATATGGACACCCTCAACGTCCAGCGCGCCCACGTCTATCCCCTGGCCACGGAGGAGGTGCCCCACATCTTGGAGCTCATCGGGCGTCTCGTCCAGAAGGGGTACGCCTACTCGACCAAGGACGGGGTCTACTTCCGAGTGCAGCGCTCCCCGGAGTATGGCAAGCTCTCCCACCGCACCCTGGAGGGGATGATGGCGGGCGCCCGCGTGCAGGGGGACGAGGCCAAGGAGCACCCCATGGACTTCGCCTTGTGGAAGGCCGCCAAGCCCGGCGAACCCTCCTGGGAGAGCCCCTGGGGCCCCGGGCGCCCCGGCTGGCACATCGAGTGCTCCGCCATGGCCACCAAGTACCTGGGCGCGCCCCTGGACATCCACGGCGGCGGCCCCGACCTCATCTTCCCCCACCACGAGAACGAGATCGCCCAGTCGGAGGCGGCCAGCGGCCTAATGCCCTTCGCGCGCTGCTGGGTGCACCATGGAATGCTCCAGATCTCGGGCGAGAAGATGAGCAAGAGCCTGGGCAACATGGTGAACGTCAAAGAGCTGAGACGTCGCTTCAGCGCCGATGCCCTGCGCCTCTTCATCCTCTCCTCCCACTACCGCAGCCCGCTGACCTTCAGCGAAGAGGGGCTGGTCGCCTCCGAGCGCGGCGCGGAGCGGCTCCGCCACGCCGCCCAGCCCGACGGCCCCGCCGGGTTCTCGCGACTCGACAGCGCCGGCTACGAGGCCCGCTTCCACGAGGCCATGGACGACGACCTGAACACCCCGCAAGCCCTCGCTGCCCTCTTCGACCTGGCGCGGGAGATCAACGCCCGCCGCGCCGCCGGCGAGCCGGTGGACCTGGGCGTGGGCGGGCTGCGAGCCCTGGGCAGCGTCCTGGGGATGACGTTTGCGCCACCGTCGGCGCCGGAGGGCGACCCCCGTCCGGACGTGTCGGGATTCATCGCGCTCCTGGTGACGACACGCACGGAGCTGCGCCAAGCCAAGCAGTTCGCCGCCGCCGACCGCATCCGCGACCGCCTCGCCGAGCTGGGCGTCGTCCTGGAGGACGGCCCGCAGGGGACAAGCTGGAAGCTGAAGGCGACTGGGGTGTAGGTTACGCGGGCTCCCGCTAAGGGGTGAGATGCACTACGAAAGCAGGTATTACGATGTACTTGGCCTTGAGGAGACGGCGAGCAGCAGTGAGGTACGCAGGGCGTTCATAACCCTCGCGGCTGCCAAAGCTGTCGCCATTGGGGGGTTTTGGCCCAATAAGCCCGTATCCGACGAGGATGCCGAGGCGATCCTGGAGACTATCGCGCGTCTGCGTGAGGAAGCGTATAAGGTCCTGGGCGACCCGGTGCGGCGGGCGGTCTATGACAGGGAGAGGGGATATTCCGGAGAGGGGATATTCCAAGGAGTACCTCGCCAAGCGCATCGGCCACAGCGGAGCGGTCTGGGGAATGACCTGGGCCGTCCTCTTTGGCTTCCTGGCTGTCTTTTTCCTATTCGACCACGAGAATATGTCCCGAATGATTGGCAGTAATTTCGCCCCAGGGTTTTACGAGGTTCGGGAATACATCGATGAGGAAATATGCAAGGATGATGGTCGGACGTGTGTGCAGGGCCACTTTGAGGGCAAGTTCTATAGCACCAACGCTGCGTGGAAGTGGATGTTGAACAGTTGGTTAGCTCTGTCTCTGGGGCCGGCGCTAGTTACGGCAGGGGTTGCGCTTGGTGGCCGCGAAATCCTCAATCGCACGGTGGGCCGAATCATAGCATCGCTGCGATCCGAGGGTCATTCCGACACGTGGGTTAGAGCGGGGGCCTGGTTAGTTGCTGCGCTTGTTCCCATCGCAGTCTTTGTCTATGTCGCCTTATACGGGCTAGGCGTACTCACGCCGTATGAGTGACTGGCCACCTCGTCAGTGTGGGAGGGACTTGATTCGCCTGGCTTGATTTCTCTGTGGGAATGTGTGGTTACTCTCGCTAACGACCCCCACCACCGTCCCCATCCCCACACCCAGCCGCGACGCCGCGCTGCCGTTACGCAAGGCGATCTCGATGCGGCCGCTGCTGCCGACGATGGCCAGCAGGTCGGCGGGTGCGTCGGCGTAGGAGCGCGCCAGCCCGCGGATGGTGGCGGCCCTCACCCCTGGCCCTCTCCCAGCGGGAGAGGGGGCCTTCTGTAACCCTCGCCCTCTGGGAGAGGGTAGGGTGAGGGTGAACACCGGCAGGCCGCGCGGCGGCAGGTCCTCGTGGCGCAGGTTGGTGATGAGGTTGCCGAAGCGGTCCACGTGGATTACCTCACCCAGGACGCTTCCATCCGGCTGCGATTGCGGACGGGGTATGGGGAAGGCCAGCAGCTCGCTCAGGCGGCGGCCCATGCGCGCCAGCGGCACGCCCAGCGCCTGCCCTGAGCCTGCCGAAGGGGACAGGTGGGCCGCCACGGGCGCGAAGATGTCGCGGCCGTGAAAGGTCGGGCTGACGGGCTGGCGCCAGAACCGCTCCGCGGTCAGCTCAACGGCCCGCACGCCGCGCGGCAGGGCCAACGCGACCAGACCATCCGGCGACCTGCGCACCCCCTCATCCTTGCCCTCCCCCTCTAGTGGGGAGGGTACACCTGCCCGCCCGCGATGGGGCTGTGGGCCGACAGGACTGACATGACCTTTGGACAAGCCCCGCCCAACCCCCCTCTCCCGTGAAGGGAGAGGGTTGGGGTGAGGGTGAGTCTGGCTACCTGCCAGCGGCGTTATTGCCCCGCAGTCGTCCAGGACGTAGCTCAAGAGCCCGTTGTCGGGGCCCACGAAGGTGTGGCCACCAGCCCGGCAGGCGATGGCCCGCCGCGACGAGCCCACCCCAGGGTCCACCACCGCTAGATGCACCGTCCCCGGCGGGAAGTCCCGGTAGGCGCAGCCCAGCAGGTAAGCTCCCGCCAGCACATCCTGGGGCGGCACGGTATGGGTGATGTCCACCAGGGTCGCCTGGGGGTTGATGCCCAGGATGACACCCTTCAGGGAGGCGACGTAGGTGTCGTCCGGGCCGAAGTCGGTGAGCAGGGTGATGATGCTCATCAGCGCCTCCGCTCACCCCGGATGGGGCGTCTCTGTCGCGGAGCCTACTAGAGCTTGCGCAGCTTGCGCAGGCTCTTCAGCTCGCGGGGCGGGTTCAGGCTCCGGCCCCGGATAGAGAAGGAGACCTCGCCGACGTAAATGTCGCCGCGGGAGTCCACGGCCATGCCGTGGGGCGCGATGAACTTCCCTGGCTCTTCGCCCTCCTCGGGGTGGCCGAAGCGCGCCAGCAGCTTCCCCTTCCGGTCCAGGATGCTGACCCGGTGGCCCAAGCCGGGCGCGTCGTCGACGCCGGGCATGCCGTTGAGCTCGCCGATGTAGATGTTGCCATCGGGCCCCATGGTCATGCCATCGGGGCGATGGATGTTGTTCCACATGGTGAGGAACTTCCCCTCGGCGTCGAACACCTGCACGCGGTGGTTCTCGCGGTCGGCGATGTAGACCTTATCGTCGGCGTCCACCACGATGTTGTGGGGGCGGATGAACTGGCCTGGGTCCACGCCCGGCTCGCCCCAGGACAGCAGGTGTCGCCCATCGGCGGTGAACTTGTGCACCCGAGAGTTCCCGTAGCCATCGGAGATGTAGAGGGCCCCCGTGCGGGGCGAGACGGCCGCGAAGGTGGGACGGTTGAAGGGCTTGCCTCCCCACTTGGGCGCTGGCTTCCCCGGCGTGCCTAGTGTCATGAGGAGCTTGCCCTCGGGGCTGAACTTGGTGACGGTGTGGGTGCCGTCATCGGCGCAGTACACGGCGTCGTCGGGGCCGATGAAGATGCCGTGGGTCCGCTCGCTGAAGGTCCCCTGGCCGAAGGAACGCAGGAAGTTGCCCTCGCGATCGAAGACCATCACCGGATGTGCGGTATTGCGGGTGAGGGCGTAAAGCTGGTCCTGGGAGTTCACGGCCACCCCCGGCGTCTCCTGCAGGTGAACGCCCTGGGGCAGCTTCTCCCAGCGGTCCAGGGCTTCGTAGGCGAACTTGCCGCTCCCCAGTGTAACGCTCATAGCCCTTCTCCTTGTAGCCTGGCTGCCTTAAGAGTGCCCCATTTTACGGCCTGGGGCAACGGCTTCAGTATCTCACAACGGTGGCCCCTTGCCCTATGCCGATGCCTTCGACCATCCCCCCAGCCCCCTTCCTGGCAAGGAGGGGGAATAATAAGACAGAGAAGGGGGACACCCCCTTCGACCCCCGGCAGAGGGACTCTCTGCACTCCCTCTGGGGCAATTCTCCTTGTTGGCCGCGTCCCCTCAGCGCCACAAAGGGTGAATCAGGAAAGGTAGGGAATCCCGATGGTCGGGACTTCGACCCCCGGCGACTGCGCTCAGGGCACGCTCCGGGCGGCCCCCTCTGATTCCCTCAGCGGCCGAGGCGGGCCATCGCCAGGCTGAGGCCGACGAAGATCACTACCAGGGCGACGGTGCCCTGGAAAAGGGTCTTCTCCAGCCCCCGCTTGGTCTTGAAGACGGATGTCTGCTGCCCGAAGATGCCGCTCAGGCCCTGGCCCTTGGCCTGGAGCAGGATGGTGCCGATGAGGGCAGTGGCGATGATTATCTGGACGATGGCTAGAGCGCTTTTCACTGCACACTTTCCTTTGCCAGCCGCTCTCGCAGGAGCTGCTGGACCACGGTGGGGTTAGCCCGACCCTTGGTAGCTCGCATGACCTGGCCCGTCAGGAAACCCAGGGCTGTATCCTTGCCCGCGGCGTAGTCCGCCACGGCCTTGGGGTTGGCGGCGATGGTCTGCCGGACGAGGCTGCCGAGCTCGTCGGTGCCGCTGATCTGGGCCAGGCCTTTCTCCGCCATGACCTCGCGGGGGGCGCGGCCGCTGCGGAACATCGCCTCGAAGATCTCCTTGGCCGAGGTCTGATTGATCCCGCCGGCCTCCAGCAGGTCCAGGAGCTCTCCCAGGCCCGCGGGCGTTATCTTCACCTCGGACACATCGGTCCCCGTGGCGTTGAGCAGCCGCGACAGCTCGCCTAGCAGCCAGTTGGCCGCGGTTTTGTAGCGTTTGGAGTCGGCGCCGGCGACGCAGCGCTCGTAGAGGTCCGCCAGCGCTCGGGAGGCCGTCAGCAGGCCGGCGTCGTAGGGCGGCAGGCTGTACTGGCGCATGAAGCGCTCGCGGCGGGCGTCAGGCAACTCCGGCAGCCGCTGGCGCAGGGCCTCTATCCACTCCGGCGTGAACGCCAGGGGAGGCAGGTCCGGCTCCGGGAAGTAGCGGTAGTCGTGGGCCTGCTCCTTGGAGCGCTGCGATACCGTCTCGCCCCGCTCCTCCACCCAGCCCCTGGTCTCCTGGACGATTCGCTCGCCTTCCTGTACCGCCCGCCGCTGGCGCTCGGCCTCGAACTCCAGGGCCCGGTAGACCGAGCGCAGGGAGTTCATGTTCTTGACCTCCACCCTGGACATCAGGGTGGTGGAGCCCCGCGGCCGGATCGATATATTGGCGTCGCAGCGGAAGTTGCCCTTCTCCATGTCCGCCTGGGAGACGCCCAGATAGCGCAGGATGGACTGCAGCTTGACCAGGTACTGGCGCGCCTCCTCCGGCGAGCGCAGGTCCGGCTCCCCCACGATCTCCATGAGGGGGACCCCGGAGCGGTTGACGTCCACCAGGGAGTAGGTCTCGCCCGACACCGGGTCCCGCCGATGGAAGAGCTTGGCGACGTCTTCCTCGAGGTGGACGCGGGTGACGCCAGCGCGCTTGCTCTGGCCGTCCACCTCGATGGCCAGCCAGCCCTGGGAGCAAATGGGTGCGTCGTACTGGCTGATCTGGTAGCCCTTCATCAGGTCGGGGTAGGGGTAATTCTTGCGGTCGAACTTGGACCGCTGGGCGATGGTGCAGTGGAGGGCCAGGCCCGTCATTGCCACGTGTTCCAGCGCCTGCTCGTTGATGACCGGAAGGGAGCCGGGAAGCCCCAGGCAAACTGGGCAGACCAAGGTGTTGGGGGGCGCGCCGTGGTAGCCCACGCTGCAACGGCAGAACATCTTCGACTTGGTGGTGAGCTGGGCGTGGACCTCCAGTCCGATAATGGTCTCGAAATCAGTGGTGGCGGGCGCGCTCATGGCGTGACCCAGTATAGCAGAATGCTGCCTCTTGGCCTCCTCTTCCGGGGCCCTAGGGAACCACCGCCTCCCGCGCTAGTACACAGCACCGTTGCACTGGGAATTACAATAGCCTTGGGGGTGGCCATGCCAGAGGGAGCGCCCGAGGTCGATTTCGACCGCACTGTCATCGGGGTGGAGTACCCTGTCATCGAGGCCTTGCCGGTGACGGCGCAGCTGATTATAGATTTCGCCCGGGCCTTGGGGGAGGAGGACCCCATCTACTGGAACGAGGAGGCTGCCAGCAAGGGGCGCTATGGTGGCCTGGTGGCTGTCCCCACCTTCTGTACCCTGTTCAATATCCGCTTCGTCTCCGGCGGCGGCCCCGATCTCAACTTCCCCTATGGCACCCAGACCTTGGAGGGGGGCCAGTCCGTGGAAAACTACCTCCCCATCCGCCCTGGCGACACCCTAAAGGCGACCACCAAGATCAAGGATGTCTTCGCCAAGACGGGGAGGGCAGGGACCATGCTTTTCATCCTGCACGAGGACTCCTTCTATAATCAGCGGGGCGAGAAGGTCTCTACCGTCATCAGGACACTTATCCGTCGCTAGGGGTGAGCCGTGGGCAAGACCCTGTTTTTTGAAGACATCAACCTGGGCGATGTCCTGCCGAGCCTCGTCCGGCAGGCCTCGAACGAAGCGGTCAGGGCCTTCGTCAAGGTGTGGACGCCGGACCGCGGCGGCAGCCGCTTCACCGACGAGGGGCAAGCCAAGCGCGATGGCTTCCCTGCGCCCATCGTGCCTGGCATCCTCAGCATGTCGTACCTGTCCCAGGTAGTGCTGGCCTGGGCTGATAACGTCGAGCTTGAGAAGCTGGACGTCATTTACCGGGGGCTAATCCTCCACGGCGAGCGGCTCACCTGTAGGGGCGTGGTCGCGGACAAAGGCATGGACGGCGGGCGTCCCCTGGTGCACGTCGATCTATACATGGAGCGGGAGGGCGGCGAGCGCCCCCTGACCGGCAGCGCCAGGGTGCTGGTCCCCCAGCGGCCGTCCAAATGATGGACGCCCGCCGTCTTGCCAGGGCCCCCACCATCACGTTTTACAGGCGCCTTAGAGGGAGAGGATGGCTGAGGAAGAGTTTAAGCTGGAGTACGATCGCAGCGTAGTGGGCGTGGAGTACGAGCTGGGGACTGTAAGCGTCACCCAGGAGCTCCTGGTCAGCTACGCCAAGTCGGTGGGAGAGCCCAACCCCATCTACTGGGACCCCGAGGCGGCCCAGAGAGGGCCCCACGGAGGCCTGGTGGCTCTCCCCACGCTCTGCTCCATCTACAGCTTCAGCGCCATGAATGCCACGGGGCCAGACCTGAAGATGAACTTTGGGACCACCGGGATGGACGCGGGCGCGGCGGTGGAGACCTTTTTGCCCATCCGCCCTGGGGACGTGTTGCGCGTGACCACCAAGGTGAAGGATGTCTATGCCAAGACCGGGCGCAGCGGCCCCATGGTGTTCACGATCAACGAGGAGACTTTCTACGACCAGCAGGGGCGCAAGGTCGCCGCGGTGACCCGCTCTGGTGTGCGCCGCTAGGCGCGCCCGGTCAACGCTCCTCTTCAGGCGGCGGTACGAGCAGCAAGGGCTCCTGGTCCAGCGCCAGCTCCGCCAAGGCATCCCTGGCGGCCTCGCTAAGGCGCTCGTCCTCGTGCTGTAGCGCCCCTTGCAAGGCTGCCTTGGCCTCGGGCCCGCCGATCTCGCCCAGCGCCTGGATGGCGCTCAGCTGCACCTGGAAGTCCTCATCGTCCAGGGCGCGCGTCAGGGGCTCCACCGCCTCCTCCAGGGCCATCTCCCCCAGGGCGGTGGACGCCTCGTAGCGGAACTCGGGGTTGGCGCTCTCCATCTCCTCCATGAGGAGGGGGCCCCATTCGGGGTCCAGGTTACGGCCCATGGCGTGGAGGGCGCTGGCCTTCTCCTTCTCCTCGCCCTCGTAGTAGGCCTGGCGAATCAGGGACTTCACCTCGGCGCTATCGATGGCGGCCACGGACTCCAGGGCGCGCCGCCGCACCTCCATGGTCTCCTTGGCGTCACGCACGGTTGTCAGCAGCGCCCCTGCCAACTGCTCCGCTCGTGAGGGCGGCAGCTCGCCCAGCGCCGCCATCAAGGCGAAGGTGCCGAGCGCCTGTGCCGCCGCCGCCCGCACCTCCTCCTCGGGGTCCTGGGACAGCAGGCGGAGCAGGAGTTCAAGGGTGCCACGCTCCCGGTTGTCCGTCAGCCCCTCGATGGCCCCCAAGCGGATGTCCTTGTCGGCGTCGCCCAGGGCTAGCAGGAAGATGGGGTCGAAGATGAGCTCGGGGCTATCCTCCGCCAAATCCTCGAGCCGCTGGAGCAGGTCGCGACGCTGCCCGACGGCCAGACGCTCCCAGGTGCCGCGAAAGAGCTCCAGGTCAGGTCCGGCCAGCACGGAAAGCTGGGCGAGGCGCCGAGCCGGCACGCGCTTCTTGGCGTCCCTGAGTTCGGCGAGGAGGTCCGGCAACGGCATCGGGGCACTCCTTCCTTCAGTGCGAGGGTGCTGGTTCCCAGCGGCCGACCCGGTGATGGACTCCCCCAAGTCCTGCGCCTCCAAGTCTAGCAGGATGCTGGAAATGTCCCTCGAACCATCCCCTGGCCCTTCGACTGCGCCCAGGGCAGGCTCCGAGGAGGACACCCCAGCACTCCCTCGCTTGCCGGCAGGATGCCCTTCTTGTGCAAAGCCGCGCTAACCCTTGCTGGCGATGCTGACCTTGGGGGCGTACAGGTGAGGGACGCATAGACCGCCGCCCACCCATTGCGCCTCTTTGCCGATCCCGGCCAGCGCCTCCAGCACCCGGTAGACGTTGCCGGCGATCATGGTGTCCTTCACCCGGCCGACCAGCTTGCCGTTCTGGACTCGGAAGCCCAGGAGCACGTTGCCGGAGAAGTCGCCCCCCAGGATGTTCCCCTGACCCGCTCCGATGAGCTGCTCCACTACCAGGCCATCCTTGATATCAGCCACCATCTCCTCGAAGGTCGCCTCGCCGGTGGAGAAGACCAGGGTGCTGGTGGAGGGCGCCGGCAGGGAGCCCACTCCGCGGGAGGCCGAGCCGGTGCTCTGGGTCCCGGCCTGTCCCGCCGTTTGCAGGTCGTAGAGGAAGGTCCCCACCACGCCGTGGTCCACCAGGGCCAGCCGCCGCGTCGGCACCCCCTCGCCATCGAAGGGCCGGGCGCCGGGCCGCCACGCCAGGTGGGGCTCATCCGAGATCGAAAGGCGCGCGTCGAAGACCCGCTGCCCCAGCTTCTTGCCCAGAGGGGAGGCGCCCTGTAGGACGGTCTTGCCGTTGAAGGCGCTGAAGAGCGGGCCCAGGAGCGTCCCCGCCACCCCGTGGGGGGTGAAGATGACCGGCAGCTCGCCCGTCGGGGCGGGGACCACCTCCCGCGCCAGCTCTAGCTGTTCCAGGGTCCGTCGCACGACCTTGGAGGCATCTTTGTCCGCGCGGCAGGAGATGGTGCTATCCCCCACGAAGAGCATATCGGTGCCACGGATAAGGGTGCCTTCCAGGCCCAGCGCCAGGTAGCTCTTGCGGTACTCCACGTCGAGCCCCGCGGAGTTCAGGATGCGCACCCGCGCGACGCCCCGGGAAACACCCCCGTCGCACTGGACCTCCGGCCAGTCCCTACGGACCTGGTCGATGGCCCCCTGGCCCAGCTCCACCATCTCCTCCACTGTTACCCGTTCCACGGCAGGGTCGTACACCTCCACCGTCTGCGCCTTCGCCGGCCCTGGCAGGTGGAACCTGGCCTCGGCGCCAAAGGGCGCCGTCTCCAGGGCGCTCTCCAGCAGGGAAGAGAAGCCTCCCGACCGGAAAGTGGCCGCGAAGCCGAGGCGTCCCTTTACGATCAGGCGCAAGGAGGCTCCGGTGCTCTCTTCGCTCTCCAGCATCTTCAAGCGGTTGGCCTCCAATTTCACCGGAGTATCTTGGCTGGAGGAGTAGAACACCTCGGCCTCGTCCGCCACCTTCGCCGCCCTTTTCAACAGGGCGTGGAGCTGTTCGCTAACAGATGCAGGCATCGTTTATCCTCGATTCTTGCCGCAGCGCCGCATTCAAAACTTTACACCGTCCGCAGGCGGGGCTGGAAGGCCAGCGCCCAGAGCGCCATGAGCACCACCAGAGAGCCCCCCATGGTCACGGCCAGGGGAGCGCCGAAGAAGTTGGCTATCGTACCTGCTTGCATACCGCCCAAAGGCATCAGGCTCCAGGTCAGAGAGTACACCCCCATGACGCGCCCCCGTAGCTGGTCAGGCACGGCCGTCTGCAAGACGGTGTTGATTGTGATCATGTAGAGGGAGGAGGCGGCGCCCATCAGGGCCAGCAGCGGCAGGGAGAGCCAGAACCACGGCGACTGCGAAAAGGCTATGAGCAGCAGGCCGAAGACCGCCGCCGATACCCCCACCAGCAAGCCCTTGCGCCGGACCCCTCCCAGGGTCGAGACGATGATGGTGCCGGTCAGGGCGCCGATGCCCGAGGCGCTCAGCAGGTACCCCAGGCCCTGGGAGCCGGCGCCCAGCACGTCCCGGGCGAAGACCGGCATCAGGATCACGTAGGACATGCCGAAGATGCTGTTGAAGAAGGTCATGCCTATGAGCAACAGAAAGAGTCGGTTCCCCCGGATGTAGCCCAGGCCCTCTTGCAGGTCCCCTAGCATGCCGCTGCGGCTTGCCGCCCTGGCCTGGCCTCCCAGGCGCAGGCTGAGGAGCGCGGCGACCATTACCAGGAAGCCCACCGAGGTCACGTAGAAGCACGCCGCCGTCCCCACGAAGGCCAGGAGCAAGCCCGCCACCGTGGGACCGATAATGCGGCTGCTCTGCCATACAGCCGACCCCAGGGCGATGGCATTCATCAGTTGCGGCCTCTCCACCAGATGGGGGATCAGCGCCTGGCGGCTGGGCTGGTCGAACGCCTGCAGCGAGCCGAACAGGAAGGCGATCAGGAGCAGGTGCCAGAGCTGGACCACATCGAAGAACACCAGGCTCGCGATGGCGAAGGAGCAGAGGAAGGCGCCTAGCTGAGTGAACACCAGCAGGCGCCGCCGGTCCACCCGGTCGGCGATCACCCCTCCCACCAGCGAGAGGCCGATGGTCGCGACCGCCTGGCTCGTGCTCACCAGCCCCAGGTAAAGGGGCGAGTGGGTGCGCTCCAGCACCAGCCAACCCAGGGCCACCGCCTGGATCTGCCAGCCGATGATCGAGGTGAGGAACCCGCCCCAGTAGATGCGATAGTTAGGGGAGCGGAACGCCCCCATGACCTGGAGCTTGGGGGCAGCGCGGGCCACTAAGTTGGCGATCTGGACCGCGATGGCGAACCTTCTTCTAGGCTTGCGTGGGACCGGCTAGTGTTGTTCTACGGGCGAGGGTGGCGGTGTCTTGGCATCATAGCGCCTGCCGCGACGGTGTCAATCTGGGCTTCCGTTGACAGGCGACCTCCAGACGGCAATACTCGTTAGACAAAGGCTAGGGCAGGGGCATGGCCCCCAAAGGAGGGCGTCTTGCAGCTCGGCGTCATCTTCCCCCAGACCGAGATCGGCAGCGATCCCCTGGCTATCCGCGACTACGCCCAGGCGGCCGAGGGCCTGGGCTATGCCCACCTGCTCGCCTACGAGCACGTCCTGGGCGCCAGCACCAGCAACCGGCCCGGGTGGCGCGGCCCCTACACCCAGCGCCACACCTTCCACGAGCCCTTCGTGCTCTTCGGGTACCTGGCCGGGTTGACCAGGACGCTAGAGCTGGTCACCGGCATCCTCATCCTGCCCCAGCGCCAGACGGTCCTGGTAGCCAAGCAGGCGGCCGAGGTGGACGTGCTGGCCGGGGGACGCCTGCGCCTGGGCATCGGTATCGGCTGGAACGAGGGGGAGGACGAGGCGCTGGGCGAGGACTTCCACACCCGCGGGCGGCGCTGCGAGGAGCAGATGGCGGTCTTGCGGGCCCTCTGGTCTCAGGAGTCCGTCAGCTTCACGGGTCGCTGGCACCATATCACCGATGCGGGTATCAACCCCATGCCGCCGCGGCGACGCATTCCCATCTGGATCGGGGGCGGGGCCGCGCCGGTGCTGCAGCGGATCGCCCGGCTGGCCGACGGCTGGTTCCCCCAGTTCCGGCCCGATGAAGCGGGCAAGAAGCTGCTGGCCCAGGTCCACGAGTATGCCCGCCAGGCCGGGCGCGACCCCACGGCCATCGGGATCGAGGGCCGCATCAGCCTCGGCAAGGGCAGCCCCGACGACTGGGCCAAGGAACTGCAAGCCTGGCGCCAGCTGGGGGCCACCCATCTGGCGGTCAACACCATGAACGCTGGGCTCGACTCCCCCGCCAAACACATTGAAGCCATCCGTCGCTTCAAAGAGGCGGTGGGCTAAGGGGCCGCGCTCCCTCGCAGGGCTCGACAATGGCCCTTGCAGGCTCGACAGTGGATGGGGCCTGCCTATACCCTGTCGCCGCACGGGCGCCTCTTTGAGCCCTCCCACTATCCCTGGGCTCCAGTTGCTTCCCCCGCACGGGGGAAGGACCTTCTCTCCGGCCTCGCACAGAGGGAGTGCAGAGGGGTACTCCCCTCTGCCGGGGGCCAAAGGGGGTGTCCCCCTTTCTCCCTTTTGAACTACCCCCTTCCTAGCCAGGAAGGGGGCTAAGGGGATGGTCGAGGGCATCCTCAGGGTAGAGCCGCATGGAAGAAAACAAGCCTTTTTGGGCAAGGCTGGGGAAGGGGGAAGCGGGAGGATGTTGTATCCTGAATTGAATGGCTAATTTGGGCT